>WPCK01128783.1_pt1 | contig 100730 bp, 100 predicted proteins | sample 5399851 | NCBI WGS metagenome assembly WPCK01 (sample SAMN12869471, study PRJNA574797) | sludge metagenome | isolation source: wastewater treatment of pH11 | place: China:Beijing | collected 2019-05-20 | reverse complement strand
TTCCGTTCCTTGGTGTAAGATCTCCATGCCTTCGATTCCTTCAACGCATCGATCCCGCCGGTATCGAATTTCACTTTCCACACCTGGAGGGTGTACCTAGAGACGCCATGAGCCTCCATGATTTCCTTCCAAGTATATGTTTCTTCTTCCATCATGCGCAGCGCACTCAATTTTTGTTCGATCGTATGCCGACTTCTCGCCATAAAAAAACACTCCCCAATCAGATAAACAGATTTGTTATTTCATCTGTCTACCTATTGGGGAGCATATCACGCATTGCGGTCTTTTTCATACACATTATTAGGGGGATTGCACATGTTGAGACTCGTCAAAACATCAAGTGAACAAAAAGAGCAAGTGTTAGCCTTGTTGAAAGAATGGCAGGAAGACGGGAGCGACATCGTCCCGACGACAATCCATAAAGATACGAGTGACTTTGACGCCTACGTCAAACGTTTGCGTGACGCGGAAGATCGCGAAAAAATCGAGGACGGTTGGGTGCCGAGCACGACGTACTGGTTGACCGACGGGAAAGAACTGCTCGGGGCGGCGAACATTCGTCACGAGTTGAACGAACACTTGATGAACTTTGGCGGCCATATCGGTTACGGGATCAAACCGAGCGCGCGGGGACGGGGCCTCGCGACGAAACAGCTCGCGCTCGCCCTCGAGAAAGCGAGAGCACTCGGCATCGAGCGCGCCTTGATCACGTGTAATCAAACGAACGTCGCGTCGAAGCAAGTCATCTTGCGTAACGGCGGGGTGCCGGACACGTCGTTCACAGAAGAAGACGGGACCATCGTCGAGCGGTTTTGGATTGAGCTGAAAGGGTGACGAATAATGGGCGATTGGATCGTGGTATATTTGGCGGCCATCAATTTCTTCGGCATCTATTTGTTTCCGAAGGATCGCATCCCGTCGAAGAAGTGGTTCTCGTTTTCGAGCGGGATCGCCATCACGTATTTTTTCATGTATCTGCTCCCGTCGCTCAATAAGCGTCAAGACACGCTCCGTGTCGATTGGCTCGACCTTGCCTTGCCGTCAGAGATTTATGTCGTCAGCCTGATCGGTTTCACCGTCTTTTACGGGACGATGCGGTTTGTGCGGACCCCGCATTTCAAAGATGAGACGATTGATCGGACCGTCTCTTACTGGCTCCAAGTGACGCTCCTCACGGCGTACATGTCGTTCTCGGCATACGTCGTGACGGAGACGTCGGTGACGAACGTCGCTCAAATGTTTTACGCGACGGCGCTCGGCGTCCATTTTCTCGCCGTCGGTCACGACTTGTACCGCCATTATGGCGAGGTCTATTTGACGCAAGGCCGCTACTTTTTCACGGTCGGCATCCTCGTCACGGGATACGTCGCCCGTTACGTCGATTTGGCGTCGCATGTCGAGACGATCGCCTTCGCCTTCGTCGCCGGGGCGATGATTCTGAACATCGTCAAGTTCGAGCTGCCGGCGGACCGAAACTTGCATTTCCGGACGTTCGCGCTTGCCGTGACGATTTACGGGGGCCTGCTCCTCATCTTGAAGCACGTCCTCTATTTTTAAGTTCCACCAAGAAAATGAATGACTGTTCATTCATTGTTTGTTATACTGAACTCAAGATTGAATCCGTTTTCATAAGGGGGAGTTTTGGGGATGTCTACATTTTTAATCGTCAACTGGATTCTATTCTTGCTCGTCCTCGGCTATGGACTGTACTTGTTCGCCTCGCTGGTCTATCAGCGCTACACGTTCATCAAGCTCGGGAAGAAGGCAGAGTGGAGCCAAACGAATAAAGAACGGCTTGAACAAGTGATGATCAACGTGTTCGGGCAAAAGAAATTGTTGAAAGATAAGAAGAGCGGCATCATTCACGTCATGATGTTCTATGGGTTCATTCTCGTCCAGTTCGGGGCGATTGACTTCATTTGGAAAGGGCTCGCCGTCGGGACACGTTTCCCGCACGTGCCGCTCGGTCCGCTCTACCCGATCTTCACGTTCATGCAAGAAATCGTCATGCTCATGATTCTCGTCGCGGTCGTTTGGGGATTCTACCGCCGTTACATCGAGAAGCTCGTGCGCTTGAAGCGAAATTTCTTGGCCGGTCTCGCCCTCATCTTCATCGGTGGGTTGATGGTATCGGTCTTGTTCGGGAACGGGTTCTACCTCGTCTATAAAGAAGAGCTCCCGATGTGGGGCGAACCGGTTGCGACGATCATCGGCTCGGCGTTCGCTTGGGTGCCGGGAAGTGTCGCGTTCGCGCTCTTCGTCGTCTTCTGGTGGCTGCACTTGTTGTTCTTGCTCAGCTTCATGATTTATATCCCGCAAGGCAAGCACGCCCATTTGATCGCCGGCACGCTCAACGTCTGGCTCGGCCGGACGCACAAAGTCGGCCGTCTCGCCCCGGTCGATTTCTCGGCGATGGAAGAGGCGGAAGAGTCGGATGAAGAAATCGTCTTCGGGGTCAACAAGATCGAAGACTTCAATCAAAAACAACTCGTCGACTTATACGCCTGCGTCGAGTGCGGTCGTTGTACGAACGTCTGCCCAGCGACCGGTACCGGTAAGATGCTCTCGCCGATGGACTTGATCGTCAAACTGCGCGACCATATGAACATGAAAGGGGCCGCCATCACCCGGAAGTCACCGTGGGCCCCGGCACTCATGTTCCAAAACACGCAAGGGGCCGAAATCGCGGCCGCGGCGATGAATGGGAACATGCTCGTCGCTGACGAGTTGATCGGCAACGTCATCACCGAAGAAGAGATTTGGGCATGTACGACGTGCCGCAACTGTGAAGACCAATGCCCGGTCATGAACGAGCACGTCGACAAGATTATCGACCTTCGTCGTTATCTCGTCATGATGGAAGGGAAGATGGATCCAGAGGCACAGCGTACGGTCGCCAACATCGAGCGTCAAGGCAACCCGTGGGGGATGAACCGGAAAGAGCGCGAGAACTGGCGCAAAGACCGGGAAGAGCTTGTCATCCCGACGGCGAAAGAGAAGAAGAAGGCCGGCGAAGAGTTCGAATTCCTCTTCTGGGTCGGGGCGATGGGCTCATACGATAGCCGCAGCCAAAAAGTCGCCCAAAGCTTTGCGAGCGTCTTGAACAAGGCCGGCGTCTCGTTCGCCATTCTCGGGAACGAAGAGAAGAACTCAGGGGATACACCACGCCGTATCGGGAACGAGCTGTTGTTCCAAGAGCTCGCCGAGGCGAACATCAAACTGTTCGAGAAGTATGGCGTCACGAAGATTGTCACGGTCGACCCACACGCGTACAACACGTTCAAAAACGAGTATCCGGACTTCGGACTAAATGGTGTAAAAGTGTATCATCATACCGAGCTCCTCGCCGAGCTGCTCGATACGGGCCGAATCAAGCCGGACTTCTCTGTGAACGAGCGCGTCGTCTATCACGACTCGTGTTACCTCGGACGTTATAACGGCATCTATGACGCGCCACGTTTCGTCTTGGAACGCATCCCGGGTGTCGAACTCGTCGAGGCGGAACGGAACCGTGAGAACGGTATGTGCTGTGGGGCCGGCGGCGGTCTCATGTGGCAAGAAGAGAAAGTCGGGACGCGCGTCAACGTGGCCCGGACCGAGCAGTTGCTCGAGATGAAGCCGACCGTCATCGGTTCGGCGTGTCCGTACTGCTTGACGATGCTCTCGGACGGGACGAAAGCGAAAGAAGTCGATGAGTCAGTCGGTACGTTCGACGTCGTCGAGTTGCTTGATCGCTCGCTTGCCCCGCTTGAAGTACCTGAACCGCTCGTTCAATAAAAACAAGGCACGGTCCGCGGACCGTGCCTTGTTTTGTCGTTACTGCATCTCGGCAGTCGCCAATAGGGAAGACGTCAAGTGCGACAAGCCTTGCGTCGTCTCATTGATGGCCGAGATCGTCTCGACCATTTGGCCGAGGTCTTGCTTATTGCGTTCAAAGGATAGGACGTAATTGCCCATCTCGTCTTTGACGGTCGAGAAACCGACTTTGACGGCGCCAAGTTGACGCATCGCCTCGTCGTTCGTCCGATGCATCTGTCCCATCTGATCGAGCAGGGCGGCGATGTTCGTCTCGTTCTCATGGATGAGCACGTTGATTTGGCTGCTCAGTTGCTTCGCATTTTCGGCGAGCGTCCTTACTTCAGTGGCGACGACGGCGAAACCTTTGCCGTGCTCCCCGGCTCGGGCCGCTTCAATCGAGGCGTTCAACGCCAATAAGTTCGTCTGATTGGCGATCTGCTCGATGCTACGGGTCATGCTGACGATTTCTTGCGAGCCGTCCTTGAGCGCGGTAATGCGATCGAGCGAGGCGTCAACGTATGTCGCCGACTGTTTAAACTCGGACTCCATCTGCTCAATTTGTTCGCCGTTCGTCTGCGTCAAGCTCATCAAGTGGCGGCTCATCTTCTCCGTCTGCTCGGTCTCGGACAATACTTGATGGGCCCGCTTGCTCGTCTCGGACATGGCGTGACCGGTCTGTTCCATCGTCGTCGCGACTTCCGTGCTGACGCGGCTCACGTCATGGAGTAGCGCCGCCCGGGCCGCGTTCGCCGACTCGATTTCCTCGAGCCGAGCGTCGACGTATTGTTCGGTGACGATTTGAGCGTCCAAATTCATCGCATGGGACAAAGCGAGGAGAGACTCGGTCAATATGGCCGGGTCTTGTTGATACGTCTCGACGATTTTTGGGATGAGCAACGTGTTGAAGGCAGAATACGTTGCAAGGAACCAGACGACCGGTACCGAGAAGTGGTGATGCGTCTGTCCCATCCGTTTGCGCATGGCGAGAAATTTGTCATCGATATTCCCGGTCAACAGGCTGCGGAAATAGTCTCCGAACACCTTTTTCAGACGTTCACGCGTCGATGAGGCAGTAGCAAGTTGAACCATCTCAGGCTGAAGCATCAAGTGGTCGAGTACACCTTCTAGCACGTCATCTAACACCGATTCGACGAGCGGTGCCATCGCTTGGAGTCGTTTCACTTGGGCGGACGTATAACCCATGTAGTGTGCCCGTCCATTTAAATTCGGATCGGCCGGTTGTGCGATCGTCGTCACATCGGGAAAGCCGATTGACGCGACGTAGGCGTCAGGTTTTGTTTTACGGAACAATGCCATGTTGTATTCTCCTTTTCAGCATACAAATAAAATAACGTTCTCCTCTATATCGGTCATAATGTCAAAAAGATGAGTGGCTGATGTGCAATAGGGCAGGTTGCGTTAATGCATAAAGGGGAAAAAAGAAAAAGAGACAATTTCTAAGGCTTGAGGTGCTTGGTATGAAAGATAAAATTGTATTATTGACGATTGTCAGTGCCCTCAGCAGTCAAATCGTGCCTCAAATTTTGTTTCTGTCTATCATGGCGGTCGAAGAGGGTGTCGGAGGTTTGATTCCGTTCTTGATTTTCTATGTCGCGAGCATGTCGGGACTATTACTGTGGGTATACGTCATCGGTCGGCTTGGCTCCAAACAGACATTTTTACTTGCGCTAGCGGTCTTGATCGTTGGACTCATCTGCTTCTTGTTGCCGTTCGCTTGGGCCATCGAAATGAGCGCATTTTTAGTCGGTGTCGGTTCAATCGGTGTCGGTTCAATTATGACGACGATTTTGTCACAGCTAAGCGAATTGTCGGCACCAAAAGAACCATCAGATGAGAAAGGGAGCTCGTTACCCCTTGTGCTCACGCTCATTGCTTGGATTGTCGCTTTCTCCTATATCCTGACGCAATCATATAACGGGGCAGTCCTTCTATTCCTCGTCAGTCTCGTTCTTCCATGGTTGTTCGTCAGAAAGTTACCGCTCGAGAAAACGGCGACGTGGACGTTGGCGACAGGAAAGTTTGTCCTTGCCTTCATCGCCGTCACCGTGTTCACGTTGGTGAGCCGTCTCCTCAGCCTGTTGGAAGGAGCGAGAGGATACATTGAAATCTTTTTATTGATGATGATTCTGCTCGGCTACGTCGGATGGGCGTTGTTCCAAGAGCGGACAAGGATGTTTGTCAGTGCGACGCGGACGCGACAAGTCCAGTTGCTCTCGTTCGTCGTCGGTTTGTTTGGCGGTTGGACGTTGATTGGCGCTGTGTTCGTCAGCCTGGCCTTGTACTCGTTTCAAGTGCTCTTGTTCTATGTGTTTATTCCCTTCATAGCAGGCGTCATCGGCTGGATTTTGTTGAGCCGTGTGTTCGATTTGGCTCGCCATCCATATCTTGTCCTGCTCGTTTCTTCGCTGCTATTGTTTCTTGGATTCTTCGAGCCACTCGTGTTCATCCCGGTCCTGTTTGTGAGCGGGTATGTCCAGACGATGTATGCGAGTGCGAGTCACGGCTATCTATATACGTCATATGGAGAGAACAAAGAATTCGCTTCCTTACTGTTGCAACTGTGGAAACGGTTCGGGATGGTCGTCGCTTACTCGGCACTCATGGTCGGGCTACTCGGGTACGGTTTGTATGTCGGCCAGTCCGTCAATGCAGAGCTGTCTTTCAAAATACCGCGTGCTTGGATGATTGGAGTGCTCGGACTGACCTGGATCTTCAACGTTGGATTGATCACCTTCTACTGGTTTCGCATCCAAAAAACCGTCGAAACCCCAAAATAATTTCCTCTAGCTTTTTTATATCGGTTTTGTTTATAATGAGGAGTGATGTTTAACTAGTGACGGAAAAGGAGTGTCCTTTAATGAATAAATCGTTGATCGATTTCGTTTACGAAATTCTTCAAAAGACTGGCGAGCAACCAGTTTCATTTGATGAGATTCGTGAGCAGATCAGACAAAACTATACGTTCGCGAGTGAAGAGGAAGAGCTCGAGAAAATCGCGCAACTCTACACAGACATGAACATCGACGGACTATTCGTCAACTTGGGAGCTAACCGTTGGGCGCTTCGTGTTTGGTATCCGTTCGATAAGTCAGACGAGGATCTTGTCATCGAGGCACGCCAACGCGGTGAGCTCGATGAGTTCGAAGAAGAGATTGACGAGACGGATGAAGGCATCGTCGACATTGAAGACGACCTTGACGTCTTTGCAAAAGGTGAAGATTTTGACGCATCTGAATTCGACACAGAAGATGACGCCGAAAAAGTTCCAGATCTCGACGAGTTCGAGGACGAGGACTTGGACGACGACCTCGATGTCGAAGATGAGGATGATTTATAAGAGACCGCAAAAAGCCGGGCATATGTCCCGGCTAGGCGTGTCTCTTTTTCTTTTTTGACGGTTCGTGAAAAAGAAAAAATAATAACTTGACGACTGCATCGTCTCTGACGTAAATTAGTCATGGGCTCGTTTAGCACATGCCGATGCAGCAAAAGTGTCCTCCATTTCAGTGGGGGCACTTTTGCTTTTTTTGTTTTTTCGTTTCCCAGCAATGGGCATTCAAGAGAGGAGAATGATGATGACAAAGTATATTTTCGTAACAGGTGGGGTAGTATCTTCACTCGGTAAAGGGATCACAGCCGCTTCACTCGCACGTTTGCTCAAAAACCGAGGATTGAACGTGACGATTCAAAAGTTTGACCCGTACATCAACATCGATCCGGGGACGATGAGCCCATACCAGCACGGGGAAGTGTTCGTCACAGATGACGGCGCCGAGACGGACCTTGACCTTGGACACTATGAGCGTTTCATCGACATCAACTTGTCGCAAAACGCGAACGTGACGTCAGGCCGGATCTACTCGACGGTCCTTAAAAAAGAGCGCCGTGGGGATTACAACGGTGGTACCGTCCAAGTCATCCCGCACATCACGAACGAGATTAAAGACCGTGTCTTCCGCGCCGGTCGCGAGACGAACGCGGACGTCGTCATCACGGAGATTGGCGGAACAGTCGGTGACATCGAGTCGCTTCCGTTCATCGAAGCCATTCGTCAAGTGAAAAACGACATCGGCAAAGAGAACGTCATGTACGTCCACTGTACGCTCGTCCCTTACTTGCGGGCGGCCGGTGAGATGAAGACGAAACCGACGCAACATAGCGTCAAAGAGCTCCGCAGTTACGGGATTCAGCCAGACATCATCGTGCTCCGTACTGAGCACGATATTCCGGAAGACATGCGTGAAAAGATCGCCCTCTTCTGTGACACACGTAAAGAAGCGGTCATCGAGGCACAAGACGCATCAACGTTGTACGAAGTGCCGCTCAACCTTCAAAAGCAAGGCATGGACCAGCTCGTCAACGACTACTTCGGTTTCAACACGCCGGAAGCGGATATGACAGCTTGGAAAGAACTCGTCCACACGGTGACGCACCTCGAGAAGAAAGTGAAGATCGCGCTCGTCGGGAAATACGTCGAGCTCCGTGACGCCTACATCTCGGTCGCGGAATCGCTCAAACATGCCGGTTATGCGTTCAACGCCGACATCGGCATCGACTGGGTCAACGCTGAAGACGTGACGGCCGAAAACGTCGAGACGATGCTTGGTGACGCTGACGGGATCCTCGTCCCTGGCGGTTTTGGGGAACGCGGCATCGAAGGGAAAATCGAAGCGACGCGCTACGCACGTGAGAACAACGTCCCGTTCTTCGGGATTTGTCTCGGGATGCAACTCGCGACGGTCGAGTTCGCCCGTAACGTGTTGAAGTTGGACGGTGCCCACTCGGCAGAAATCGATCCATCGACGGACTATCCGATCATCGATTTGCTTCCGGAGCAAAAAGACATCGAAGACCTCGGCGGCACGCTCCGTCTCGGTCTTTATCCGTGTAAGCTCGAGCCGGGCACAAAAGCGCACGCCGCTTACAACCAAGAGCTCGTCTATGAGCGTCACCGCCATCGTTATGAGTTCAACAACGAATATCGTGAAGCGTTCGAGGCGGAAGGGTTCAAGTTCTCAGGGACGAGCCCGGACGGTCGTCTCGTCGAGATCATCGAGATCCCGGAACACAAGTGGTTCGTCGCGTCACAATTCCACCCAGAATTGATTTCGCGTCCAGAGCGCCCGCAGCGCTTGTTCCACGACTTCATCAAAGCCTCACTCGGCGAATGAGTGGCAAGTCACAGTCTATGACTGTGGCTTTTTTCTCGGCCAAAAGGCTGAAGGGGCGTGACTGCTTCCGGTGGATACATGTTGCCTGAAATCCGGGTACACTAAGAGTAGAAACGGGAGAGGGCGATGCGATATGCGGGAACGATGGATGATTTATGGAGGATATGGGATGGCGCTCGTCCTGCTCAGCCTGTTGCCGTTCGTCGTCTTGCCGACGCTGTTGTTGCCGTATCAGCTCGGCTGGAGCGGCGTCGTCCTGCTCGCCCTCTCGATTGGGTTGTTGCGTTCGATTCGGGACGGGTCGAACACGTATTTGAAGCAGATGTTGAAAGTGACGTTCAGCCTGTTTTTGTTGTTCGTCTTCATCTATTACGTCTCGTTCGGTCTCATCCTTTACGACACGTACGGGCTCGATCGACTGCTCGAACGCTACGAAGATCAAGCGCTACTCGTGTTCGCCGCCTTCAGTTTCTTGCAACCGATCGCCTTGCCGGTCCCCGAGGCGGTCAGTGTGCCGATCGGGAGTGTCGCCCTCGGGCCGCTGCGGGCGGCCCTTGTCGGCAGTGTCGCGACGACGCTCGGTATTCTCGTCATGTACGGGTTTGCCCGTTTCGGTCGTGGGCGGGTCATGCGTTTCCTCGATGCGGACAAGCTCGCGACGTACGACCGCTACGTCGACAAGTACGGGCTTGGCGTCTTGCTCGTCTTGTTCGTCATCCCCGTCTTGCCGGATGAGGTCATCTGTCTCGCGGCCGGCTTCAGCCGGGTGCCGTTCGTCCGCTTTCTAATCATCGCGGCGTCCGCCAAGCTCGTGACGTCATTCGGTCTCGCCTATTCGGTCACACTCGGTGAGTTGTTCATTACCGGGGCGAGTCCGTTCGCTATCGTCTCGGTCACGGCGAGCCTCATTCTCGTCATGCTCGCCCTCGTTTGGCGCAGACGAAAAAAAGGAGATTCGAACTGACGCCTTGAAAGAGTGAAGAGCACAGATCGAGAGGGAGAGAGCATGAGTCCTAATAACACGTTACAGATTCGGCCGATTGAGGCACGCGACTTAGATCGCATTTGGGAATTGATTTATAAAGACGAAACGCCGGAATGGAAGCGCTGGGACGCCCCGTATTTTGAACATCGGGCCATCCCGTACGAGACGTATCGCCAAGACGCGGAAGGACACATCGGTCGCGAAGACATGTGGGTCATCGAAGTGGGTGGAACGGTGTACGGGACGGTTTCTTCCTATTATGAGGACGCCGGGAAAGAGTGGCTCGAAGTCGGGATCATCTTGCATCAATCCGACCGCTGGAACCGTGGTCTCGGCACTCGGGCACTCACGCTTTGGGTGAATCATTTGTTTACGACGCGTGCGACGGTCCGGGTCGGTTTGACGACATGGTCCGGCAACGAGCGGATGATGCGCGTCGCCGAAAAGGTCGGCATGCAGCTTGAAGGAAGGATTCGCAACGTGCGTGTCGTCGACGGCGTGCGGTATGACTCGATTCGCATGGGCATGCTTCGTGAAGAATGGGAACAACGGCAAAAGCGCAACGTCTCAATTTGAGCCGTTGCGCTTTTTATAGGTGGAACAGCTGGCGATATTGGAGCGGCGTCATCCGCTTATACGATTTGAATGTGTTGATATAGGCCGTGCAGGACGCGAAGCGGAACTTTTCGCCAATCGCGCAAATCGGCTCGTTCGTGCCGAGCAAGTCGGCGATGGATGCGTCGATGCGTCGTCGTCGAATCCGTTCCGGCACACTCTCACCCACTTCTTGTTTGAACAGAGCTGACAAGTAATTGCTCGACAATCCAATTTGTTGGGCAATCCAAGGGAGCGATAATTCTGGCTCTTTCAGATGGTCTTCAATCAAATGGATGGTCGTCGTGACGTTCGGGTTCGTCGAAACGGGCGGGGATAGGAACGCGGTCATTTTCGACAAATACTCGACGATGACGGGAATCGCGTACAAGAAGTCGAGTGTCGTCTCCAGTTCATCGATCAACGTCAGCAAGGCGCTCGTATAGGTGAGCGCGGTCTGCACGTTCGGATTGTCGACCGGGATGAGACGGATGACGTGGTAGACGAGGCCGCGATAATAGAAGCGGACGCTCACATACTCATCTTCTGTCGGCAATGTCAACAAGGCGAGCGTCAACTTCTCGAGCAATTGCTGGGCTCGAATCGGGTGGGCGTTTCGGAGTGCGCTGACGATTTGTTGGTCGAGCGTATAAAAATTATCCACATGAGAAAAATCATCGAACAAGTTTTTGTCCCGATGAAGGTGATGTAGAAATTGGCGTTTGATTTTGTTTTCCAACGGCTGATTCACTTCTTTCGTCGTACGATCAGGAACCGCTTATTTCGTTCGTGGGACGTTCCGTTTCGTCGTTTGTTTCAGCTCGGCGATTTCGCGCGCTAAAATTTTTTCACGGGAACGGGCGGATGATTCGAGGTGGTTTTCGAGTTCCTTGCTTTTTTGTCGGTATGTCTCGGCGACTTGTTTCGTACGTTGTTGATGCTGGTTGAGCTGTTTGTTGTATGCATCGAGATCGATTGGCTTTTTCGTCATACATCATATGCCCCTTTCAAAAGATGGTCAAACAGACAGTTGAAGTGCAAGCGAGGCTTGACCCGCAGTCTCGTGGAGGTAAACGGCTCCTGTCCTTAGCTTACGAAGGGGGAGATGGGTTGGAAAGTCAGGAGGGCACAAGAGGAGCGGTGAAAAAAGATAAAAATGTGACAAAATTGTGTCCGTGGCAAATTCATTTTTCACATCTTGGTATTCGTACGAACAATCAAAAAAATCCGCAGACGTTATGTCTGCGGATGAAAGCTTATTTGACGGCTTCGTCTTTGATCGGGAACCAGCCGGCGCGTGTCGTGATGGCGTTCCAGAGCGGGGCCGGGACGGCAAGCTCGGCTTGTTTGTCCAAGTCGAGTTCGGTCTCAATCTCGTCTTCACGGCCGTCTTTCACTTTTACGAGCCAGTCTGGATCAATGATGAGCTCACGACCGAGCGCGGCGAGATCGATGACGTTGAGCGCGTCCTCGACTTGACCCGGGCGTTGCAACTGCCCGACTCCGATGAGCGGGACGGCGCCGTTGATGCGTTTCGCGATTCGGTCGATTGATCGTTCCGTCACGTTCTCATTGCGCATCGAAGCGGTGTTGAAGTTCCAGAGGGAGGCGTGGATGTAATCGAGCCCTTCCTCGAGCAACATGTCGATCAACACGTCCGTATCATCGAGGGTGATACCCGGTTCTTCGACTTCTTCTGGAGAGAAGCGATAGCCGACGAGGAAATCGTCCGCATCTTTTGTCGCGTCTTTGACGGCACGGATGACTTCACGCGGGAACGTGAGACGTGCATGGACGTCGCCACCGAAGCGGTCGTCACGTCGATTCGAATGCGGCGAGAAGAACTGTTGAATCAAATACGTGTTCGCTCCGTGAATCTCGACACCGTCAAACCCGGCCTCGATGGCACGTCGCGTCGCGTCACCGAACGCTTGGATGATCGCCTCGACTTCTTCGGTCTCGAGGGCGCGCGGAGTGACGGCCCCTTCACGGACCGGTGCGACCGCGCTCGCGCTCACCGGCTGCTCGTTCGGGACGAGATTCGGCGGGGACATACGGCCGGCGTGGAAGATTTGCAAGATCGCTTTCGATCCTTCTGCTTGAAGGCTCTCTGCGAGTTGACGCAGACCTGGGATGAACTTGTCGTCATTGACGCCGAACGCGTTCGGGAAGCCTTTGCCGTCCTCGGTCACATAGGCACAGGCCGTGATGGCGAGCCCGACGTTCTTCGCTCGCTTCCGGTAGTAGGCGAGTTCATGTTCCGACACTTCTCCTGTCGGCTGCGATGAATAATGGGTCATCGGTGCGAGTACGAGCCGGTTTGGAAGCTCGACACCGTTTTTGAATTGGAAAGGTTGTAGCATGCGTTGCATATTCAAACTCCTCCTTCGTCATGATACTTTGAAGTCTAGTCTTATGATTTCAAAATTGCGAGCCGGACGCTCTCGGTTCGGCACGTCGCACGTCGCGTGAGCCGTTCGATGGTTGAACATAGGAGAATAGGGTATAATACAGGAGAAAAGTTGATAACCGGTTGGAGACTACAGAGAGACCACGACATGGGGGGCGAAGCCTTGTTTTGTTGTGGTCTCTTTTCGTATACATCGAACCGGATTCATTATAGGAGGGAACAAGATGGAAATCAGAAACTTCTCAGCAAAAGAACGAGCCAAGCGATACGAACAATTGACCGGGGAACGTCACGACGTCCTCGTCGTCGGTGGCGGCATCACAGGCGCAGGGATTGCCCTTGACGCCGCATCACGGGGGATGAAGACGGCCGTTCTCGAGATGCAAGATTTCGCGGCCGGCACGTCGAGCCGTTCGACGAAACTTGTCCACGGGGGACTCCGTTATTTGAAACAGTTCGAAATCGCGCTCGTCGCCGAAGTCGGAAAAGAACGGGCCATCGTCTATGAGAACGGCCCGCACGTCACGACACCGGAACGGATGCTGTTGCCGATGCACACGGGCGGCACGTTCGGACCGCTCTCGACCGCGGTCGGGTTGATGGTGTACGATCTCCTCGCCGGTGTGAAACGGGCCGAGCGCCGACTCATGTTGAAACCGGATGAAGTCATCCAAAAAGCGCCGCTCGTCAAAAAAGACGGTCTTGTCGGCGGCGGTTACTACGTCGAGTACCGCACCGATGACGCGCGCATGACGATCGAAGTCGCGAAAGAAGCGGCGAACCACGGGGCGCTCTTGTTGAACTATTCGAAAGTGACCGGACTCATCTATGAGAACGGCAAAGTCGTCGGCGTCAATGTCGAGGACCAAATCGACGGCAAAACGTACGAAGTGTATGCGAAGAAAGTCATCAACGCGACCGGACCATGGGTCGACGTGCTCCGCGAGCAGGACGGTTCGAACAAAGGGAAGATGCTCCGTTTGACGAAAGGGATTCACCTCGTCATCGACCAATCGAAGTTCCCGCTCAAACAAGCGATCTACTTCGATACGCCGGACGGACGGATGGTGTTCGCCATCCCGCGTGACGGCAAAGCGTACGTCGGTACGACGGATACGTTCTTCGATAAAGACAAGGCGCATCCGCGCATGACGACGGAGGACCGCGACTACATCTTGGGCGCGATCCACTACATGTTCCCGGACGTGTCGGTGACGGCGGACGACGTCGAATCGAGCTGGGCCGGTATTCGCCCGCTTATTTATGAAGAAGGGAAAGACCCGTCTGAGATTTCACGGAAAGATGAAGTGTGGCAGTCAGACAGCGGCCTCATCACAATCGCCGGTGGGAAACTGACCGGTTATCGTAAAATGTCAGAGACGGTCGTCGACCTTGTCGCGAAACTGATCAAACAAGAAGAAGGCATCGTCTTCCTCGCCTCGCGGACGAAGCATATGCCGATGTCGGGCGGCCATGTCGGCGGTTCGAAAGGGTTCGAGGACTTCTTGACGAAGAAGAAGGCAGAATTGAAAAACCTCGGCCTCGAAGACGACAAGGCGGAACAACTCGTCCGTCTGTATGGGTCGAACATCGACCGTGTCATTGAACGGATGGACTCGAACGCGTACGACCTCCCTGAGATCGTATACGCTCAACTCCTTTACGGCATCGAAGAAGAGGCGGTCGTCCGGGCCATCGACTTCCTCGTTCGCCGTACAGGCGCGATGTTCTTTGACATCGACTTCGTTCAGAACTATAAAGACGGGGTACTGCGTTGCATGGCCGACGTCTTCAAATGGTCAGATGCCCGTCTCGAAGAAGAACGGGCCGAGGTCGAGAAAGAGATCGAGCTCGCGGTCGTACCGGTGACGGTCGAATAAAGCGCGAAAAAAGGAACTTCACCGCGCGGTGAAGTTCCTTTTCATATGCCAAGCTCGTCATAATACGCCACGATCCGCTCGTCGAGTGCGAGAACGACATCTTCGTCTCCGATGAGATAGAACAAGACGTACGTACCGTCCTCCCGGTAAACTTCAGCCTCGACCGTGAGCGTGTTCGGACGCCCTTCGAACAAGACGTCGAACTCACCGACCGGGTGTGCGACCGCTTCTTTCAGACTCGGGTCGGACGCCCACGTCTGGATCGCGTCGACATCTGACGCCGCGATCGGTCTGTCGAACACTTCGGAGATGACGGCGAACGCCTCGGGGATGTCTTCTAAATCGGCATCGATCGACGTGGCGAGCGGGACGTCATCTTCATACGCCTCATCGTAGACGACAGGGACGGATTCGTTGCCGAACGCCCACGCTGTGAAGGCGACACCGCTGGACAAGATAATTAAAAACAGGAAAAAGCCGAATAATCGTTTCATCTGGTCGCTCCTATCCATTTCAATCAATTCAGTATAACAAGCGGGGCGGTGTTTAGGAATCACTAGAATATGGTATGGAAGAATAGCGATCATATGAAGCGAGGGATGCCGATGAAACGGAAGCGACTACTGGCCACGACCTTCTTGCTTGCCGCTCTCGTCGGATGGTTATTGATTGATATGGATCGTCTGTTCGCGGACACGTACTACGTGCGCGTCCCGAGCATAGAGACGGCGGAGCAGGACGGTGCGGATTACGTCTATACGACGATTGGTTATCATGAAGAGAAAAAGAAACGATCGCTCACGTTCACGTCCGAGTCACGGCTCGCGGAAGGCGACTTTCTCAAATTGTACGTGAAAGACGAAGGAACGGTGACGACGTTCGAGAAAGTCGACGAACGGGACGTCCCGCCTGAATTGAAAATGGAGCAGGCCGGGGAGACGGGGCTTTGAGCCCCGTTTCCTTCTTTTAGAAATTGCCGCGTCGCCAAATGAAACTGGATTTGGTATGGTTATGGATAGAGCGTAAAGTAGATCACGAACAGGAAAGAAGGTTAACCGATGTCACGCATGTTAATTGCAGACGACCAGGACGGGATTCGATTGATGCTCGCCCAAGTGTTTCAAAACCTCGGCATCGAGGTCGATACGGCGAACGACGGGCTCTGCGCCTGGGAGAAACTCGAACAGAACGGATATGATTTAGTGTTACTCGATATGAACATGCCGCGTATGTTCGGGCATGAAGTGCTTCGCAACATGCGACAACAAGACATCGACACACCGGTCATGATCATGACGGCGTTCGGCGAGAAGACGACGATCGAAGAAGTGCAACGACTCGGCATCGCGGCCCAGTTCGAGAAGCCGTTCGACATTTATGGAATGATCGAGAAAGTGAAGGAAGTGTTAGAAATCTGACGTTTCGTCACGAAGATGACATATGTAAACGCTTGCGCAGAGCTATTTCTATCCCCGAATAGCATAGGCACACGTTTCGACGTGTGTTATAATGGGAACGAATTGCACGGGGGCATTTTTCCCAAAGTGCACAATAGCGAACAGACAGGAGGATGTCATTATGCCATTAGTATCAATGACAGAAATGCTTAACAAAGCATTCGAAGGCAAGTATGCAGTAGGCCAATTCAACATCAACAACCTCGAGTGGACGCAAGCGATTCTTCGCGCTGCGGAAGACGAGAAATCACCAGTTATCCTCGGTGTATCAGAAGGTGCAGCGAAGTACATGGGTGGCTTCACAACAGTTGTCAAAATGGTTGAAGGTCTCATGCACGACTACAACATCACTGTTCCAGTTGCAATCCACCTCGACCACGGTTCATCTTTCGACAAGTGTAAAGCAGCGATTGACGCTGGTTTCACATCTGTTATGATCGACGGTTCACACCACCCGATCGAAGAGAACATCGAAATGACGAAACAAGTCGTTGAATACGCACACGCTAAAGGCGCTTCAGTTGAAGCGGAAGTCGGCACAGTCGGCGGCGAAGAAGACGGCGTCGTTGGCGGCGTACAATACGCTGACCTTGACGAATGTGTTCGTGTCGTAACAGAAGCGAAAGTTGACGCTCTTGCGGCAGCACTCGGATCTGTACACGGAGAATACCAAGGCGAGCCAAAACTCGGCTTCAAAGAGATGGAAGAAATCGCAGAAGCGACAAAAACTCCACTCGTTCTTCACGGCGGTTCAGGTATCCCTGAGCACCAAATCAAAAAAGCAATCGAGCTCGGCCACAGCAAAATCAACGTTAACACGGAGTGCCAACAAGAATGGACTCGTGCGGTACGTGAGAAAGTCGCTGCTGACTCGAAAGTATATGACCCACGTAAAATCATCGGACCTGGTATCGAGGCGATCTACAACGTCGTTACTGGCAAGATGCGTGAGTTCGGTTCAAGCAACCAAGCATAATCCTGTCACATCAAGTCGACTCTTTTCGAAGAGTCGACTTTTTTCATTGAAACTTCTCTCACGTTAGCTCGTAACAAATAACTAAGGAGGGATTTGATGAAGTATATAGAACGTCAGACCGAGCTATTTTGGCGCGTCTTTTATGTGTTGGCGGCCATCATGCTCATCGGCCTTGCCTTCATGATCACGATTGCCCCGCTCGTCCTCATCTGGTTGAACCCAGCCCCGTACATGATTCCGCTCTTGTCTATCGTTGCGCTAGGTGGGTTCGGGGTGTACTGGTTCTTCAACATGTTTCGACAGTTGTTTTGGAAGGAACGTCATCGATCCCATTATGAGATAACAGCGACTCACTTGGATGGTGTGACGTGGCGCGTCGAGCCGGGCGAATCGGTCGAACAATCAATTCGCCTCGGGGCGATTGAACAGGTCGTCTTCTTCCCGGCCATCGTCCGGAAGACACAACCGTCCCCGACCGTCCCGATCGGGCGGCCGACGATCGATTTTTGTCCGATGCTTGCGATTATGACGGCTGACGAATCCGTGGAAATCTTGTTCGACCCGCGTGACCTCGATCAGTTCGACCGATGGATCGCTTATTTCCATGAGCGGGGCACACCGCTCTATTACACGCCGAAGTGGCTCTATTGGATTGGTGCGAATATCGCGACACGTGAGGAACGTTTTGCTTTATTGAACGAGCCGGATGAATTGATTCCATTCGTTTACACTGGTGACATTCCGACTGATGAAGCGACGGCAGCGACAGCGTGGATTGAAACGTATGGAATTGAACGGCAACGTGAAGGCCCGCACGAGACACATTACGTGAAGCAGGCGAAAATCATGAAGTGGACAGCGCTAGGGACCGTCCTCGGCATCGCGTTGCTCGCGGCGTCAATGCTCGGTATCGCGGCCTTCACGTAAATGGTGTGGCAATTCGGAGCGGACTTCCTCATAATAAGGAGTGTAAGCGATCACATTTCGAGGAGGAATACACATGCAATTTTTCATTGACACCGCAAATGTGGAAGACATCAAGAAAGCCCACCGGATGGGCGTCATCGGGGGCGTGACGACCAATCCATCGCTCGTCGCGAAAGAAGGCGTCGACTTTCATACACGGCTTCGTGAGATTTGTGAGATCGTCGGGGATCTCTCGGTCAGTGCGGAAGTTATTGCACTCGATGCAGCGGGTATGGTTGAAGAAGGAAAGGAACTTGCGGCCATCGCACCGAATATTACAGTCAAGGTACCGATGACACCAGATGGCATGCAAGCCGTCCATGAATTCTCAAAGCTCGGCATCAAGACGAACGTGACGCTCATCTTTAACGCCAACCAGGCGCTCTTAGCGGCACGTGCCGGTGCGTCATACGTCTCACCGTTCATCGGTCGTCTCGATGATATCGGGCAAGACGGTCTTGACCTTGTCGAGACGATCGCGGATATTTTCGCGCTCCACGGCATCGAGACGGAAATCATTGCCGCATCGGTCCGTCATCCGGTACATGTGACGAAAGCGGCCTTACTCGGTGCCGACATCGCCACCGTACCGTATAAAGTCATCGAACAGATGATGAAACATCCGCTCACTGACAAAGGAATCGAGCAGTTCCTAGCGGATTGGAACAACGCTCAATCCAAATAAGTTCGTCGTAGAAAGGTTTGATCATCGTGGAAATTCTCCATATCGTAGGACAGCAAAAACTTGAAGGTACAGTCGACATCAGCGGCGCCAAACAAAGCGCGTTACCGTGCCTCGTCGCGGCGCTCCTCACCGAGGAACCGGTGACGATCGAGAACGTGCCGGGCATCGAAGACGTCGAAGTGATGCTCAGTCTATTACAAGAACTCGGGGTCACAGTGGAACGGGACGGCGAACGGGTGACACTTCACGCCAAAGATGCCGTCGCCATGCCGCTACTCGGCTCGGAGACACGAAAAGTCCGGGCTGCTGTCTATTTGCTCGGCGTGTTCGCGGCCCGGTTCAAAAAAGGAGCCGTCGGACTGCCGGGAGGATATGCGATTGGTCCACGACCGATCGATTTGCACTTGAAAGCGCTAGAGCGGCTCGGCATTCACGTCGAAAATGAGTCAGGTCTGTATCACGTCCGTGTCGACAAGTTGGCCGGCGATCGGATTTATCTCGACTTGCGTTCATTCGGGGCGACGGTCAGCGCCATGCTCGCTGCCGTGCTTGCCGAAGGGACGACGGTCATCGAGAACGCCGCGATCGACCCGGAAGTCGTCGATGTCGCCACGATGCTCACTTCGATGGGGGCACATGTCATCGGGGCCGGGACGGACGAGATCCGTATCAAAGGGGTCGACCGTCTGCACGGATGTACGCATACGCTCATCCCAGACCGGTTAGAAGCCGGGACGTACATGATTTACGGGGCGGTAGCTGGAGACGTGACGGTTCAAAACGTCATCCCGCACCATCTCGAAGGGGTCATTCAAAAACTGCTCGACTACGGCGCTGAAGTCGAAGTCGGGGAAGAGGCAATCACCGTCCGGGCGAATCAATTCGTACCGACCGATATCCGCGTCTTCCACTATTCGGGATATCCGACCGACCTTCAGCCGATCATGTCGGCCGCACTATTAAAAGCGGATGGGACGAGCATCGTGACGGACAAGTTGTACGCGCAGCGGTTCCGTCATATTGCCGAGATGCGCCGCATGAACGCGCAAATCACGCTTGAAGACGCGTCGGCCGTCATCCGTGGCGGCAATCCGCTCGCGAACGCCGAGATGGAATGCGCGGATGCGCGCAGCGGGGCAGCGCTCGTCTTATCAGGTCTTCAGGCGAGTGGGGAATCGACAGTGATCCATGCGGAAAGATTGAACGACTCATACGTCGACTTCGTCGGCAAACTAAAACGACTCGGCGCGCTCGTCTGGGTAGATGAGGTGTCCGAGTAACGAAGGGGAGAATTCGGGTGGAACGTAGTTTATCAATGGAATTGGTCCGGGTCACGGAAGCGGCAGCGCTCGCTTCGGCCCGCTGGATGGGGAAAGGTTTGAAAGTGGAGGCGGATGACGCGGCAACGACTGCGATGCGCGACGTCTTTGACACGATTCCGATGAAAGGGATCGTGGTCATCGGCGAGGGTGAGATGGATGAGGCCCCGATGCTCTACATCGGTGAGAAAGTCGGGAACGGCTACGGGTCACGTCTCGATGTCGCCGTCGACCCACTGGAAGGGACGAGCATCGTCGCGACCGGAACGTGGGGCGCGCTCGCCGTGCTCGCCGTCGCCGACGCGGGGGACCTTCTGCACGCACCGGACATGTACATGGATAAGATTGCGGTCGGACCGGAAGCGGCCGGGCTGATCAGTCTCGACAACTCGATTGAAGAAAACATCGCCATCGTCGCCAAGGCGAAAGGCAAGGACGTCGAGGACGTCGTCGTCACGATCTTGCACCGAGACCGGCACGAAGAGATGATTCAACGTGTCCGCGCGACGGGCGCCCGGATCAAATTGATTCCGGACGGCGACGTCGCCGCGGCGATCAACACGGCGTTCCCGAAAACCGGTGTCGACTTATTGCTCGGATCGGGCGGGGCGCCGGAAGGCGTCATCGCAGCCGTCGCCATGAAATGTCTCGGCGGTGACTTCCAAGGACGCCTGCTGCCGGAAGACGAGGCGCAAGAGAAACGTTGCCAAGACATGGGGATCGCCGATACGGGACGGATTTTACTTCTCGACGACCTCGTCAAAGGCGAGGACTGTATCTTTGCCGCGACCGGTGTGACGGACGGGGAGTTGCTTCGCGGAGTCCAGTTCACTGGGCAAGGGGGGCAAACCCATTCGGTCGTCATGCGGGCGAAATCGGGGACGGTCCGTTTCGTCGAAGGGATCCATTCGTTGAAGAAAAAACCGAAAATGGTCATGAAACCTTGATTCTCTCGAGCTGCGGACTTCGTGTCTGCAGCTTTTTTGATGTGTCGCGCCATATTAGAATATGAAGAGAACGGGAATAAACAAGCAGGAGGTGTGATGCATGATTGAAGTAAAAACGCTCGTCAAGACATACGATGACGTCCCGGCCGTCGACGGCGTCTCGTTTTCTGTGGCCGAAGGAGAGATTTTTGCGTTTCTCGGTCCGAACGGGGCCGGTAAGTCGACGATGGTGCAAATGTTGACGACGCTCGTCCGGCCGACGGCAGGATCAGCACGCGTGAACGGGTTCGACATCGTCAAACAAGAGAAGGACGTGCGGCTGTCCATCGGGGTCGCGCTCCAAGAGACGGGCATCGACAAAGACTTGACCGGTCGCGAACTGCTCGTTCTGCAAGGGCGTCTCTTCAAGATGACGAAGCAAGAAGCGGAGACACGGGCCAAGGAACTGTTGGAAGTCGTCTCGTTGACAGATGCGGCCGACCGGCGCAGCGGCACCTATTCAGGCGGGATGCGTCGTCGTCTCGACTTGGCGCTCACGCTCGTGCACCGGCCGACCGTCTTGTTTTTAGATGAGCCGACGACCGGTCTCGACCCGGCGAGCCGGATCGAAATTTGGAATGAAGTGAGACGGCTCAATCGCGACTTCGGGACGACGATTTTTTTGACGACGCAGTACCTAGAAGAGGCCGATGAACTCGCCGACCGCATCGCCATCATCCATCACGGGAAGCTCGTCAGTGAGGGGACGGCCGAAGAGTTGAAACGGCTCGTTGGTGGGGAGACGATCGCGATGACGTTTCACACCGACGGGGAAGCGGAAACGGCGGCCAATCTGTTCGGTCATACGGCGATAGGAACGAACGTCGCTTTCGAGCTACGTGACTACACGCTAATGGGAGTGATCCGGTTGCTCGATGAACGCGCCATCCAACCGGAACGGTTGACCGTGAAACAACCGTCGCTCGACGACGTGTTTTTGAAAGTGACCGGGGAGTCATATGAAGGAGGTGTCCCGAATGTGGACTGAGACGTGGCTGTTCACGAAACGGAGTTTGGTGACGACGATCCGCAATCCGTTCTCGTTCATCCCGAACTTGATCATCTCCGTATTTTTTTTGCTCGTCTACACGAGCGGGCTATCGAGCATCGCCTCGTTGCCCCAATTCGACGGCAGCGCATATTTGAACTTCATCTTACCCGTCTCCATCGTCTCCGGGGCTGTCGGCGGGGCCGGGGGGACCGGTCAGGCGCTCGTCCGTGACATCGAGAGCGGGTATTTTGCGCGGCTCCTGCTCACACCGGCGACACGGACGGCGATCGTCCTCGGTCCGATGATCGCGGGCATGTTGCAGTTGCTCGTCCAGACGCTCCTTATCTTTGCCGTCGCCTTCATGCTCGGCCTCACGATCCCGGTCGGCCTTCCAGGATTCTTGTTCACGGTTCTGCTCGCGATCGGATTCGGGCTCGGTTTTGCCGGCTACTCGGTCGGCGTCGCCTTGAAGACGCGGAATGCACAGGCGGCACAGGCCGGAACCCTTCTCTTCTTCCCGCTCATCTTCTTGTCGACGACGTTCGTCCCAAAAGAGTTGATCGAGGCGGAATGGCTCAAAGTAGCGGCGACGTTCAATCCGACGACATACATTTTCGAAGGGATGCGCGCCGTCTTGACGCAGCCGACGATTGACTGGGCCGCCTTATCGGCCGGTCTTGCCGTCGCCGGGGCGATGAGCGTCATCATGATCGTCTTCGCCGCGACGAACGCGAGGGGGGCCTTGAAACAAAAATGACGAGCGGAATTAATCCCGCTCGTCATGGTCGATCATATAGGTCACAATCAAAAATAAGATGAAACTGATCAATGAGACCGTACCGCCGATGATAAAATAAACCATCGTGAACGTCTCGTTCCAAGCAAACGGGTTCATCGCATAGAGCCACATCCCGCTCGTCAAACCGATTGATCCGATGACGGCTGTCCAGCCGTGGACAGTGACGAGCAATGAATGCTTCACGCGATACAACCGATAAAAGACGCCCCAAGCAAAGACTGATAACCAGCCGGCGAGCAAGATGTGGGCATGAATCGGACGAAACGCATAGCTCCCGGCGCCTGACATGTGTGACCCGATCGCCGTCCCGATGACCCCGAAGAGGGCGGCGAGACGGATGAGGCGCAGACTCCAAATTTTTTCTATCATAAGCTGATCACTCCTTATTAGAATCATCTCGAGTATACCGGACGAATGTGAACGCAATATGAATGACGATTAACTTAGGTTCACATGTGGAACAACGAGAAGAGAGGAGGGGAGCGGATGGAACAATTGAACGCAATGTTGCGGATCGTCTTGACCGGTATCGGGGCATACGTGTCGATCATCGTGATATTACGAATTTCAGGCAAGCGTACGCTAGCCAAGATGAACGCTTTTGACTTCATCGTGACCGTGGCGCTCGGCTCTATTTTAGCGACGACGCTGACGAGTCAACAGACGCCGCTGTTGAACGGACTGACCGCTTTTGCGACGCTCGTTTTGCTACAATACGTGGTAGCGAAGCTCGCCACAACATCCGAACGGGTCAATCAGATGATCAAGTCGACCCCGACGCTCTTGTTCTATAAAGGAAGTTATATGAAAGGGTCGATGCGGAAAGAACGTGTGCTTGAGATCGAAGTGCTCCAAGCGATCCGCTCGAGCGGAACCGACTTCGAACGAGTCGAAGCCGTCGTCCTAGAGACGGACGGAACGTTCTCTGTGCTCACCGGCACGGAGAAGGTGCTCCAACATGTGGACACAAAAAAACGACTCGGTTCCGATGAACCGAGTCATTGAAGTCATTTGATTAGAGGTATGATCCAGCACCGACGTAACGTGGTGCCCAGTAGCCTGATGTGAAGCTCGCGTATTTAACGCCGCCTGTTTCAGAGTTGATCATTTGTGTTTTGCTAAGTGCCATACCGACGTGTTGGATCGTGCTTCCGTTATGTGAGAAGAACACGAGGTCTCCAGCTTGGATCGCTGACTTCGAAACTTTTTTCGAGTTTGCGTATTGTGAGCGTGAGTCACGTGGGATTGACTTATTGATTGCTTTTTTGTAAACGTGGCTTGTGTAGCCAGAGCAGTCAAAACCAGCTGTTGTCGTGCCACCGAAGCGGTACGGTACGCCGAGGTATTTCTTCGACTCAGCGACGAGTTTCGAACGAGCGTCTGTTGCCGTTGTCGTTGATGCCTTCGTTACCGTTGTAGCTGTTGCTGCTTGCAAGTACGTGTACGTTGATGAAGCTGAGATGTAACGGTGAGTCCCTTTGTAGTTAATCTTGTAGAAAGATCCGACTTTACCAAGGTATGTATAACGTTGGCCTTTATCCATCTTAGCTACGACTGATGAGTTGAGTGACGCCGATGTACGGATGTTCAAACCGTTTACTTTCGAGTAAGCAAATGTTCCAGTTGAAGCTTCTGCTTGTTCGCTCGTAGTGAAGGCGAGACCCGAGAACGCGAGAGTGGCAGCGACGATGATAGATGCGAAACGCTTTAACATAATGTAATTCCCTCCGTTTTCAAAAATAAAACCCTGTGATTGTATATGGACGATGTGTGTTTACGATTGTCAGGCAAAAGTTAAGAATGTTACCCGGTTTCCTTTGCAAATAAACTATATCATGCGCGAGACCGATGGCATTTTTCAATCGCAAGACAAAAACGGTTTTCTTGTAACATATTTGAAACAATATGCGGCTATAAAGACTTTTTTGTTACATAGAAACGAAAATGACTGTTATCTTTTGAACATCAGGGGAATAGACTGTCATAAAGCCATTTTTTAAAAGTGACGTCTCCTATGAATTGTGATTAGATGAATGAGGACTTAGTAATTATTTTATAAATATAGAATCATGAAAGACAGGTGACTTGAATGAGTCCACAGACCGAACCGGCCAGAAATTATACGCTTCGCGAACTTGAGACGAAGACGTTGAAAGAGTTATATGAGATCGCCAAAGAAGTGAACGTCCCGCAATATCGGGAGGCGCGTAAACGTGAGCTCATGTTCCGCATCTTAAAATCGCAAGCCGAATCGAAGGACCTCTACTTCCTCGAAGGCATCCTTGAAATCATTCCGCCAAACCCGCAGTCGCAAAACGACGGGGGCTTCGGTTTCCTCCGACCGATCAACTACTCTCAGTCTTCCGAAGACATCTACATCGCCGCTTCCCAAATTCGTCGCTTCAACCTCCGCAACGGGGACCTCGTGACGGGGAAAGTCCGGAAACCGAAAGAGAATGAACGGTTCCAAGGGCTACTCAGTGTCGAGGCCGTCAACGGGGAGACGACCGAGTCGACGCGGAACCGCGACTACTTCCCGGCGCTCACGCCGATTTACCCTGACGAGCGGATGGTGCTCGAGACGGAACCGAACCATCTGTCGGTCCGTGTCATGGATATGATCGCACCGGTCGGGTTCGGACAGCGTGGGTTGATCGTCGCACCGCCGAAAGCGGGGAAGACGTCTCTATTGAAAGAGATCGCAAACTCGATTACGACGAACCACCCGAACGTGGAGCTGATCATCTTGCTGATCGACGAACGTCCTGAAGAAGTGACGGACATCCAGCGTTCGGTGCCGGGCGCGGACGTGGCCTACTCGACGTTTGACGAGACACCGGAAAACCACGCCCGCATCTCCGAGCTCGTACTCGAACGGGCGATGCGCCTCGTCGAACATAAGAAAGACGTCGTCATCTTGCTCGACTCGATCACGCGTTTGACACGGGCATATAACTTGTCTGTCCCGCCGAGCGGTCGCACGCTCTCCGGAGGGATCGACCCGGCGGCGTTCCATAAACCGAAGAAGTTCTTCGGGGCGGCCCGAAACATCGAGGACGGCGGCAGTTTGACGATTCTCGGTACGGCACTCATCGATACGGGGTCGCGCATGGATGACGTCATCTATGAAGAGTTCAAAGGGACGGGCAACATGGAACTCCACCTCGACCGGAAGCTCGCGGAACGCCGCATCTTCCCGGCCATCGACATCCGTCGCTCGGGGACACGTAAAGAAGAGTTGCTTCTCGGCAAGGACGAGCTCGACATGTTATGGACGATTCGCCGCACGATGAACGAGTCTCCGGACTTCGTCGATCAGTTTTTACGCCGTGTCCGCGAGACAAAGACGAACATCGACTTTTTCGCAGCGCTCGAGGCGGATAAGAAAAAGAGTCGCCGTCCGGTGAAAAAAACAAAAACTGACTTGTAAATCTGTGGACCGGGTGCTATTATATTCTAGTGAACTTTCTCTAGGTTGAAAGAATACTTAGGGCCGAAGGAGTTGAAAAGCAATGAAACAAGGAATCCACCCAGAATACCGTAAAGTCGTATTCATGGACTCGACGACTGAGTTCAAATTCATCTCTGGTTCGACTCGTTACTCTAACGAGACAATCACGATGGAAGATGGTAACGAATACCCACTCATCCGTGTCGATGTATCTTCTGACTCGCACCCGTTCTACACAGGTCGCCAGAAATTCGCATCTGCGGACGGTCGTATCGAGCGCTTCAACAAGAAGTACCAACGTTAATCGTCAACTTGTATGCACACCGCCTAGGGATTGCCCTTGGCGGTTTTTATTTTTTTATGATAGAAGTCAACCCTTTTTCTTGAAGGAAAAGATGGGTATAATCGGGAAGCGATTATCGATGGAGAGGGCGAAGAAAAATGATGCATGTGACGAACCGATACGGTTGGATCGAAGTGATTTGTGGGAGTATGTTTTCTGGGAAATCGGAGGAATTGATTCGTCGTGTCCGCCGGGCCCATTACGGAAAAATCCCGGTACAAGTGTTCAAACCGGGCATCGACGACCGGTATCATGAAGAGAACGTCGTCTCACATAGCGGCAACTCGGTCGTGGCCGTCCCGATTCAGTCGAGCCAAGACTTGTACGATGCGGTGCGGGAAGAGACGCAAGTCATCGCCATCGACGAAGTCCAGTTCTTTGACGAAGGGATCGTCGACGTCATCGAGCAGTTGGCGTCAGAAGACAAACGTGTCATCTGCGCCGGCCTCGACATGGACTTCCGTGGTGAACCGTTCACGATGATGCCGGAACTGCTCGCGCGTGCCGAGTTCGTCACGAAGTTGCAGGCGATCTGCCTGTCTTGCGGCGCCCCGGCGTCCCGGACGCAGCGATTGATTGACGGGCACCCGGCCCGCTATGAGGACCCGGTCATCTTGGTCGGTGCCGCGGAATCGTACGAGCCGCGCTGCCGCCACTGTCATGACGTCCCGAACAAACCACGCCCGGTCCGCCACACGGTGGCCGATTGATGACCAAAGCGGACCGCCTCGGCGGTTCGTTTTTTGCTATAATGAAGACAGTTCGATTTGACGGAGAAAGGACGGATCATCATGTTTGACCGTTTAAGTGTATTAGAAGAACGTTACATGCAATTGAATGAGATGCTCGCTGACCCAGAAGTGCTCAGCGACTCAAATAAATTGCGCCAATATTCGAAAGAACAATCCCAGCTCGAAGAGACGGTGCAAGCGTACCGTCGCTACAAAGAGACGAGCGGGGCTTATAAAGAAGCAAAGCAAATGCTCGAGGACCGTACGCTCGATAGTGACATGCGCGAGCTCGCGAAAGAAGAGATGTCACTTCTCGAGCCGGAAGTGCAAGCGCTCGAGGCGAAACTGCGGGTGCTGCTCCTGCCGAAAGACCCGAACGACGACAAGAACGTCATCGTCGAGATCCGCGGGGCGGCCGGAGGAGACGAGGCGGCACTGTTTGCGGTTGATCTCTATAAGATGTACACGCGTTTCGCCGAGCGGCAAAATTGGAAAGTCGAGTTGATCGACGCCAACTACACCGAGCTCGGCGGCTTTAAAGAAGTGACGTTTCTCATCAACGGGACGGGCGCCTATTCGAAGCTGAAGTTTGAGAACGGCGCCCATCGCGTCCAGCGCGTCCCGTCGACGGAGTCGGGCGGACGTATCCACACGTCGACAGCGACCGTGGCGGTCCTTCCGGAAGCCGAAGACGTCGAAGTCCACATCGACATGAAAGACGTCCGTGTCGACACGTTCACATCATCCGGCCCGGGCGGCCAGTCCGTCAACACGACACAGTCGGCCGTGCGGTTGACCCACATCCCGTCTGGTCTCGTCGTGTCGTGCCAAGATGAGAAGTCGCAACATAAAAACAAGGACAAGGCGCTCAAAGTGCTCCGGGCCCGCCTGTACGACAAGATGCAGAGCGAACATATGGAAGAGCTGTCGGCCCAGCGGAAATCGGCCGTCGGGACGGGGGACCGTTCGGAACGGATCCGGACGTATAACTTCCCGCAGAGCCGGGTGACGGACCACCGCATCGGACTCACGCTGCAAAAGCTCGACCGCGTGCTCGCCGGTGAGCTCGACGACATCATCGATGCCCTCGTCATGGACGAACAGGCCCGTCTCATGGAGGATGCGGAATGATGCGGATCGCCGCCACATTGAAAGCAGCTGAACGGGAACTGACTGACGCCGGCCGCGACGCCTCGATGGCGGAGTGGTGGCTCATGCATGTGCTCCAAGTCGACCGGACGGGCCTGCTCGTCCGTTTGTCCGAGGAGTTGACCGCTTCCGAAACGGAGGCGTTCGATGACGGGATGGAGCGACTCATCGCCGGCGAGCCGGTCCAACATTTGATCGGGCACGCCCCGTTTTACGGACGGGCGTTTGAAGTGAACCGTGACGTGCTCATTCCCCGGCCTGAGACGGAAGAGTTGATCGAGTGGGTCGCCGAACACGTCGGAGCGGTCGGCGATGACGAGATTGTCGACGTCGGGACAGGCTCGGGCGCCATCGCTGTCACGCTCAGCCTTGAGCTCGGGAAACGAGTCCACACCGTCGATATTTCCCGGGAAGCGATCGCGGTAGCGAAGCGAAACGCTAAAGCGCTCGGTGCTGACGTCGTCTTTCATGAAGGGGACTGCTTGGCCCCGATCAAGGATGAATCGATCCGGGTGCTCGTCTCGAATCCGCCGTATATCGAAGCGGACGAACTGCTCGATGAGACGGTCGCGGCGTTCGAGCCGCACCTCGCCTTGTTCGGTGGAGCGGACGGGCTCGACTTTTATCGCAAGATCATCGCCGACTCCACACGCGTGTTGCGGCCGGATTGGCAGTTGATTGCTTTTGAAATCGGGTATAACCAAGGACAAGTTGTGAAAACGTACCTGTCCGAACGTTATCCTGAAGCAGAAACGGGTATTTTAAAAGATATAAACGGTAAAGACCGAATCGTCTTCGCCGTGAGGGAAGGGATTGCGCATGGAAACGAAATGGATCAAGCCGACTGAAGTGAAGATTGGGGTGGATCTCTTGAAAGCGGGCGAAGTCATCGCCATGCCGACGGAGACGGTATACGGCCTCGCCGGAGACGCGACGAACGACGTCGCGATCCGTAAAATTTTTGAGGCGAAAGGCAGACCGGCAGACAACCCGCTCATCGTTCACGTCGCGTCGGTCGAACAAGCCGAACATTTCGCGCAAGCCATCCCGCCGACCGCCAGACGCTTGATGGAAGCGTTTTGGCCTGGTGCCTTGACGATCATCTTACCGTCGAACGGTCGGGCGTCATCACTCGTGACGGCGGGACTCGAGTCAATCGGGCTCCGGATGCCGGACCATGAAGCTGCGCTCGACTTGATCCGCATGTCCGGTCTTGGCCTTGCCGCACCGAGTGCGAACCGGTCGGGACGACCGTCCCCGACGACCGCGAAACACGTGGCCGATGATTTGTCCGGTCGCATCGCGGGTATTATGGATGGGGGACCGACAGGCATCGGCGTCGAGTCGACCGTGATTGATTGCACGACGGAACCGGCGACGATTTTACGTCCCGGCGGCGTGACGAAAGAAGCGATCGAGGCCATCATCGGACCGGTCCATTTGGACGCCAATTTGAGCGATGAAGCAGCCGCGCCACGGTCACCCGGCATGAAGTACACCCATTATGCCCCGAGCGCTCCGCTTTATCTCGTCGACGGCGGACGCGACGACCTCGTGCGCATCATCACGGCACGACAGGAGGCGGGCAAGCGGGTCGGCGCGCTCGTGTTCGATGAACAGACGACCCCGGCTGACGTCACGTTGTCCCTCGGCACCTCGATGGAGACGGCGGCACAAAGACTATACGAGGCGTTACGGAAATTTGATGAGACCGATGTGGAAGAGATTTACGTGAACCGGATCGAGCCGACGGGAGTCGCGCTTGCCGTCTATAACCGCCTCTACAAGGCGGCGGGCGGGAAGGTCGTCCGGTAAGAGGAAGAGGCTTAAGGACATAGAGGAGGATCACGCGATGTCGATAAAACGCGTATTATTCATATGTAGCGGAAACACATGCCGAAGCCCGATGGCGATGGCCTTGCTTCGCTCGAAAGTGACCGGTGACGAGTTTGATATTCGATCGGCCGGCCTGCGGACGATGCAAGGGTTTGACGCCTCAGAGAACGCCCTTCAAGTATTGCGGGAACGTGGGATTGAACTCGAACACGTGACGCAGACGTTTGACGAAGTCCTCGGTCGATGGGCCGACATCATCTTGACGATGACGCGGGCGCACCGCGAGCAGATTCGGGACACACACCCGGAACTCGCCGACCGCACGTATACACTTTATGAATTCGTGACCGGGCTTGAACGTGATATCAACGACCCGTTCGGCGGGTCGATGAACGTCTATCGTCAAGTTCGAAACGAGCTCGAACCACTCGTCAACCGACTTGTGTTAAAATTGACGAATGACGGGTCAAAGGTGACGAAACCACCGAGACGCCTACCAAAGAAGACGGGGGAATGACGGAATGAAAATCGCAATCGGCGCCGATCACGGCGGATTCAACTTGAAAAAAGACATCATCGGATTATTAGAGGAGCTCGGGCACGAGTATAAAGATTTCGGGACACACTCGGCCGAGTCGATCGATTATCCGGACGTGGCCATCCCGGTCGCGGAAGCAGTCGCTGCCGGTGAATTTGACCGCGGCATCTTGATCTGTGGAACAGGGATCGGGATCGGGATCGCTGCCAACAAGGTGAAAGGCATTCGCGCGGCGCTCGTCCATGACTCGTTCAGCGCGAAAGCGACGCGTCAACATAACGACTCGAACATCATGACGATGGGCGAACGCGTCATCGGACCAGGCCTTGCGCTTGATTTGGTCGAGACGTGGCTCGATACGGACTTCGAAGGCGGACGCCACTCGAACCGTGTCGGCAAGATGAGTGCTTACGAATCGAAGTGACGACGATGAAGACGGAGCTTTTGGACTTATTGACGGAGTTGCACGAACGGTTTCCGTTAGATGAGGAAAAGATTCTCGTCATCGGCTGTTCGACGAGTGAAGTGCTCGGGAAGACGATCGGAAAGGCAGGGTCGATCGACGTCGCTGCGGAATTCATCGACGCGTTCTTGTCGTTACGTGACCGGACCGGTGTCCACCTCGCCTTTCAAGGTTGTGAACATATCAACCGGGCGCTCACGGTCGAACGCCGGACACAGAAGCAGTTCGGCTTGACGGAAGTGACGGTCGTCCCGATTCGGGCGGCCGGGGGGGCGATGTCCGAGAAAGCGTATGAGCATCTCGACACCCCGTGTGTCGTCGAATCGATTCAAGCGGACGCGGGAATCGACATCGGCTCGACGTTGATTGGCATGCACTTGAAGCCGGTCGCGATTCCCGTCCGGCTGTCGTCAAAACAGCTCGGTGAGGCGTACGTCACGTTCGCCATCACACGGCCGAAGTTAATCGGCGGCCCACGGGCGCATTATCCAGCCAAATAAATGAAAGCCGGTCGTCCACGACCGGCTTTTTTGCGTTATAAGTCTTCACTGAACAAGTACGACACGACCATCGGGAAACGTTCGCGCCAGGCGATCTCGTTGTGTACGCCTTCTTCGATCACTTCGAAACGGAGGTGTTCGACTTTGTCGCGGAGCAGGGCATAGACGCGCTCGCTCGATTCCAAGTACATCTCGTTCGTCGGTCCGTCCGCCGTCGGCTGTTCGACTTCTTTGCGGCCGACGTCCATGTACAACCGTTCGACGCCTTTCAAATCGCTCGCCTCAATCAACTGCTCGAGCTCGGTCTGGTTGAACCAGAACGCCGAGGAGAGCGAGGCGACGCGGGTGAACACGTCCGGATAGACGCAAGCGGCGTAAACCGAGATCAGCCCGCCCATCGAGCTGCCCATCATCCCGGTCTCGTCCGGCTTCGTCCGATAGTTCGCATCGATCATCGGTTTTAACTCTTGGGCGATGTATTCGATGTAAGCGGAACCTTGGCCGCCGAGCGTCACGTCTTGACCGAGCAGGCTCTCACCGATATACGGGTTCTCCCACGGTCCATACTCGTCGAGCCGCATCTCGCCGGGGGCGCTGTCGATGGCGACGACGATCAACTCACGTTTGGAGGCGGCTAAGTAATCGCCGACGCGCCAACTCATCTTATAGCTCGCATCCTCATCGGCGAACACATTCTGTCCGTCGTGCATATAGAGCACCGGGTAGCGCTTGTCTGTCATCTCGTAATCATCCGGCGTATAAATCCGAATCGTCCGCTCGCGCTCGAACGGGGTGATGGTGATTTGTTTTGTCTCAATCATAAACATCCTCCTCTGATCGTCTTCTTCCATATGATACCCGTCTTGGCGCTCGATTAGACGATACCCAAAAAAAGAAGCATATGGTACGATGGGGGTGTTGATTTTTAGACATTCAGAGGGGGTTTCAACATGGTAAACACGACGAAGTTGAAAGTGCAGGATGCGGAATTGTTTGAAGCGATGCAACATGAGCTCGGTCGTCAACGGGAGAATATCGAACTCATCGCCTCGGAGAACTTTGTCTCAGAAGCGGTCATGGAAGCGCAAGGCGGCGTGCTGACGAACAAGTACGCGGAAGGTTATCCAGGCCGTCGCTACTACGGCGGATGCGAGTTCGTCGACGTGGCTGAAAACTTGGCGCGCGACCGCGCCAAAGAGCTGTTCGGTGCAGAACATGCCAACGTCCAACCACACTCGGGCGCGCAAGCGAACATGGCCGTCTACTTCACGATCCTTGAAGCAGGCGACACGGTGCTCGGCATGAACTTGTCGCACGGTGGTCATTTGACGCACGGAAGTCCGGTCAACTTCTCAGGCGTTCAGTACAACTTCGTCGAGTACGGTGTGGACAAAGAGACAGAACACATCGACTATGACGTCGTCGCCGCCCTCGCGAAAGAACATAAACCAAAACTCATCGTCGCTGGTGCGTCGGCGTACCCGCGTACGATCGATTTCGCCAAGTTCCGTGAGATCGCCGACAGCGTCGGCGCCTACCTCATGGTCGACATGGCCCACATCGCCGGTCTCGTCGCGGCCGGTCTTCATCCGAACCCGGTCGAGCACGCACACTTCGTGACGACGACGACGCATAAGACGCTTCGTGGTCCGCGCGGCGGCATGATCCTTTGTAAAGAAGAGTTCGCCAAAGCGATCGATAAGTCGATCTTCCCAGGGATCCAAGGCGGTCCGCTCATGCACGTCATCGCGGCGAAAGCGGTGGCGTTCGGTGAAGCGCTCCAACCTGAGTTCAAAGACTATCAGGCCCAGGTCATCAAAAACGCGCAAGCGCTCGCGAAAGGTCTTGAAGAGGAAGGGCTCCGCATCGTATCGGGCGGCACGGACAACCACCTTCTCCTCGTCGATCTCCGCGGCATCGACATTACCGGGAAAGCGGCCGAGCATGCGCTCGATGAGGCCGGCATCACGGTGAACAAGAACACGATTCCGTTCGACCCGGCATCACCGTTCGTCACGAGCGGGATCCGTCTCGGGACGGCAGCGATGACGACACGCGGCTTCAAAGAGGACGATATGGGCGAAGTCGCTCGTTTGATCGGCCGTGTCTTGACGAACCATGAAGATGAGGCAGTGCTTGCCGAAGCGCACGAAGCCGTGCGCAACTTGACGGCGAAGTTCCCGCTTTACCCTGAACGAGGCTGACGAATGGACGTACGGACACTCGCAGACCGAGAACTGACGGAACTGCCGCTCATCGACATGACGGAATGGCTCGTAAGGAAAGGCGAGCACGACCCGACGTTTCGGCTCGTCGCGAACGAATTCGGCGTCGTGATGACACTCCTCGACCACGGCTATTACAGCGAGGCGAGTGAGCGGATCGTCCCACTTCTCGGGATGAAAGTGCCCGCGGCATTTCATCGGCTCGGGCTCGCGCTCGAAGTGAAAGCGAACGGAAAGAAGGCGGCCAAGCGCCGCTTTCGTTCGTTGTCGCCGGCCGTCATGAACCATGCGGACTTGTCGGACTGGCGCGCTGCCTTCAAGTGGGAAGTGAGATGGCTCGGTCTCCCGGCCGTCGTCGCGCTCGCGCTTGCCGCCTTGGCTTTCTGGCCGGATGCTCCGACACCGCCCGTCGCACCCGTGACGGAAGCGCCTGAAGTCGTGACGGTGACCGAGGATGAAGCGCTCGCGAAGCGGCTCGAAGAACTCGAGCAAGAAGTGGCGCGTCTCGAACAAGAGAACGAGTCGCTCCAAGCCGAAGAACCGATTACGGAAGAAGCGGCCCCGACAGAGGTCCCGCTCGCCGAAGTCGAATCGCTCGTGTCAGATAAACGTTACGAGGAGGCGGACGCGCTTCTCGACGGCAAGGCGAAAGCCGGCCAGGAACAAGCGGTCGGTTTTTATCGGTTGCTCGTCGACAACAAGTTGGAGCAAGCCGATATTTCGGACTATGCCGCGTACGTCGAGGCGTATCCGGAGTCTGGCTATAGAGCAGACGTCCTATGGATGAAAGGCATCGCTGAGAAAAAACAAGGGGATGCCGCCTATCGGACGACGCTCGCCGAGGTCGCGGCGATGGAAGGGACGTATTGGGCCCCGATCGCCGAATCGGTATTGAGTCAAGAGTGAGGTTGTAGCCTGTGCTGCAGCCTTTTTCTCATCAAATTCTAATGGAATTCACCCGTCCCTCTCAGCTTGACCTCGTATAGTGAAGAAAAAGAGAGGGAGAGATGAAATGCGACGCAGTAAAAGAGGTGGGATCGGCCGGTTCGTCAAACGATTCATCATGACGATACTGGCCGTGACGTTGATGGCGGCCGGGGTCGCCGGATTTTTACTATTCACGATGAGCGGAAACGTCTGGCTCGAGCAACTGTTGTCATACGGCAACGAGGTATCGTTCCGAGCAGAAGGGCTCGATTTGCGGTTCGAACAGTGGGCCGACTCGCTTGAGACGCGTTTCGAGCGGATGATCCCGGAGACGGTCCGTCCGTTTTTTGACTGAACAATCCGGGAACAGAATAAGGATGCGTCGGGCGGACTGCTCGGCGCTTTTTTCAGAAAGGATGAATGAGATGCCAACGATTCTCGTCGTCGAAGACGATGCTAAAATTGCGAGACTGCTACAACTGGAACTGATGCACGCCGGATACACGGTCGAGGTCGCTCACGACGGGCGCACCGGGCTCGACCGGGCGCTCGAAGGCGGGATTGACTTGATGCTCCTTGACGTCATGTTGCCACAGATGAGCGGCCTTGAAGTCGTACGTCGCGTCAAGACAGAACAGCCGCTCTTGCCGGTGCTCATGGTGACGGCGCGGGGGGACCGCTACGACAAAGTGAGCGGGCTCGACTTGGGGGCGGATGATTACATCACGAAGCCGTTCGAGATGGAAGAGCTGCTCGCCCGGATCCGTGCCTTTTTACGGATGCGACAGCACGTCCAGACCGATACGAGCGAGCGGTTGTTGTCATACGAGGGGCTGGCGGTCGATATCGACCGTCATGAAGTGACGTGCGACGGGGAGACGGTCGAGTTGACCCGGCGCGAATTCGACTTGCTCGCTTACTTCCTTGAACATCCGGAACGGGTGCTGACGCGAGACCAATTGCTCGAGCACGTTTGGGGTTTTGATTATTACGGGGATACGAACGTCGTCGACGTCTACGTGCGTTATGTCCGGAAGAAGCTCGGCGGCAATTGGATTCAGACGGTTCGAGGTGTCGGGTACATGTTGAAGCGCGGTGAATAACATGAAGCTACGGACAAAAATCGCCCTCGCCATGACGGGGTTCATGTTGTTTCTGCTCATCACATCGTTCGGGGTCGCCTGGCTCGTCTCGCGTCACCAAATCATCGATTCACGCTATGACGTGTTGCGGCAAGCGCTCAGCCTGTTAGAAGAAGACGCGCGCAATCGTGACGCCGTCGTCTCGCTCCATGAAGACAGCGTCGTCCTCGAGCGGCAAGCGAACGGGGAATGGGCCATCGTCGGTGGATCGAGCGCGGACGGGCTTCGCTTTCCGGTCAATTACGGTGAACCGGCGCTCGTCGGGGATTGGTTCGTCATCGCGACATCGAACGGACTCGCCTACGGCTTCGAGGATGCGGCCGTGAGCGAGACGCTCAGGACGCTCGCGACGATTCTGTTGATTATTTTTATGATCGCCGTGGCGATGACGTTCATCGGTAGCCTATGGATTGTACGGCAAGGATTGGCGCCGCTACGAAACCTGGAGATGACGATGCAGCGCATCACCGCCTCTGGGACGCTCGAGACGATTGAAGTCGGTGAGCGTAACGACGAAGTGGCGACGCTCGCGACCGGATTCAACCAGATGATCGCCCGCGTCGAAGGGTCGATGGACCAACAACGTCGTTTCGTCGCCGATGTTTCACATGAATTGAAGACGCCGCTCACCGTCATCGAGGGCTACGCCAAGTTATTGCGACGTTGGGGACAGAGCGACCCGGCCGTCCGCGATGAGGCGATCGATCATATTTTGACCGAGTCGCGTCAAATGCGAGAAGATTTGATTGACCCGATGCTCGAGTTGAGCCGGTTCACGGCGCTAGAGGACGTCGAGGACGAGGAAATTGACTTACTTGAACTGGGCGGTTATTTGACCGAACGTTTCGAGCGGTCTCATGGGAAACGCGTCCCGATCGAGGCGGCCGGGACGTGGGTCGGACACCGTGATTCGTTGCAGCGCCTGCTCGTCATCTTCATCGACAACAGTTTGAAGTATGCTGCGGACACACGAGTGACGATGACGCCGACCCGAATCGAGGTGCGGGACCACGGTCCGACGCTCGACGAGGAAGAACGAATGCGTCTGTTCGACCGCTTTTATCGGCTCGACGAGGCACGGGACCGGAGTGGGAGCGGCCTCGGCCTCGCAATCGCCAAAGAAGTCGCCGACTTGAACGGCTGGTCGGTCGGCAGTTATGCGAACGCCCCGACCGGCAGTATCTTTTACGTCGCGAAATGAAAAACATTTCGCGAACTCTCATCATTTTCTAATCGAATCCTCGTGGTGCTCTAACGTCGTCCGTCTATGATGAAGATGTAGATCAGGAACACCACATGACATGAGGAGGAACATACCATGAAATTAATCGGATGGATTTTAGGCGTTGGCCTGGCGGTGCTCGCCGTCGCTGGAATCGGCCTGTATGTCGCCAATGACAAGACGGACACGGTCATCGTCCCACGGGCGATCGATAGTGCGAACGATGGAGGGAACGGATCAGAGGATGCGCGCGACGACGTCCGGGAAGATGGCGAGGACGCGAGCCGAGAAGAAGCAGCCTCGCAACAAGGACAGTCCGAATCGGGCGACATCCCGATCCGCTCGGTCGATGATGACGACGACTATGAACTGTACGGAACACTCGTCGCCCTCACTGACCGCGATGTGACGATCAGCTTCAGCGGCAAAGAGTCGACCTATCCGCTCGCCGCACGTCATGAGATCGACGATGACACACCGAAAGCGGGAGATCGCGTCAAACTGGAATTCAACCGCAACAACGAAGTGAAAGAAGTCGACCGGGAGAACGATGACTTCGACATCTATGGTTCGTTCGTCAGCATGACGGACCGTGACGTGACAATCGAACGTGAAGGTCAGACGCTCACGTTCCCGCTCGCGGCCCGCTACGAGCTCGATGACGGGATGCCGAAAGCGGGAGACCGCGTCAAGCTCGAGTTGAACATGCAAGAACAAGTCAAGGAAATCGAACGTGAGGATGACGATGACGATGATCGTGATGACGACGACGATGACCATGATGACGATTGATCATAAGGTGCCACAAGCGTGGCGCCTTTTTTGTATTCGTAACACTTCTGAAAACATAATTGAAACGGGTTGTATGATATGATGAATAAGGAATTTTTAGGGGGGTATATCCTAAAGATGAACGAACGGGGACGGAGGTGCCGGGGATGCGGCCGTATTGTACGATTCTGCTCGCACTGGGCATTCTCAGCGGGTGTGGGACAAAAGAGATGAACGCGCTCGAAATGCGTCCGCTAGCGGCATCGTCGCTCGAGCAGACGAGCGGGATAGAATTACCATTGGAAATTAAAGAACAGATTCTTACATATTGCGAGAAACAGCCGAGAGACGTCTTGCCGGCACGCCGGGCGAAAGTGACGGAGGCGACGTTCGTCCATCCGGTGTATGAAGAGCTGGGGAGCAAGACGGTCAGTTACTGGGCGAGCGGGGACACGCGGTACGTCTCGTGCGCGAACAGCGGTGAACAGTTCGTGCGGACGTTCGAAGTCGAGCCGATCGCTGTGTTCGAGTCGGCGAGGGGAGGATTCACCGAGACGGAAGCGAGACGCGCCATGACGTTTGAACGAGAGTCGGACGTGTCTTACATAAACGAGTTGTTCCACATCGACCCCGCCCACGAGTCGGTCATCCCGGAATCGATGTTTCGCTATGAAACACCGGACAGCGGTTCGCTTTCCGTCACGTACGAAGTGAAGCGGGACGGGCGGACGATGGACCGGACGATCGAGCCGGGCTTGTTCATCTTCAATGGAGAGCGGACGAGCGGATACTCATTCTTGACCCGACTTGCCGACGGCCGTCTCTCCCTCCAAATCGGGACAGGCGGGCAGCTCGAGCGGAAAGTGTTGCCGGACATGTTTTCGGGGAGATACGTAAAGCTCGACTCTTCGGAGGAGACGATCGTACTCGATGGGACGAGGCGTCAGCTGATGAAGCGGGTCATCGTCTCGGATGAGCCGATCACGGACGTCGGGGACGAATCATCGTTGACGTTATCAGAACGCTACGGTACGGTCATCGAGGTGTGGGGCAATGTCAGGTTGCCGATGACGACGACGATGATGATGCCATCACCGGCCGGAGAGAAGATCCGGCTCGCGACGTATGAGCGGGACGGGGTGACGGGACATTTGGACGGACCGAACACGCAAGCGCTGTTCGCCTTGTTGACGGACGTCACAGCGGGAACACGGCCGCAGGAAGCGACGTATTACGGGACGATCACGTTGTATGAACGATTGGCCGAGCAAGCGTTGGCCGTATACGTGACACCCGACAACAAAGACGTATGGGTCGTCGACCTCGAATCAGGCCGTGAACACGTCCTCGACGCGGAACGGCTGAGCGAACTGATCGATGTCTCAAAACATAAATAAAATACAAACATATAGTTTACCCGCTTTATGACGAAAGTATGTCAGAAAAGCGGTTTTTTGTTGTCAAATTGACACTATATTTTACCGAAAAACTATCCTATAATTTTTTTTGCGAAGGTTAAACATATTCTACATAACTCCGATATACTCATAAACCATACAGCACTATACCTTTCGTCATTTCATGAAAAAGGAGGAGTTGGGACAAAAACCTCAATTTACCCTCATCGTCCGTCACCACGTTTTGTTAGTCATCAGGAGAGGAATAGGTAGTGAAATTGAAAAAGTTAATGTTGTCTCTAACAGTAGTGTTGTTCGTACTTAGTTTGAACATGTCAAAAACGGGAGCGCAAACGATGAACCCACTCGACGGTGTGAAAAATTATCAAGTATATTACGGTCATCCGAACGAAACGATCATCAAAGACATGCAAAACTATGATCTCGTCATCATCGAGCCGCTTCATTACACGAAAGCTCAAGTTGAACAGATCAAGTCACGCGGTACGAAAGTGCTCGGTTATATTAGTGTCATGGAAGTCGCGACGTGGAACACCGGTCTCATGTCAAAACTTCAGTCAGGTGATTTCTTCACGCGTAACGGACAGCGTGTCCATTACCCGGAATGGGATTCGTACTTGACTAATATCGCCTCGACGCATTTCCAAGGGCTGTTGCTCACGGAAATCCAAAACCAAGTCGTGGCCAAAGGGATCGACGGCGTGTTCATGGACACGGTCGGCGATATCGACAACGAACATTTGAACAACCCGACCGTGCTCAAGCAACAACGTGACGGACTTGTCAACTTCTTGAAAGAGGCCCGTGCGCGTTACGGCAACATCGCCATGGTCCAAAACTGGGGATTCGATACACTGGAGACGTCGACGGCGACGTACGTGGACGGCATCATGTGGGAAAGCTTCAACGCCGACACGATCAAGAGCGACGCCTGGTCACAAAACATGATCAAGAAGTTGCAGGCGGTCGACGCCAAGCATTCGGTGAAGACGCTCACGATTTCGACGCGTCAAAGCGCGGAGAGCCATAAGCTCGCGAAAGACTCAGGATTCATCCACTTCCATGAAGCGGACGAATACGTGAATTGGAACGCCGGTCTCGTGACGCGTACGGCGGACGCGACACCGACGGCACCGGTACAGACTCAACCAGTTACGACGACGACGGCCAAACCGGCCGCTGAGACGACGACTGCACCGAAGACGGAAACGGCCGTAAAACCGGCCGCTGAGACGACGACTGCACCGAAGACGGAAACGGCCGTAAAACCAGCCGCTGAGACGACTGCACCGAAGACGGAAACGGCCGTAAAACCAGCCCCTAAGACGACGACTGCACCGAAGACGGAATCAGTTGCCAAGCCAGTGGCCAAACCGGCCGCGACGACATCGGGTCAGACGACAAAACCTGTGGCCGCGCCGAAAGTCACAGACGAGAAGCAGGTCAAGTCGAAAAAAGACGTGAAGAAGAAGCCGCACGGTAAGAAGAAAGTTAAAAAACATGACGCCAAACCTATGCACCACGCCAAGCAAGATGCCCCGAAAGGCAATATGTGCGGCAAAGTGAAGCATGCTTCGGCCGGTTTCATGAAATTCTTCAAATTTTAAGAGCAATCAGAACCCCGAGGTGCGAAGTGAGCCCTTGGGGTTTCGTCTGACCTCTTGGAAAACAGAAGTTGACCCTACCTTTCTCAGAAGAGTTAGGGTACAATGCTCAAGAGAGATTGAGAGAGGAGTGAAGCATGATGGGAAAAGTACACGTTTATGACCACCCATTGATTCAGCACAAGATGACGATTATGCGCAAAGCAGAGACGGGGACGAAGCAGTTCCGCGAGCTCGTCGACGAAGTTTCGTCGCTCATGGCATATGAGATTACACGCGACCTTCCACTTACTGACGTGGAGATCGAGACACCGGTCTCGGTATCGACACAGAAGATGATCGCCGGCAAGAAATTGGGAATCGTCCCAATTTTACGGGCGGGCCTTGGCATGGTGGATGGCTTCCTCAAAATGATGCCGAACGTCAAAGTCGGTCACATCGGTTTATACCGTGACCCGGTGACGCTCGAGCCGCACGAATATTATCTCAAGTTGCCAACGGATATCACGGAGCGTGACTTTATCGTCGTCGACCCGATGCTTGCGACAGGTGGCTCGGCTGCCGACGCGATCGCGGCACTCAAAAAGCACGGCGCGAAGTCGATCAAGCTCGCTTGCCTCTGTGCAGCACCGGAAGGCGTCGAACGTGTTCAAGACGAACACCCGGACGTTGAGATTTATCTCGCCGCACTCGACGAGAAATTGAACGACCACGGCTACATCGTCCCAGGGATGGGCGACGCCGGTGACCGTTTGTTCGGAACGAAATAAGCAAAAAACGCAATCGCCGCGGCGATTGCGTTTTTTTAGTCGGTTAGAAGTCCTTCGCGGACCAAGAAGTCACGTGCGACTTTCTCGGGACGTTGTTTCTCGACGTCGGCGAGGTAGTTCAGTTCTTGCATCACTTCATCCGTGATTTTACCGTTCAACAAGTTCAACACGTCCGCGAGCTCGGGATGCTCGGTAAGTGTCTTTTCGTTGACGATTGGAACGGCGTAGTAAGGCGGGAAGAACTGTTGATCGTCTTCGAGGACGACGAGTTCGAACCGCTTCAACAGGCCGTCGGTCGAGAAACCGTCGATGGCCTGACTCTCGCCGTTCATGAGCGCCGTGTAACGTAAGCCGCCGTCGACTGGTTTCACATCCGCGAAGTTGAACGGATACGCTTCTTTCAGGCCGAGATAGCCGTCTTCCCGGTTCGAGAACTCAATCGTCGGACCGAAGACGAGCTCATCACTCACCGAGGCGAGGTCGGAGACGGTGCTCAAGTTGTATTTGTCGGCGTCCTCTTGTTTGACGGCGATGGCGAACGTGTTGTTGAAGCCGATCGGGTCGAGCGTCCGGATATCGAAGCGGTCTTGCATTTGCGTCCGGACTTGTTCATAGACGGCGTCCGGGTCGTTGTCGACTTCTTGCTTCAAGACGTCGACGAAGAGCGTGCCCGTATATTCGACGTACGCGTCAATCTCTCCGGTCCGAAGGGCGCTGAACGCGACTTGCGTCCCGCCGAGGTTGAGTTGGCGTTTCACGTCGAGGTCTGTTTTCTCTTCAATCAAATCGGCGACCATGTTGCCGAGGATGGCCTGCTCCGTATAGTTCTTCGAGCCGATGACGATCGTGTCATCTTCACGTGTGAACGCATAAATTGAGCCACCGAGAAGTAAAGCGAACGCTGTCGCGATGACGATAGCCGGTTTGACGACTTTCTTCGATCGACGCGTCTTCTTTTTCATGCGGCCGTCGGCGAGGACGATGCCGTTCGGGGCGACTTTATACTCGATGCGGCTGACGACGAAATCGATCAACAAGGCGAGAAGACCGGCCGGGATGGCACCAGCGAGAATCTGGTTGTTGTCGACCGTCTGGATGCCGGCGAAGACGAGATAACCGAGTCCGCCTGCCCCGACGAACGCCGAAATCGTCATGAGCCCGACGGCCGTGACGGCCGAGATGCGAATACCGGCCATGATGATCGGCAAGGCGAGCGGCAACTGGATCTTGCTTAAAATCTGACGATCGGTCAGGCCGATTCCTTTGGCCGACTCAAGTGTGTCGCCAGGAATACTCGACAGTCCCGTATACGTATTCTTCACGATCGGGAGGAGCGAGTAGAGGACGACCATGATGATGGCCGGTGTCGACCCGATGCCGATGAACGGGATGAGGAAACCGAGCAGGGCGAGACTTGGCACCGCTTGAACGACGCTCGTCAGACCGAGGATCGGTTTGGCGAGGCGCGGGATACGAAGAATGACGATGCCGAGCGGGACACCGATCAGTACCGCGAGTGAGACCGCGAAGACGGTCAATTGTAAGTGTTCGAGTAAGAGCGTCCCGATTTGGTCGGTGTTGCCCGCAAAGTAACTGAAAAATGATTGAATCGTGTTCATACTGTTTCCTCCTCTTGCATGAATTGCTCACTGAGGACGGAAAGCAGACTGCTACGTGTGATGAGTCCCTCAAGCGTCGGACCGGTGACGACCGGGAGATACCCTTGGTCGCTCGTGTTCATGACGTCTAATATATCGAGGAGCGAGTCCTCGCTCGAGACGAAGGCGTAATCCACGTTCATGACTTCCTCGAGCCGTCTCGTCTTGTCTTGGATGCCGTGGACATCTTTTAGTTTGATCAAACCTTTCAAGACATGGTCCCGGTCCGTGATCAAGAGGCTGTCGACTTTGCGTGAGCGCATGATCTCGATCGCCTGCAAGACGGTCCGTTTCCCACTGATCGATACCGGGTCGGTGATCATGATGTCTTTTGCCTTAATATATTCCGGGCTGTTCCAAATCCGATTTTTCCCGATGAACGATTCGACGTACGCGTCTTTCGGGTTACGAAGAATTTGTTCGGGTGTATCGAATTGAACGATTTCCCCGTCGCGCATGATACAAATGCGATCGGCCAACTTGATCGCTTCATCCATATCATGGGTGACGAACACAATCGTCTTTTTCACTTCTTCTTGTAGGTTGAACAGCTCTTCTTGCAGGTCGTTACGGGTAACGGGATCGAGGGCGCTGAACGGCTCATCCATCAGGATGACTTCCGGGTCGTTCATGAGGGCGCGGGCGAAACCGATGCGTTGCTGCTGGCCACCGCTCAGTTCGCTCGGGTAACGGTCGATGAACTGATCTGGGTCGAGACCGACCATGCGGAGCAGGTGCTCGGTGCGGGCGTCCATGTCTTGCTCGGCGTGTCCTTCGAGGCTTGCGATCAGTTGGATGTTCTCACGGATCGTCATGTGGGGGAAGAGGCCGGTCTGTTGTATGACGTACCCCATCTGGCGGCGAAGCTCGATCGGGTCCATCTTCCGCGTATCTTGACCGTTGACGATAATCGTTCCTTCTGTCGGCTCAATCAAACGGTTAATCATTTTCAGCGATGTCGTCTTGCCGCAACCGGACGGGCCGATAAAGACGACGAGCTCGCCTTTGTTGATCGTCAGGTTCATCTCTTTCAAAACGGTCGTCGTTTTGAACGTTTTTTTCACTTGTTTAAATTCAATCATCAACTCAACTCTTTCCAAATATTATTTTCACATAACCTTAATGTTCCCTTGTTATGAAAATGTAAACATCTTTTTTTGTGATTAAGGTTTGAAACTGTTGAATAACGGGATAAGGAGAGGTTACAGCATGAAAAAATCAAGGAACACAAACAAGAGGAGTGACGCGTTGAGACGTCACTCCTCTTGTTATGTTGGAACTTATGATTGTCTCCGTTTCATCACAGTCCGTGAGATCAGTTTCTCGAGTTCGATGATGAAGAACACGACGAGACCGAATACGAACGGGATGATCCAGTCGCTCGCTGCGATTGGGGTCGTGCCGAACGCGGTGTTCATGAATGGCACGTACGTGATGAACAGCTGGAGCACGATGAGTGCCCCTGACACGTAAAACGCGATCGGGTTTTCGAAGAACGAGCGGTTGAGGGCAGGCTCTGTCTCGACCCGGACGTTGAACAAGTGGAACATCTGGGCGATGACGATCGTGTTCAATGTCATCGTGTGGATATATTCGACGCTATAGTCGCCGGCGTTCATATACAGGTTGTACATGAGCGTCCCACCACCGATGATGAGCGAGACGAGCAAGATTCGGAAGATATAGTACCGGCTCAAGAGCGGCGTCTTCTTCGGGCGAGGTGCCCGTTTCATCGTCGACGGCTCGAGCGGCTCGAACGCGATCGCGAACGAGAGCGTGATGGCGACGACCATGTTCACCCACAGAATTTGAAGCGCCGTGAGCGGGAGCTGGGTGCCGAGGAAGATACTCATGAGGAGTACGAACCCTTGGGCTCCGTTCGTCGGCAAGATGAAGAGGATCGTCTTCTTCAAGTTGTCATAGACGCGGCGGCCTTCTTTGACGGCTTTGAAGATCGTATTGAAGTTATCGTCGACAAGCACCATCTCGGCCGCTTCTTTCGATACTTCCGTCCCTTTGATCCCCATGGCGACACCGATGTCGGCGCGGCGGAGGGCCGGGGCGTCGTTGACACCGTCACCGGTCATGGCGACGATATGATCTTGCGTTTGAAGCGCTTTGACGAGACGCGTCTTGTTCTCAGGGCTCGTCCGGGCGAAAATATTGTACTGCCCGACGACGTCCGCGAGTTCTTCGTCGGTCAAGTCGTCAATCTCGGTCCCTTGAAGGGCGCCGGCCTCTGTCGAGATGCCAAGCTCGTTACCGATGGCGATGGCCGTCTCTTTATGGTCGCCGGTGATCATCTTCACTTGGATGCCGGCCGATTGACACTCATTGACCGCCTCGATCGCCTCAGGACGTGGCGGGTCCATGATGCCGATGAGCCCGAGGAATTCAATTCCTTCATATAAGTCGTCATGGTCGATCTTTTCTTTCGACGTGTTGAACGTTCGTTTTGCGACTCCGATGACGCGTTGTCCTTTTTTGGCGAGGTCGGTCATCTTCTTTTCCCACATGTCTGTCGGGAAGTTCGAATCACTCGCTTCGGCCATCGAGAACAAGCGGTCCGGTGCACCTTTCAAATACATGACATGCTCGTCGTCACGCGGCGAGAGTGTCGCCATATACTTGTGCGCCGAGTCGAACGGGATCTTCGAGATGACGCGGAGTGGTCGAATCGACTCTTCCGCCTTCTCGCCGAGTGTGAGCAGGCAGCCTTCGGTCGGGTCGCCCGTGATCTTCCATTGCTTCGATTCTTCATCGAAGAACAAGTCTGAATCGTTACACGTCACACCGGCAAGAAGAATCTCGTTGAGAACCTCGTCTTGCTTGTTCGAGTAGACGTCGTTTTCAGACTCGATGCGACCTTCCGGGGCATATCCTGAACCCGTCACTTGTAGCGTACGGTCAGCGAGTTGGATGTTCTGTGCCGTCATCTCGTTTTTCGTCAACGTCCCGGTCTTATCGGAACAGATGACCGATACGGCGCCGAGCGTCTCGACGGACGGGAGACTCTTGACGATTGCCTTGTGGTCGGCCATCTGGCGGACACCGAGGGCGAGGATGATCGAGATGATCGCCGGTAATCCTTCCGGGATGACGGCGACGGCGAGACCGATGACCGCGAGCAACAGCTCGGCCGTCTCGAAGTCACGCAAGAAGTAGCCGAAGATGAAGGTGAACACGGCGACACCAGCGATGACGCTGGCGACGGTTTTTCCGAAGCGTTGCGTCTGTTGGATGAGCGGTGTTTGCACTTTCTCGACTTCGGCGATCGACGCATTGATTTTCCCGAGTTCGGTCTTCGAACCGGTCGCGATGACGATACCGCTACCGGTACCGGCAGCGACGGACGTCCCTGAGAACGCCAAGTTCGTCCGGTCGCCGAGGCCGATTTTCTCTTCGAGCGGGTCGAGCGTCTTGTCGACGGTGATCGCTTCACCCGTCAGTGCCGACTCTTCGACTTTCATGTTCTCCGCCGTGATGAGGCGGAGGTCGACTGGGATTTTATCCCCCGGCTTCAAGTAGACGATGTCTCCAGGAACGAGGTACTCGGCCTCGATCTCTTTCCGTTTCCCGTCACGACGGACGAGGGCGGACGGGGACAACATGTTCTTGATGCCCTCGAGTGCTTGTTCTGCCTTGTTCTCCTGCAAGTAGCCGATGATCCCGATGATGAGGACGACGAGCGCGATGACAATCGTGTCGTACCAATAACCGAGGACGGCCGTGATGACAGCGGCGGCAAGGAGGACGTAGATAAGCACGTCGTTGAACTGCCGTAAAAACTTGAGCCACTTCGGGTCTTTCTTTGGTTCCGGGAGCACGTTTTTCCCGTGCTTCTCAATTCGTTCCTGTGCGGTCTCTTCACGGAGTCCTTGATCGATATCGGTGTCGAGGTGATCCTCGGTCTCGTGAATCGATAGCGTATGCCAGTGCCTTTCTTCCATATCAAAACCCCTTTCTCTTTTTCTTCATTTAGACAGACGGGTAGAACAGTCTATACTCCATTCTTACCCATGTGAAAAAGTGTGTAAACTTTAATTCCATGTGAAATAATCGTAATTGTGAAGTATGTGTGAATCCGTGAAGGGGAATGTGTGGACACACAAAAAGAGAGGGGTTTCCCTCTCTTCGACTTATCGCGGATCCATCGCCTCGGCGAGCAAGTCCGCCAGGTGGACGGCCCGCATCGACGGTGTGCCGTGTTCTTGAATCCCGAGTTGCATTTGCAGGTGACAGCCGGGGTTAGACGTCACGATCGTCTGAGCGGACGTGTCGCGGACGTGGCCCATCTTCATCTCTAAGATGTCGTTGGCGATACGGGGTTGGAGCAGATTGTACACCCCGGCCGAGCCGCAGCAATGGTCGGCATGTTGTTGCTCGACGAACGTCGTCCCTCGGATCGCCTGCAGCAACACCCGCGGGGCGAGCGCTCCTTTTTGTACGTTCCGGAGGTGGCAGGAGTCTTGATACGTGATGAGTTGGTCCGGGAGGGTGAGCGTCACACGGTCGAGGAAGCCGACCTCGATCAATACTTGCGCGAAGTCTTTGATCTTTGCCGTGAACCGCTCGGCCCGATCCTTCCATGCCGGGTCGTCGTGGAGCAAATGGTCATAGCCGAGGAGGAACGCCCCGCACCCGCCGGCGTTCGTGATGACGAAATCGACGTCGAGTGACTCGAACGCCTCGATGTTTCGTTTCGCGAGCACGACGGCCCCGGGCTGTTCGCCGGCATGTCCATGGAGGGCGCCGCAACACTGTTGGCTTTCCGGGATGACGATGTCACACCCCGCGGCTTGGAGCAGTTTGATCGTGTTCGCGTTCGTCTCGTAAAACATCGTGTCCATCAGACATCCGCTGAAGAAAGCGACGCGAGCCGTCGTCGTCCCGGTCGCTCGGACCCGGTCAGGTCGCCGCACCCGTTCCGTTCGCGCGGGAACGGCCGGCAAGATCGCCTCCATCTTCTGCAGCTGGTCCGGGAACCAGTCGAGGATACGGAGCTTGCGGGTGAGCGTCTGGGCCCCGGATTGTTGGTAAAAACGGAGAAAACTCGTCGCCGTTTGCATCTTCGACTTGTTCAAGAACAGTCCGTCGAAGACGACTTTTCGGATGACACGCTCGCGCACGTCCATCTGGCCCGTCGCTCGTTTATGGGCGGTGATGGCGGCGCGCGCATCTTCTAACAAGACGCTATAACGGACGCCGGCCGGACATGCCGGTTCACAGGCGAGGCACCCGAGACATTCGTTGAGCGTTTTCTCGACGCCGTCGTCCGGCTCGATCAAGCCGTCGACGACGCCTTTCATGATGGCGATCCGTCCGCGCGGGGACGCCGACTCGTCTTTCGAGCGGATGTACGTCGGGCACGTCGGGAGACAAAAGCCGCACCGCATGCAGCCGAGCATCTCCTCATAGTCAAGCGTCCCGGCCATGCGAGAGGCGAGTTCAGGTGTGTGTTTCATGAGCGGCCCCCTTGCGTAATGCGTTTTTTCGCCGCTTTGGCGAACATCTTTTGCGGGTTCATGATCCCGAGCGGGTCAAAGGCGAGCTTGATGCCTTTCATGACCTCGATGCCGACCGGGCCGAGCTTCCATTCGAGGTAAGGAGCTTTCATCGCCCCGACGCCGTGCTCGCCGGTGATTGTCCCGCCGAGCTCGAGTGCCGCGGCAAAGATGTCGGCAAAGGCGGCCTCGACGCGTTCCATCTCTTCGTGGTCCCTTGCGTCGGTCGCGACGGTCGGGTGCAGGTTGCCGTCCCCGGCATGGCCGAACGTGGCGATCTCGATTTCATACTTTCGGCCGATCGCCTCGATGCGCCGGACCATCTCGGCGATCTCGCTCCGAGGGACGGTCGCATCTTCTAAAATCGTCGTCGGACGTAGCCGGGCGAGCGCGGACAAGGCGGTCCGACGGGCGTAGCGCAGCGTCTCGGCGTGCACTTCGTCCCGGGCGACTTCGACGAGCGAGGCCCCTTCGGCGAGACAGATGGTTTGCATCGCCTTGATATCGCGCCGGACGACTTCGGCCGGTCCGTCTTGTTCGAGCAGCAGGAGCGCGCCGACGTCAGTCGGCAAGCCGATGTTCGCATACGCCTCGACGACTTCAATCGTCTTTTTGTCCATGAACTCGAGCGTGGCCGGTATGATGCGGTTCTCGATGATTCGACTGACCGTCCGTGCCGCGCCGTCTAAATCGTGGAAATGCGCAACCATCGTCTGTTTCGTCTCGGGGAGCGGGATGAGTTTGAGCGTCGCCTCGGTGATGACGGCGAGTGTGCCTTCCGAACCGACGAGCAGTCGTGTCAAATCGTATCCGGCGACGTCTTTGGCGAGCTTGCCGCCCGTGCGGAGCACCTCGCCGCTCGGGAGCACCGCCTCGAGGGCGAGAACGTAATCGGCCGTCACCCCGTATTTCAATCCGCGCAAGCCGCCGGAGTTCTCGCTAATGTTGCCGCCGATCGTCGAGATTTTCATCGAGCTCGGGTCCGGCGGGTAAAACAGCCCCTTCGCCTCGACGGCCTCGGCCAACCGGGCGGTGATGCAGCCGGGCTCGACGGTGACGGTCAAGTTTTTCTCGTCGATCTCGACGATCCGGTCCATATGACGAAAGTCCATGACGAGGCCGCCGGCTAAATTCGTTGCCGACCCGCGGGCGATGACCGGGACACGATACGTGTTGCATAGCCGTAAGGCGGTTTGTACGTCTGCGGTCGAGCGGGGAGCGACGACGGCGTCCGGCATCGCTTGGTAATTGGGGGTCGCGTCGAACGAATAGGCGAGCCGTGTCGTCGCGTCGGAGAAGACGATATCGCCCCCGAGTTCATTCCGTAATTGATCGAGCCAGTCCATAATACATCCTCCTGACACGCATCCGTTGCATAGCGATGCGGGCGTCGGTTCCGAAAGTCACAAAATCGACACAAATTTAGGTAGCGCTTACATCGTAATCGTAGCGATTCGAATTGGGATTGTCCACCCATTCCCCGTTGATAGGAGGGGATTTCCAGGCTTTGAGCACACGGAAAATCGACTGTGACATACATCACGATAAATTCCGCACAACCCCTCGACACGGTAAAACGGGTATCGGTATACTGAAACAGGGCGATGTAAACGATTTCAAAATCGGGTCAACGCCCGTTTCAAAATCTTTTGTGAACGTGCACCGTTTGCCGTTGTGTTTTCCAAAACGTGGAGGTATAACTGAACTATTCTTCATCTTGTTCGCTTTGTGAAATGTTATCAGTTCAACATTTTTATTTCACCGTTTCTTCATACTTTTTTAAAATTTAGCGATTTTAATTTAGTTTGTGAATCGGGTAAAAGCCTTGATACGACTTGCTTTAAAGCGCTTTTATAATTGTGAAATTCATTGACTTCTTATGCCATTTCCATTACTCTGAACTTGTGTGACTTTTGATGGTCATGCGAGTGTGAATCGACCAAGATGAAGGACAAGCTTCCTAGAGAGAAAGGGGGAGTAGGATGGCGAAAAAAGACAATCGTTACCTATCCTATGCCTCGCTTGCCTCCCAAATCTCGACCGCGCTTGCTGGACCGATTGTCATTGGGTATCTCGTCGGCCAATATGGAGCGAGACGTGAAATGTGGGGTACGTTTGGTTGGAATGTGTCGGTGCTTCTCGGCATGGCGTTCGGGATCACGGCGCTTGTTCTCACCCTGCGAAGTTTATTGACGGGAGAGAACGAATGAATCTACAACAAGTGCAAGCAGACAGAAAAGCACAAAAAGAGCTGATGAAACGCTATACGAAGTGGTTTATCGGATGGTTCGCCATTCTCCTCGTCGGAGCGCTCATCGCCCCTATGTACAAGCCGGTCTTTCTCGGATTGTTCCTAGGCGGGGTCGCCAGCTTGATCATTCTACATATGCAGAATCGAAGCGTCATTCGCATGTATGACGTCATCGAACATGGGCGACGCCCGAAATCGCACGGGACTGTTTCAAGGATGGCAGTCGGTGCGTTAGCCGTGATAGTCGGTCTCTTCTACGAGGACCGAGTATCGCTCATTGCGGTGGTAACTGGTCTAATCGCCGGCCACATCATACAATTTGGCGAGTTCACACTTGCCCAGCTCAGCAGGAAAAGAGGTGAATAATAATGGGTCATGAGTTTCCCACCTATTCTCTACAACTTGGAGATTACACGTTATATGGGAGCTGGACGAACGTCATCACGGTGCTGATCGCTTCACTGCTCGTCTTCACGTTCGCCGTCTGGGGGACACGACGCTTGGCAATGAAGCCGACAGGCAAACAGAACTTCATGGAGTTCTTTGCAGAATTCGTACGAGGGGTCATCTCGAGTGCGATGGACTGGAAGACCGGCGGACGCTTTATCGGGTTTGGAATGACGTTGATTTTGTTCATTCTATTCTCAAACTTAATGGGTCTACCGTTTAACGTCATTTCCGGTCACTACTTATGGTTCAACTCGCCGACGGCCGATCCGTACGTCACATTGGCGTTGTCGACACTCGTCGTTGCAATGTCGCACTACTACGGGGTGAAGTTGCACGGGTTGAAACACTATTCGGCAGAGTTCGTCAAACCGGTCTGGTTCTTGTTGCCGATCAAGCTCATCGAGGAGTTCGCGAACACCTTGACGCTCGGTCTGCGTCTTTACGGGAACATCTTTGCCGGTGAAATCATGATTACCATCATCTTGGGACTCGCAATTACCGCACAAGGGGCGCTAAACCCGCTCGGTGCTGTGTTCGCAATCTTCCCAATGATTCTATGGCAAGGTTTCTCAATCTTTATCGGGGTTATCCAATCCTACATTTTCCTGACGCTTGCAATGGTGTACATCGGGCACAAAGCTTCAGCCGAGCATTAATTCGCCAAAGCGTTGAACACAAAAAACTATTTACTTAACTTTTAGGAGGAATATACACAATGGAACAAATGAATCTTCTTGCAACAGCACTCGTTATCGGTCTTGGAGCACTCGCGGCAGGTATCGGTAACGGTCTCATCGTATACGGAACAGTACAAGGTCAAGCACGTCAGCCAGAACTCAAAAACGAACTTCGTCAAACAATGTTCATCGGTATCGGTTTGGTTGAGGCCCTCCCGATCATCGGTGTGGCTGTCGGTTTCCTTCTCCTCAACTCTTGATTGCGAGTTAACGAGAACAACGTAAGAGGGAGCACGTCTCCCTCACTTATTTAGTCAAGAGGAGGGTATGCATGGATACGATGATGATTGCAGCTGGTGCTGGCGGCGAAGGCCTCCGCATCCTGGATATGATCTTTACACTTTTCACATTCCTCGTACTCTTGGCCCTGTTGAAGAAATTTGCTTGGGGACCACTCCTTGGAATGATGAGACAGCGTGAAGAGTATGTAGCGAACGAAATTGAGCTCGCTGAAAAGAGCCGCAAAGATGCGGAAACTTATGTCGTCGAACAACGTGAAGCGCTCAGCGCGGCACGTACGGAATCGAAAGAAATGCTTGATTCAAGTCGTCGTCAGGCTGAAGCAGAACAAGCACGCTTGGTGGAGCAGGCGCGTTTGGAAGCCGAACAAATTAAAATCGAGGCTGAGAAAGCGATCGAGCGCGAGCGTGAGCTGGCGAAACAATCGCTTCAGACGGAAGTCGTCACACAGGCGCTTTCGGCAGCACGCCACGTCCTTCGTACGGATCTTAAAGGTGACGAAGCGAAACAACGTGCCCTCGTCACAGACTTCCTGTCAAAAGCGAAAGGTGCTAACTAATGAACGCATCTTTAGCAAAACGCTACGCAAAAGCGCTCTTCGACTTAGCGCGGGAACAAGGCACGCTCGACCAAGTCGAAGCGGAAGTGCGTCTGCTCGATGAAGTGCTCCACGCGACACCTGAACTGATGGACCTCTTAACGAATCCGGCAGTCAAGGACAGCGAGCTTGCACAGCTTTTGAAAGATAGCTTTGGTGATATGACGGCAATCGTCGTGAACACACTTCTCGTCATGGTCGAGAACGACCGTGCGAGCGAAGTTCGCGCGTTGCCGCGCTACGTCCGCGAATATGCGAACGATTTCCGCGGCATCGCAGAGGGGTTCGTCACGAGCGCCTACCCATTGTCGGCAACGGACTTAAAAGAAGTCGAACTCATCTTCGGTCAGAAGATGGGCAAGACGCTTCAATTACAGAATGTCGTCGACGAAGACGTCATCGGTGGACTTCGCGTCCAAATCGGTTACACGACGTACGATGATACAATCGAAACTAAACTGACACGCCTCGAGCGTGAACTGTTGAATGCGTAAGAAATAGGGGTGAATTCAATGACGATCAAAGCTGAAGAAATTAGCGCCCTGTTAAAAGAGCGAATCGCTTCGTACGGCTCTGAAATCGAAGTCAGTGAGACGGGTACAGTCATTCAAGTAGGTGACGGGATCGCACGTGCACACGGACTCGATAACGTTATGGCGGGGGAGCTCGTAGAGTTCTCTAACGGCGTAATGGGCTTGGCGCAAAACTTAGAAGAAGGTAACGTCGGGATTATCATCCTTGGCGACTACAAAGGCATTAAAGAAGGCGACTCGGTAAAACGTACGGGTCGCATCATGGAAGTACCGGTCGGTGAGGCGCTCCTCGGACGCGTCGTCAACCCGCTCGGACAACCGATCGACGGTCTCGGACCGATCGTGACGGACACATACAACCCGATCGAGCGTAAAGCTTACGGCGTTATGGCCCGTAAGTCGGTTCACGAACCGCTCCAAACTGGGATTAAGGCGATTGACGCCCTCGTACCAATCGGTCGCGGTCAGCGTGAGCTCATCATCGGTGACCGTCAAACTGGTAAGACTTCGGTCGCGATCGATGCGATCATCAACCAAAAAGAAGAGAACATGATCTGTATTTACGTCGCGATCGGTCAGAAAGAATCGACTGTCCGTGGCGTAGTTGAGACGCTCCGTCAAAACGGCGCCCTCGATTACACGATCGTCGTTTCGGCATCGGCTTCACAGCCTGCCCCACTTCTTTACCTCGCACCATTCGCTGGGGTATCGATGGGTGAGTACTTCATGGACCGCGGACAACACGTCCTCGTCGTGTATGATGACCTCTCGAAACAAGCGGCAGCTTACCGTGAGCTCTCGCTTCTTCTCCGTCGTCCTCCAGGCCGCGAAGCCTACCCAGGGGATGTCTTCTACCTCCACTCACGCCTTCTTGAGCGTGCGGCGAAGTTGAACGACGAACTCGGTGGCGGCTCGCTTACAGCACTTCCGTTCATCGAGACGCAAGCGTCGGATATCTCGGCTTACATCCCGACGAACGTTATCTCGATCACAGACGGTCAAATCTTCCTTCAGTCGGATCTCTTCTTCTCTGGGGTACGTCCTGCGATCAACGCCGGTCTTTCGGTATCGCGTGTTGGTGGTTCGGCTCAAGTGAAAGCGATGAAGAAAGTTGCCGGTACGCTCCGTCTTGACCTCGCGTCATACCGTGAGCTCGAGGCGTTCGCCCAGTTCGGGTCTGACCTCGACAAAGCGACGCAAGCGAAGCTCAACCGTGGACAACGTACCGTTGAAGTCTTGAAACAAGACTTGAATGCACCGCTCTCGGTCGACAAGCAAGTCATTATCATCTACGCACTCACGAAAGGTCATCTCGATGACGTTCCTGTCGAAGACATCCGTCGTTTCGAAAAAGAAATGAACGCATGGCTCGACCAAAACCGTGCCGATCTCTGCCGTGAAATCCGTCAAACAGGAAACCTTCCTGCGGACGAAGCGATGGTCGATGCAATCACGGAATTCAAAAAGACGTTCTCGCCATCGGTTTAATCCGGTGACGAGCGTCTATTAAGGTGGTGAATCGAAATGGCATCATTACGTGAGATCCAGATGCGGATCACCTCGACCCAAAGCACGAAGCAAATCACGAAAGCGATGAACATGGTGTCGGCCTCGAAATTGAACCGCGCTCAAGGGAGCAACGCCAACTTCAAGCCGTACATGACCAAGTTGCAAGAAGTCATCTCGTCGATTGCCGGCGGTACTTCAGGCGCAACACACCCGATGCTTCAAGTTCGTCCCGTCAAACGGACCGGATACATCGTCATCACGTCAGACCGCGGACTAGCTGGTGGATACAACGCCAGCGTCCTTCGCGACGTGTATCGCGAATTGAAAGCGAAACACGATTCAACGGACGAGTATCGTCTGTATGTGGTCGGGAAGGTCGGCGTTCAGTTCTTCAAGGCACGGAACATTCCGGTGTACAGTGCCATGACAGGATTGAACGACCAGCCATCATTCATTGAAGTCGCGGAGATCGTCAAGCAGACGGTCGGCGCGTTCAGTGAAGGCGAGATCGATGAGCTGAAGCTTTGCTACAACTCATTCATCTCTGTTATTAGCCAAGAAGTGAAAATCGATCGACTGCTCCCGCTTGGGAATATCGAACAGACCGCATCGAATGTGATGTATGAATACGAACCAGAAGAAGAAACGATCTTAGCGGCGCTCCTCCCGCGTTATGCGGAAGGACTCATCTACGGCGCGCTCCTCGATGCGAAAGTATCGGAGCATGCGGCCCGGATGACGGCGATGTCGAACGCGACAGACAACGCGGATGAACTCATCCGTGGACTCAAGCTCAAGTTCAACCGCGCGCGTCAAGCGGCGATCACACAAGAAATCACAGAGATTGTCGGAGGTGCGGCTGCGCTTGAATAAGCGCACGCCCTCTAGATTGTAGGAGGCTAACACGATGAACGAATACGGCATGAAAGGCCGCGTAGTCGCAGTCATGGGCCCAGTTATCGACGTGAAGTTCGACAACCACTTACCGAACATCTACAACGCCCTCAAAGTCACGCACGTGGCAACGTCGGCGGAAGACGTAAGTGTCGACTTGACGCTCGAGGTGGCGATCCATCTTGGGGATGACACGGTCCGTACGATTGCGATGGACTCGACGGACGGCGTTCGCCGCGGCATGGAAGTACTTGACTTAGGCACACCGATTTCGGTACCAGTAGGGGAAGAGACGCTCGGTCGTGTCTTCAACGTCCTCGGTAACCCGATTGACGATAAAGAAGTATCACCGACAGTGCGTCGTTCACCGATTCACCGTCAAGCACCGACGTTCGACGAGTTGTCGACGAAGGTTGAAATTCTCGAGACAGGGATCAAAGTCGTTGACCTTCTCGCCCCTTACATCAAAGGTGGTAAGATCGGTCTCTTCGGTGGTGCCGGTGTAGGGAAAACCGTCCTCATCCAGGAACTCATCAACAACATCGCGCAAGAGCATAGCGGGATTTCTGTATTCGCAGGAGTCGGCGAGCGTACGCGTGAAGGGAATGACTTGTTCCACGAGATGACGGACTCAGGCGTTATCAAGCAAACGGCGATGGTATTCGGTCAGATGAACGAACCGCCGGGCGCGCGTTTACGCGTAGCCTTGACTGGTTTGACGATGGCGGAATACTTCCGTGATGAGCAAGGACAAGACGTCCTTCTCTTCGTCGATAACATCTTCCGTTTCACACAGGCAGGTTCTGAAGTATCGGCCCTTCTCGGCCGTATGCCATCTGCCGTAGGTTACCAGCCGACACTCGCGACGGAAATGGGTATGCTTCAAGAGCGGATCACGTCGACAGCTAAAGGATCGGTCACATCGATCCAAGCGGTTTACGTACCAGCCGATGACTATACTGACCCGGCTCCAGCGACAACGTTCGCTCACCTTGATGCGACGACCAACCTTGAGCGTCGTCTCTCGGAGATGGGGATCTACCCAGCCGTTGACCCGCTCGCCTCGACTTCACGTGCTCTCTCGCCTGACATCGTCGGACCAGAGCACTACGAAGTAGCCCGTGACGTGCAGCAGACGCTCCAACGTTACAAAGAACTCCAAGACATCATCGCCATCCTCGGGATGGACGAGTTGTCTGAAGACGACAAACTCACGGTTCACCGTGCCCGTCGCATTCAGTTCTTCTTGTCACAAAACTTCCACGTGGCCGAGCAGTTCACAGGCCAAAAAGGTTCGTACGTACCGGTTAAAGAGACTGTCCGCGGCTTCAAAGAGATCCTCGATGGGAAACATGACGATCTTCCGGAAGATGCATTCCGTCTCGTCGGTCCAATCGAAGACGTCATCGAAAAAGCGAAGACGTTGGTCTAAGACCTACGCGGAAGGGGGAAACTAGACGATGAATACTCTTCACGTCAACGTCGTCACCCCGGATGGCGCAGCCTATGAGGGCGAGGCGCGGATGGTGATCGCTAAATCGGTGACTGGTGAAATCGGTATTTTGCCGAAACACATCCCGATGGTGACACCGCTCGACATCTCGATCCTCAAACTGCGTCACGAAGATGGTGGACGCACGCTGATCGCACTCAGCGGCGGTTTCATGGAAGTTCGTCCCGACACGGTGACGATCTTAGCTGAAACAGCCGAAATGGCGGACAAGATCGACTACGACCGCGCTTCAGCGGCGAAAGTTCGGGCCGAGCGCCGTCTTCAAGACACGAAGCTCTCGGACATCGAATTCCGCCGTGCGGAGCTCGCGCTCAAAAAAGCGATCAACCGCTTGAGCATTCGCGAAATGAAAGACTGATACGTTAACCTTCTCACTTCGGTGAGGAGGTTTTTTTGTCGTGTTCCTTCATTATATAGGACTAAAGTCTCGCCGCCGTTTGGGAAAAGCAGTAAAAGACGGACGGGGATGAGCCGATAATAGGAGTGGGAACTACGAAAAAGGAGATAAAGGGATGAAAGTTTACGTTGCGCGCCAACCGATATTTGATCAAAAGTTACGCGTCTGCGGCTATGAACTGTTGTACCGCCGTAGCGAGAAAAATATATTTGAACACGTCGACGACGCGCTCGCGACCGCCGACGTGATCCATAACGCCTATCTCGTGTTCAACTTTCGGGAGTTGACCGAGGGGACACGGGCGTTCATTAACTTTCCCCAAAATTTGATTGAAGGGGAAGTGCCGGCCTTGTTGCCGCGGCAGTCGCTCGTCGTCGAAGTGCTCGAACACGTCGAGCCGACCGAGAAAGTGCTCGCCGCCCTCCGCTCGCTCCGGCGTAAAGGTTACACGATCGCCCTCGACGATTTCGTCTTCGAGGAGAAGTACCGGCCGCTCATCGGTCTCGCTGATATCATTAAAATCGACTATCAAGCGACACCGGTCGATCAACAGAAACGGCTCATCGATGCCCTCGGCCACCGTGTCGAATTTTTAGCCGAGAAGATCGAGACGCCGCTCGAGTATGAGACGGCAAAAAAGCTCGGCTACAAGATGTTCCAAGGTTACTTCTTCAGTCGTCCGACCGTCGTTCACGGGGCCGAGGTGCATCCGCTCCGTCACACGCTCGTCGAAGTGTTAAAAGAGCTCGACCGGCCGGAGCCGAACTTCCGCCGCATCGCCGGCCAAATCGAACGAAGCGTCGATCTATCTTACAAGATGTTGCGCTCCGTCAATACGGTGTATCAAAAAGGACGGCATACGATTCAGTCGATCGAACAGGCGGTCGCCCGCATCGGGCTCGATGAGATGAGGCGTTGGTCGTATTTGATGCTCTTACGGGAGATGCAGACGTCGGAGTCGAAAGAGCTGATCAAGCAGAGCGTCATCCGTGGGAAGATGATGGAACTGATCGCCGATGACACGGTGCCGGCCGTCACGCCGTTTGATGCGTTCATCACCGGCATCTTCTCGTCGCTCGACGTCATCTTGGATGAGACGATGACCTCGCTCGTCGCCGAGCTCCCGGTCGAACCGGTCGTCAAAGAGGCACTCCTCGGGAAACGGAACAAGCTACGGGAACTGCTTGACGCCGTGACAGCGTACGAACGTCTGACCGTGCCGGTCGATGAATCGGCGCCGGATTGGTCGCCGTACTATATCCGAGCGATTCAATGGGCGCAAACGTTCGACGAAAAAAGTGAATAATGTTTGAAATTTCGAAGGGACGTCAATTACTGTAATAAGGCCATGCGCCGATGACGTTCCTTTTTGTATGCGGTTTATGGAGAAAGCGAGCTGATCGAATGGACACATTTGTACCCCACCATCACGCTAAGTCTTTTTTTCTCTGTCGCGACATGCTATGATTAAAAATGGTACGAATTTTTGAAAAGAGGGGAATCGTCGATGTTGAACACCGTGTTATCGCTATTTATTTACATCGCAGCGATTTACGTCGCTTGGTGGGCACTTATGCCAGTCAAATGGGACAAGTTGCTCAACCAAGTGAAGAGCCCGCAAGCTGCTGTCTTGCGCGTTCTCGTGGCCGTCGTCTTCGGTTCCTTAATCGCCCAGTTCTTCTTGGAGTATATCCGGTTGGCGCAGGCGCTCGCACCATTACAGTAGGCTGTAAAACGATTACTAAATTGTAATCCTGCTGTAACGTTTCCTATATGTTTATCGTGTAGGATAAACTCGTCTGACATGGCGCCTTTCATCAGAAACTATTATGCTATTATTTCTTGTTTTTCTCTCTGATGAAGTCGTCACGTTTCACAAGCCATCGTAGCTATCGACATAACCACATCCGGAATCGGATATCGACGTATAGAACACAAAATTAACGAAGTTGGAGGACAAAGAGAGATATGAAGGATTTGATTGTAGTCCGTGGAGGACGTAAATTGTCAGGTACTGTGCGTGTAGAAGGAGCAAAAAACGCCGTACTCAAAACATTGGTTGCCACTCTATTAGCAAGTGAAGGAAAGTCGGTACTCCAAAACGTGCCGCGCCTCGCTGACGTATACACGATTAACAAAGTACTTCGCCACCTCGGTGCAGAGGTCGCATTTGATGAAGCGAACAATGAAGTCACAGTCGACGCCTCGGGCACAATCAAAGACGAGGCGCCGCTTGAGTACGTCCGTAAGATGCGTGCCTCGATCCTCGTCATGGGTCCTCTTCTCGCTCGTCTCGGTCATGCGCGTGTCGCAATGCCGGGCGGATGCTCGATCGGCTCACGTCCGATCGACCTCCACTTGAAAGGGTTCGAAGCGATGGGAGCGAAGACGGTCATCGGTAACGGTTTCGTCGAAGCATCAGTTGACGGCCGTTTAAAAGGCGCGAAAATCTATCTCGACTTTCCATCGGTCGGCGCGACTGAAAACATCATGATGGCTGCCGTCCTTGCTGAAGGCACGACGGTCATCGAGAACGTCGCGAAAGAACCAGAGATCGTCGACCTCGCCAACTTCTTGAACGGAATGGGCGCACACGTCCGCGGTGCCGGGACAGAGACGATTCGCATCGAAGGCGTGGAGAAGCTCCACGGCGCCGAGCACTCGATCATCCCTGACCGCATCGAAGCGGGTACGTTCCTCGTCGCAGGTGCCATCACTGGCGGCGACATCGAAGTCATCGGAGCTGAGCGCGAACATTTACGTCCGCTCATCTCGAAAATGGAAGAAATGGGCGTCAAATTCGAAGACACGTCGGAAGGCATGCGTGTCATCGCACCGGACGAGTTAAAGCCGGTCGATGTGAAGACGATGCCGCACCCAGGTTTCCCGACAGACATTCAAGCACAAATGATGGCGCTCGTCTTGAAAGCAGGCGGCACATCGGTCATCACAGAAACAGTGTTCGAGAACCGTTTCATGCACGTCGAAGAATTCCGACGCATGAACGCAGACATTAAAATCGAAGGACGTTCAGCCATCATCAAAGGCGGCGTTCGCCTCCAAGGTGCCGAGGTCGTTTCGACTGACCTTCGTGCCGGCGCAGCACTCGTGCTTGCAGGCCTCATTGCCGACGAAGAGACTCGTGTCGGCGACTTATATCATATCGACCGTGGCTACGTCGACTTCCACAAGAAACTTCAAGCTCTCGGTGCTGACATCGAGCGTATCGAAGGAACGGTCGAAGTCGCTGAAGAAATGGTCAACAACTAATTAATAGACTCATAGGAGCGAGGAGATTCTTCTCGCTCTTTTCAATGAAGTAATGAACGGAGGAACCTATACATCATGTTTTCAAAAGATATCGGGATTGATTTAGGAACAGCAAACGTCGTCATCCACGTGAAAGGTCGAGGTATCGTCCTCGACGAGCCGTCTGTTGTCGCCATCAAGCGTTCGACGGGGAAAGTGCTCGCCGTCGGTACGGAAGCGTACCAGATGGTCGGTCGTACGCCAGGTGACATCGTCGCCATCCGTCCGCTCCGTGACGGCGTCATCGCCGATTTCGCGACAACGGAAGAAATGCTCCGCCACTTCGTCGAGAAGATTCAAGTGCGCGGCTTCTTCGGTGGCATTCGCATGCTCATCTGTACGCCGGCGAACGTGACCCCGGTCGAAGCGAAAGCGATCCGTGAAGCAGCCGAAAAGGCTGGCGCCAAAGAAGTGTTCCTCGCCGTAGAACCGAAAGCGGCAGCCGTCGGTTCGGGCATGGACATTTGGAAGCCGGTCGGCCACATGATCGTCGACATCGGCGGCGGCACGACGGACGTCGCGATTCTTTCAATGGGTGATATCGTTTGCGGTGAGACAATCAAAATCGCCGGTGATCGTTTTGATACGGACATCCTCCGTGCCATTAAAGACAAGCATAAGCTCATCATCGGAGAGCGTACGGCTGAACAGATCAAAAAAGAGATCGCGACCGTCTTCCCAGGCGGACGCAACGAGACGATGGACATCCGCGGCCGTGACATGGTACGTGGCTTGCCGCGTACGGTGACGATCACGTCTGAAGAGCTCCGTGAGGCGATGGCCGAGTCGGCAAATGAAATCGTAGAGGCGACGAAACGTGTCCTCGAACAGACGCCGCCAGAACTCGCGGCTGACATCATCGACCGTGGCATCATCATGACGGGGGGCGGCTCGCTCCTCCACGGCATCGACCAGCTCGTCGCCGAGCGTGTCGGATTGCCGGTCATGATCGCCGAAGAGCCGACGCTCAGCGTCGCACACGGCACGGGCATCATGCTCGAGCATTTGGATCGTTTGAAGTAAACCGTAACCTGATTCACGCCTCTGCGTGCGAATCAGGTTTTTTCATTTCCTGGGAAAATGTCTGATACACTAGATTTATCAAAAAGAGAGAGGGGAATCGTCATGGCACCGATTTGTGAATGAATGAGGGCTGTAAAATTAGAACGAATCGGAGGAACATCATGCGACCACTCACATTAATCACCGGTGTCAGCCGCGATAAAGGCATCGGCGCGGCAATCGCCAGAAAGCTTGCGAAAGAAGGACACGACCTCTATCTCACGCACTGGACCCCATTTGACGGGACAGACGGGGTCGGGGCGGAGCCAGATTTCGTTCATCAGTTTGTCGATGAGTTACAGACCTTAGGTGCACGTGTGGCCCATGAGGCGTACGATTTGGCGTCAGGTGACGCAAAAGGGCTGCTCGACCGGATCGAGGCTACACTCGGTGTGCCGAGTCATCTCATCAACAATGCGACGTTCGAGCGCCACGTAAACGTCGACTCATTTACGACCGAGACGCTGCGCGCGCACTACCTCGTCAACAACGAAGGGACGCTAGGACTCACGTTCGCCTTCATCGAGCGATACAAACGAGCCGGGCACACGGACGGACGAATCTTGTTCATGGTGTCGGGTGGACCGGATGCGAACAATCTCGCCTACATCGCGACGAAAGGGGCGCTCATCGCCATCACACCGGCACTCGCGAATGGGACCGGACGCTATGGGATCTCGGTGAACGCTCTCGACCCGGGACCGACAGACTCGGGCTGGATTGATGACACGCTCCACGACCATCTCGTCCCGTTCTTCCCGCACGGTCGCGTCGGTACGCCGGAAGATACGGCCCGCTTCGTCGCGTTCTTGATGGGACCGGACGGGGCGTGGGTCAACGGTCAACATTTGCACGTCAACGGGGGCTTTACCGGACGATGAAAAAGCGCTTCTCCAGATGCATTGGAGAAGCGCTTTTTCAGTGCCACGTATAGTCTTTGTCGACGAAGAGGCGACCGGCCACCTCTTCTTTTGGCATCGGTTTCGGGTCGGCATCGAGCCATGCGTAGTAATCACATGTGCACGCCTCGTCGAGACGGAGCGAGTATCCGTTGTTAATCGTTTGGACCGAGATGCTCAAGTTGTAATCGGCGAGCGTCTTCTTCAAGCGATAGACGAGATTGTAGACGTTATGGAGCGCGCGCTGCGGCTCGTCAATCTCTGGGTAGAGTGTCTCGGCGATGAGCCATTTGTTGACGACTTTATCACGATGATAAATCAAGTAAGCGAACAACTCTTCGGTCTTTTGCGTCGGCCACTTGACGAGGTCGCCGTCCTGCGTGTTGACGGAGAAATGGTCGAGGCACTGAATCGTGCACGTCCGGTGCCGCTCTGACTGTAAAATCGACTCATACCGCTTCATGACGCGCGGCATCAACGCATGAATCTGATCTTCCGTGATCGGCTTCAACAAATAGTGGGTCGCCTGTAATTCGAACGCCTCGACCGCATACTGGCTATGCGCCGTCGTGAAGACGACTTGTGTCGTCTTCGGCAACTGTTTCGCAAGTTCGATACCAGACATATGCGGCATCTCGATATCGAGAAAGACAAGATCGACGTCTTGGTTGTTTAAAAAAGCGAGGGCTTCTTTCGGGTCGTGGAACGAGCCCATCCATTTCAAGTTCGGCTCCGTTTGGACGATGCGTTCCATCATCCGCAATAAGTGCTGTTCATCTTCAATCAAGATCGTGCGCATTCGGGACGTTCATCCTTTCTCGTTTCGGAAGGCGGATAAGGACGTTCGTGCCGACTCCGACTTCCGATTGTAGTGTGAATGTGGCATTCGGTACATAGGCGATGCGATTGCGGACGTTCGGGATGCCAATCCCGCTCGTCGGCACGGCCGTTCGTTTCGGGTCGAAGCCGACACCGTTGTCGGCGATGCGGACCTCAATCGCCGATCCGAGGTCTTGTACCGCTAACATGAGCCGTTTGTTGCCATCTTTTCTCATCAAGCCGTGTCGTAGCGCATTCTCGACGAGCGGCTGGATGAGGAGCGGTGGTACTTCCACGTTGAATAGACTGTCATCGATGTCTTTGATGATGGTGAAGGCATCGTTGAATCGGGTCTGCTCGATGGACAGATACGAGTCGATCATCTCGAGTTCTTGCCCGAGTGTGATGTTCGAATCGGTCCGACCGTTCTCGAAGATGAAGCGGACGTATGTGCTCAAGTGGCTGAGCAGTCGTGCCGCCTCGTTCGGGGCCGTATAACAGAGCGCGATGACGTTCCCGAACGTGTTATAGAGAAAATGCGGTTTGATTTGCGCGTTGAAGAACGAGATTTCGCTCTGAGCGGCGAACGTCTGGACTTCTTGTTTTTGCCGCTTGTCGGTCGACAGGTGTACCGGCAACAACGTGAACATGAGCACGAAATAAATGAGCGATAAGATGCTCGTGTACGTGTCTTGGTTCGGATGTGGGATCAGAATATTGATCGTCTGTCCGATGTACCCGATAATCATCGCCAACGTGAAGATGAGGAACTCGAGCGGGTAGCCCGTCGATTTGCGCTCGAACAGCCAATTGATGTTGAGGCCGGTCCAAAAGAAGGCGATGAACAAGACGTAAATCCAGGCGGCGTAGTCGAACCAGCCATGCACCGCGTATGGGATGATGATGGCGACAGCACTTAAGACGTAGAGCGGGTATGTGGCGAGCCGCAAGAACCGTTCGTACGGGACACGTTCGAGCCGGATGGCGAACTCGATGAGCATACAGACGCTGAGCAACACGGCGATGAGGCTGACTTTATGGGCGACGACATAAGCCATCACCGGGATGAATTCAAACACGATTTGGTCGCGGGTCAACAGTGCCAAAGCGATCAAGAAAAAGAACCCCGCCCCGTATAAATAAATCGATTCTTTCCGGTGGAAGACAGAGACGATGGCGTAAAACAGGAAGATCAAGCAGGCGATCAACACGTTCACGAAGTCGTAGCTGAACAGTTCATTTTGCAGTGTCAGCATGTTGTTGATTGGACCGATTAACAGGCTGTCCTCGAGCCCGGTCGGCCGGTCGGTTGATCCGCTTACTTGCATCGTCAGGCGGAAGTCGGATGAATTTGGGTCGAGCAGGACTAAATACGCCTGTCTGTCTCCTTGTTTGACGGAAGAATAGACAGGATCTGCCGGTTCGCCATCGATGAGGATACGGACGTGTGGATGGTTCTGTGGGACACGGAGTGCATATTGTCCGGGAGGTAACGCAACATCGACCTCATACGTCGCGGTGGCGTGGGGTGTGACATGGGGGACGTTACGATAAGATTGTCGGTCGACGGCGTCAAGCAGACTCGATTGGAAACGCCACGTTCCGTCGAGCCGGGTGATGTGTTCTGTCACTTGCGATTCGGTCAAATCGGCCGAACCCCGGGTGACGGTGGCCGTGCTGTCAATCGTCTGCCCGCGCGTGAGCACGAGCCCGCTCGTGACGGCGATGAATATGATGACGAGCATCAGCGCGATATGTTTTCGGGTCATGAGCATATTCCCTTCGGACTTGTGAGATTCTTGTGAGAAGACAACGGTATACTGGTCACACTCCGTTCATAAGTCAAGACTTAAATAGAACGGGCGTGATAAATGCCACCTAATCGTACATGATATCGCCTTATTTGAAAAGTGAGATGGACACGATATAAGTTAAAAAACACAAAGGAAGAAGGCTGCGCATGAAACGTTGGATTGAAGCAAGAATCAGCCGTCAAGTGCTGACGATATTTTACGTGCTCGTCGCTTTAATCACGCTCACGTCACTTGGCACATATTTTTACACGCAACAAGCGATTAAAGAGACGACCGTCGAACTCGAACGCATCAGTGAACAGCGCTCCCGGGCGACGAACCTGTTCGAGACGTGGCAATCGATGCAATATGAGATGCGCGGCCACGTCTTACTCGGAGAAGATGCGCTCTTGAACGAAGTGCGCGGCGCCCAGTCCCGCATCGATGAACAGACGGCTTGGTTCGAGGAGACGGCTGCCAGCAAAGAAGAGCTGACGTTCGCCAAAGACGCGCGGCTGTTGTTCACGATTTATACGACCCGTGTCATGCCAGGGCTTGAACGGTACGTCATCGCCAAAGCGAATGGCGAGATTGATGAACCGTTCCTTCAGATGGCGACCGTCGGCCAACTCATGCCGAAAAATGCGACGTCGAATCAGACGCGCTTCAAATTGAACTCGAAGAGTGCGGCCGACATGAGCGCGAGCATCGTCGACATGGAGTCGGTCTTCACCGATTATCGGGCCGACCTCGATTTCCAAGAGACGTCGCTTCGTGAATCGCTGTCCGAACAGCTCGCGCGCGCACAGTGGATGTGGCTCATGGTCTTACTCGGTGCGGTATTCATTCTGTTCGTGAGTTTGCAGCCGTATGTCGTCCGTTTGACGAAACAACTGCAGGCGCTCATCTCGAACAGTGAACGGCTCGCGCTCGACCCACATGCGACACTCATTCCAATCGAACCGCTCAAAAACGAAGTCGGTCAGCTGTCGAAGGCGTTCAACGAGATGTCGAGCTCGCTTATCGGGCAACACGATGCGCTTGAACGAGAGCGGGAGAAGACGGCCCGCATCTTACACACGATGCGCGATTCCATCGTGTTTGAAGAGTTAAGCAACGGCAAGATGTACGGTAACCAGGCGCTGTTCGATTTGTATGACCAGCCGGTCCCGTATGAACATCGTCAAAGTCTTTACCCAATCGAGACGTTCTATGAGCCGTTCATGAGCCATATCGACGATCGGGAGGCGTTGCTCCGCTTTACAAATCGAGCTCGACGCGAGGGAATATTCGATGAGACGTTTACGTACTCGATGCAACAGGGTAGACGTATCGTACGGATGTACGCCGAACCGATTGAACTGAAGGACGAACGGTTCGGTTTGATGTTTGTCTCACGTGACGTCACAAAAGAGATTGAAATCGATCGCTTGAAGACGGAGCTTGTCGCCACCGTCTCGCACGAACTACGGACACCGCTCACCTCCATCCTCGGATTCACCGAACTGTTGGCCACGCGCCACGTCGACGAGGAGAAGCGGAAACGCTACTTGAGTATGATCAATAGTGAGACGAAGCGCCTCGAGCGGCTCGTCACGGATTTACTTGACGTGCAGAAGATGGAAGCAGGCGCCGACCAGCAAGATTTCAAGGTTGAGAGTCTATATGAGATGTTGTCAGATGTGCTCGAGATACATGCCGGCTCGACGGAGCTGCACATGTTCCACTTTGACTGTGACGAGTCGCTTCAAATTTCCGGGAATCCGGCTCGCCTTCGTCAAGTGTTCTCGAATATCCTGAACAATGCGATTAAATATTCACCCGACGGTGGGAATATCACCGTCAACGTTGAATGCGATGACGACGTCATCCGGGTCGCCATCGAAGATGAAGGAATCGGCGTATCAGAAGAGGATGCCAAACGCTTATTTGAGAAGTTTTACCGTGTACAAAGTGAAGCAAGCCGCAATATTGGAGGCACCGGCCTTGGGCTCGCCATTTGTAAAGAGATCGTCGAATCTCACGGTGGAACGATTTATGCAAAATCTGAATCGGGCAAAGGGACGACGATGGTTGTCGAATTGCCGATCGTCGAATCGTAAAACGAGTTCGTCTCTCAAGCGGAGACGAACTCGTTTTTGTATATCTCAGGCAAACCTAAGTTCGAATGATCGAACATTCACCTAGAATGGCTACGGCTACAATTTCTTGAACTTGTTCTAACACTTCGACTGGACACGTCGTCGTTCGTTTCCACCGTCGGGCCCTCCAGTCGATTGACTTGGCTTGAATGACGTTAATGTAACCTTCTACTGGTAATCCATCGGGTATACGAACAAACAAAGGTCTTTCAGTATGGGTGATTGGGCAAATGATGCAAAATCCAGTTCGATTGAAATCATTTTGGCTAATCACAATCGCGGGGCGCCGTTTTTGAATTTCAGATCCCGCGCTTGGGTCAAAATCGATATAGCCAATCTCTCCGACGAGGGGTCGCTGTAATTGATTCAATGAAGATGACATATTTTTGGCTTCCTTCCAAAAGAAACGTGATGTGTTTACTCTGCTTCCTTGCCTACTTCTTCAAGGATGACCTCGTATAAATCTGCATACGTCTCTTCATTCACATCAGCAAATACGTTTTTCAGGATTTTTGGTTTTTCTAAAGGCGTAAGGATGATCGTTCCGTCATGATGTTGTTGAATGTAAAACTGATCTCCAATGTCCGCAGAAAGCGCCTTTGGTAACGTTACGCCTTTTGAACCGCCTACTTTTCTCACGACGACTTTAGAGCGGTCATTTGTAACTCGACGAGCCATGGCACGTTCCTCCTTCATGAAATACGATTATAAAATAATTATATCATATTATTTATTATCTACTACCGAACATAAATAAATCATAATTATTCTTCATCTTTTTTTCAAAAAACGGTGAATGATTCCTTCGTTTGGTACGATAAAGAAAGTAGAACACGTTTGAGGACGAAAGGAAGACGATCATGTTACGCGGACTATATACGGCGGCCGGTGCGATGAACGCGCTGCAACGCCAGCAAGAGATTTTAAGCAACAACCTCGGCAACGTGCGGACGCCTGGATTCAAGGCATCGAACGGGGTCGTTCGGTCATTTCCTGAGATGTTGCTCGCCCAAGTGAGCAACCCTGGCAACAACCGCTCGCGCGTCCAAGGCGAAATCGGCACGCTCTCGACCGGGGTGTACCTTCAAGAGACGATGCCGCGGCTCTCGGCCGGCAGCATCTCGGAAACAGGTAGCCCGACGGACGTTTATTTGAAGGCGCCGGCCGGATTCACCGGTGCGCCGATGTTCGCGGTCGAACAGAACGGTGAGACGCTCTACACGACGAACGGCCGCTTCTCGGTCGACGAGGGGCGTTTCCTCCGTTCAGCTGACGGTGGGTACGTCTTGTCGGACGCGGGTGCCCGCATCCAATTGCCGTCAAGCGAATTCACGCTGTCGGCGGCCGGACAAATCACGTCACTCGGGGAGAACGTGGCGACACTCGGTGCCTACCAGATTGATGACTTGGCGACGCTCGAACAGGTCGGCAACGACTATCGTGTGAACGGCGATGCGCCGGCACTTGCGCCTGTCGCGTTCCAACAAGGGTTCATCGAAGAGGCGAACGTCAATCTCGACCAGACGATGGCCGACCTCATGATGACGTATCGCCAATTCGAGGCGAACCAGAAAGTCGTCCAAGCGTATGACAAGAGTGCCGAGCGGGCCATTGAAATCGCTCGGGTTCGATAAGGAGGATTATGATGCAATCGATTTATAATTCGGTCAACTCGCTCACGCAGTTGCAGCGTCAACTCGACGTGACCGGGCACAACATCGCCAACGTCGACACGGTCGGGTTCAAACGGCAACAAGGGCACTTCGCCTCGCTGTTGTCGCAGGCGTACGATAACCAGCCGCGTCCCGAGTTCGAGGTCGGACGCGACACGCCGAACGGGATTCGGATCGGGGTCGGCGGTCATGTCGCCGACATCTCACAACAGTTCAATATCGGGCAGATTCGGGCGACCGAGCGCGGGCTCGACGTCTTCTTGAAGGCGAGCCGGCAATTTTTCGTCGTCGAGACGCCGGACGGTGTTGGCGTGACGCGAAACGGCAACATGCAGCTGTCGGTCGGTGCCGAGACGACGCTCGTCGATGTGACCGGCAACGCGCTTCTCGGCGCGGACGGCAACCGCATCACGATGCCGAACGAGGCGACGAATCACCGCGTTCGTCAAGACGGTGTCGTCGTGGCGAACGTGAACGGGGTCGAGCAAGAGTTTGGCCGCCTCGACATCGTCGAGGTGCGTAACACGTCCGAACTTCGTCCGATGGGCAACAACGTCTACTCGGCTGATTTTCAGACTGAAGTCGACCGTCCGCTCGGCAACTTGTTGATCGAAGGGACGCTCGAGTCGTCGAACGTCGATTTGACGAAAGAGATGACCGACATGACGATCACGCAGCGCGCTTACCAGATGAACTCCCGGGCGCTGTCGATGGGCGACCAGATGATGGGGCTCGTCACATCGCTTCGTCCATAACTGATACCGCTTCTCTTCGGAGGGGCGGTTTTTGCGTTACACTAAAAGGGAGGAGGGGATGACATGTTGATTGTCGTGGCGATGGACTCGTTCAAAGGGTCGCTCTCGAGCGTGGAGGCGAACGCGGCCGTGGTACGAGCGCTCGAAGGGTATGACGTCGTGACCGTGCCGGTGTCGGACGGTGGCGAAGGATTTCTCGACGCCTGGCTCGCGTCGCATCCGGAAGGGGAGGTCGTCACCGATTCTGTCACGGCGCTCGACGGATTGATGCGACAGGCACGATTCGGATGGGCCGAGTCTTCGCGTGAAGCGGTCATCGAATTGGCCGAAGCATCCGGGCTCACGCTCGTTGAGACGCTCGACCCGTGGCGTTACAGTACGTACGGTACCGGGTTGCAGCTGCGGGCGGCACTTCTGCGCGGGGCAAGGCGAATCACGGTCGGACTGGGCGGCAGTGCGACGATTGACGGGGGAAAAGGACTGCTCGAGGCGCTCGGTGTTCGGTTTTATGATCACATCGGAAACGAGCTCGACAGCTCGCCCCATCACGTCGGCCGCGTCGCATCCATCGACTGGTCGAATCTCATGCCGGAAGCGCGGGACGTGGAGTGGCGCATCGTCTCGGACGTGACGAACCCGCTTCTAGGTAGTACGGGGGCGGTGGCTGTGTTCGGTCCGCAAAAAGGGCTACCCGTAGACGACGTCGACCGCTATGAGGCACAGCTCGCGCGTTACGCCGCGTGCTTCGCGTGCGACAGGACGGCTTTACCAGGTGCCGGCGCGGCCGGTGGGGCCGGATTTGCGCTCTATCAGCTCGGGGCGACGTATGTGAGCGGGATTGTAGAAGTCGCGCGCTGGACCGACTTGGAAGCAAAGCTGCGGACGGCCGATTGGCTCATCACGGGGGAAGGCAAGTTCGATCAACAGTCACTGCATGGGAAAACCCCGTACGGACTCGCGCGGCTCGCCCACACACACGGCGTTCCGACGCTCGTGTTCACCGGACAGTCGGATATGGTCGCGTTACCCGATGCCGGCATCGAGGCAGTGTTCCCAATCATTTCCCAGGTCATGACGCTCGAGGAAGCGATGCGGGACGCGGGACCGCTTCTGACGAACGCCGTCCGCCGAATCGCACGGTTGATTCATAAAAAAGCCTGAACCGCGACGGGTTCAGGCTTTTGGTCATGGACGCTCTTTCAACAAGTCACGAATTTCGGCAAGGAGTTGTTCCTCGCGCGACAGTTCTGGCTCTGGCGTCTCTTCGACGGCTTTCTCTCGCTTCAAGCGGTTGATCACTTTCACCATCATGAACAAGGCGAACGCGATGAGCAGGAACGTGACGATCTCCTGAATGAAGTTGCCGTACGCGACGTCGACGTCGAGCACGCTCATCGATAAATCGGAGAAGTTGATGCCGCCGATTAAGATGCCGAGGAGCGGCATGAAGATGTCGTTGACGAGCGAGTTGACGATCGCCGTGAACGCGGCCCCGAGGATGAAGGCGACGGCAAGGTCGATGATGTTACCGCGCATGGCGAATTCTTTGAACTCTTTCCACATAGAATGATGCCTCCTATTCGATGAATACTCTCACGGTAGCATATCCAACTTCGAAGCAACATCCTTTTTTCAGTTCGTTGTCTCGAGGTCGAGGCGCTTGTTCGCCATTTCTAGATACGTTACACTAAAAGAGAACTCATGGAACAGTTTTAATACCTGGTACTAATATGTTATAATCAGATGAGCTGAAAGGATGAATGGACGTGGCGAACGAAGAACAGAATGGCTCGGAAGAAAAAGAGTCGAAACAGCGGACGGAACGGAAACGTTTGTCGAACTACCGCCGTTTCCCAATCTTGCTGCGCGTCATCGTTGTCCTCATATTGGCCGTCGCGATGCTTGCCATCGGGGCCATTATCGGGTACAGCGTCATTGGCGGCGGCGAGTGGAGGGACGTGTTCAACATCGACACGTGGCGCCATATCACCGATTTTTGGCTAACCTCATAAGGGTGGTGGAACCATGTACACGATTGAACAGATTAAAGAAGTAATCCCGCATCGGTACCCGTTCTTGCTCATCGACCGCATTCTCGAGGTCGAAGAAGGCAAACGGGCCGTCGGATTAAAAAATGTGACGGCGAACGAAGAGTTCTTCAACGGACACTTCCCAGACTATAACGTCATGCCTGGCGTATTGATCGTCGAGGCGCTCGCACAAGTCGGTGCGTTCGCGATGCTCAAACAAGAGTCAAATCGCGGCAAACTCGCGTTTTTCGCAGGCATCGATGGATGTCGTTTCAAACGTCAAGTCGTCCCGGGCGACCAGTTGCGTCTCGAGGTCGAGATCTTGAAAGTGCGCGGTCCGATCGGAAAAGGCCGTGCCGTGGCGACAGTCGATGGAGAAGTCGCTTGTGAAGCAGAACTAACTTTCGCCCTGAAGTGAGGGGGAACGACATGCGCGTGTTGGTGATTGCTTTAATACTCGGACTGATGGCGGTAGTCGGCTGTCAGCAGTTGCAGACCGAGGAAGTGACCGAAGAGAACGTCGTGTACGAACAGAAAGTCGATGAAGCGATGATCGATAAGCGGGCCGGACAATCGGAAGCGATCGCTGTGTCCCTCGAGCGTACGAACAGCTCCACGATGCTGTTCACGATCCGGATGCTCGAAGACCGGCGCCTCGAACCGACGACCGTCATCAGTTATGAGGTCGACGGCAATCGGGTCCCGATCCCGTTCGGTGAACTGACGGCCGAGCGAGAAGGGGACGTGCGGACGTACGTCTATCAACTCGACTTGAACCCGGACTTGTTCGTGCCCGAGACGTTGCCGCTCTTCCACTTTGCGGAAGAAGGGGAAATCGAGGTCTCGATCCCGCTTGAAGTCGTCAATTCGACAAATGAATGAACAGCACGGACGATTTTGTCGAAAATCGTCCGTTTTTGTATGAATTTTTACGCCATTCGTCCGATACATCCAATAAGGACGAATTGGAGGGGATACGATGAATCGAAACAAGTCACAATCACTACAGACCCGCATCTTGCTGGCGATGCTCGCCTTTGTCACGTTGCTCGTCATCATTTTCATGGTGGTGCAGGTCGTCAGTACGAAACAGACGGTGCTCCGTTCGATGCAGGCCGTGTTAGTAGAAGACGCGGACCGAATCAGCGAGACGATCGACGCCGACGCATACGCGGCGTTTCTTCAAAATCCGACGAAAGACGCGACGTTCGAGCAGTTTCGGGAACAGCTCGACACGTACCGGACGCAAATCGGGGCGATGTACGTCTATACGCTTGCTGTGGATGGAGATGAGCTACAAATCATCGTCGACGGGATGAGCGCCGACGATGCGGTCGACATCGGGACACCGACGACGGCGACGTCGCTCGAGGATGCGCGTCCGGCGCTCGAAGGAGAACAGGTCACGACACCGATCGTCGAAGACCCGGAATATGGCGACTACATGACCGTGCTCGTGCCAATCATGCGCGGGAATGAAGTCATCGGCCTTCTCGGCATCGACAAAGGGGCGCGTGACGTCGAAGCGGTGACAAACGACGTGTTGCGAGCAAGTCTGCCGCCAGTGTTGCTCGGACTCCTCGGATTGCTCTTGTTCGCTTCGTTCGCCATCTGGCGCTACCTCGGCTGGAAGTTGCGCCCGCTCCGGGACCTTGAGCGGGTCGCGACACATATCGCCGAAGGCGACTTGTTGACGGCTTCCGAAGAGATGGAGAAGATCCAGATTCGCTCAAACGATGAGATCAAGCGTCTCACCGCGTCGATGGACAAGATGACGAAGATGTTGAAAGAGTTGATTTCAAACCTACAGACGTCAGCGCAGACGGTACGCGACGAGAGCGGCAACGTGGCGAGTATCTCGGAAGAAGTGAACGACGCGTCACGGCAAATCGCTTATACGATGGAAGAAATCGCAGGCGGTGTCGAGAACCAGAGCGTGTTGACGATGCGGCTGTACGGCCATATGAACGAGTTCTCAGAGCTCGTCGATCAGACGACCAAGGACGGGGCCGAAGTGAGCGGACAAGCGGAAGACGTCAGCCGCGTGACGACAGCTGGGCTTCATCTTATGGAGGACGCCGTCGGGAAGATGACGAACATCCACGGCCAAGTGCAAGCGTCACAGCGCCAAGTGAAAGATTTCGAGCGTCAGGCCGACGAAGTGACGACGCTCGTCACGATGATTCGTCAAATCTCGGAACAGACGAACTTGCTCGCCTTGAACGCGGCCATCGAAGCGGCCCGCGCCGGGGAGCACGGGAAAGGCTTCGCCGTCGTCGCCTCTGAGATTCGGAACTTATCGACGAGCGTAGCAAAATCGGTCAGTGAAATCTCCGAGATCGTCGGAAGCGTCAAACACAACTCGATCGCACTCGGAGAGACGTTCACGGACAGCATGCGTGCCGCCGAGGACGGCAAACGGACGCTCGAGGAAACGAAACAGGCGTTCAACGCGATTGAACAAAGTGTGCGCGACATGCAACGTCTGACCGATTCGATGCAATCGCAGCTCGACCGGGTGAAGGCGAACCAAACGGATATCAAGCAAGGACTCTCGGACATCGCGTCGATTTCGGAAGAGAGCACGGCCGGCAACGAAGAAGTCGCGGCCTCGACCGAGCAAATGTCGGCCACGAGCGAGACGATGAACCGACTCGTCAAAGAGTTGTCGCATACGGCCGAGGACATGCAACGCATGAGCCGTCAGTTCAAGCTGTGAACAGTTTCAAGTCAGACAGACCTTCCGCGCGTCCGCTATAATGGGCGCAAGGGAGGTTTTTTCATGCAACGCGTCTCAAGTGAACTGACACAATTCCGCGGCAGTCATTACGACTTCGGCCGCTTTCAAGGTAAATACATCAAGCGCAGCAAACTGCTCGAGAACCGGACCGACCAATGGAAGCTCCGCGTCCCGCGTTTTGAGATCGATGAGCGCGAGGCGAAGCAGGCGTTCGACCGGTTCGCCCCAAAAGTGTGGGAAGAACTGCTCGGCCTGCAAGACGAGCTCGAACTGACGCTCGCCGATACGCTCCTTCACTTCGGTCACTTCCGGGTGAACAACCCGGTCAGCGGCTGTTCGATTTTGACGGGCGACAATTTCCTCGTCCGCAACTACGACTATCATCCGATGACGTATGATGGACGGTTCAACGTGTTCCAACCGGACGAAGGCTACGCTGTCATCGGTCCCGTCTCGCGCGTCACCGGACGGATGGACGGGATGAACGAGAAAGGGCTCGCCATGGGCTACAACTTCATCAATCGTCGCCGGCCGGGGGACGGCTTCGTCTGTCAGATGATCGGACGGATGATTCTCGAGACGTGCGCGACGGTCGAGGAGGCGGTCGACTTGTTGAAAGAGATCCCGCATCGCGGCTCGTTCACGTACGTCGTCCATGACAAGTCGTCGAAGACGCGCGTCATCGAGGCGACACCGCGCGACATCCAAGTCCGCGAGTCGAACATTTGCACGAACCATTTCGAGCTGTTGCAGCACGAGAACCGTTACCATCTTGACGACTCGACGCGGCGGATGATGGAAATCAAGATGTATCAACATATCGTCCAAGACGCCGAGAGCGCGTTCCGGCTCATGAACGACTCGGACAAAGGCGTCTTCTCGGAGCTGTATAAGAGCTGGGCCGGCACAATCCATACGGCGGCTTATTTCCCGGAGACGCTCGAGACGTGGTTCGCCCTCGGTGGCGACCGCGACCCGGTCATCTTCGATTTTCAAACGTGGCTCGACGGCGAGGACTTTGACCTTCACGCCCTCGACGGCGAGATCGCGACCGATATCGAGTTCGCCAACACGGTCCAATTGTGGCGCTGACTTCGGTCAGTGCTTTTTAATGAAAAACGGGGAATAGTGATAACAGGAGGGATTTATATGAAACGAATCGGAGTATTAGCCATCATGTTGAGCACGATACTCATGCTCGGCGGATGCGTGCCGGGCGACGGGACGTACACGACCGACCCGGCCGGCTTCTTTTGGGGGATTTGGCACGGCTGGATCGCACCGGTGTCACTCATTTTAGGATTGTTCAATGACACGTATCGCGTGTACGAAGTGAACAACACTGGTTGGTTTTACGACTTAGGCTTTTATATCGCCATCATCAGCGGTTTTGGCGGGGTGGCGGTGACGCGGAAGAGCCGGGGCTAGACACATCTGTCTGGCTCTTTTTTATTGACCTACTTTTCGAAAGTGGCGACTAGTTTATTGAAAATCGTGCTATATTTTTTATTGTTTACTCAGATATTACCAAAAGGAGATAAGAAAGATGGTTGCACTTATAAAGAAGAGTTTTACCATGTTCATGGTAATGATGCTGGTCGGGACGATGATTCCGCCCCATCAGACGTCAGCAGCGACGTTGATAAAAACCGAGACGAATCCGAACGTCGTGACAGGAACCACGGATCAACCCAATCAGGACGTCACCATTGTAGCGAATGAAAAAATCGTTCGTACGAAGAGTGATGCTTCAAAGAATTATACGTACACGTTCGATAAAGCACTTGTTGGACAAATTGCAGTATATCAACGTGATGCGTACGGATTTGATCAATTGATTGACGTGACGGAACGGAAGCAACCCGAAGCGCCAGCGACACCGGTCAAACCACAAGACGCGACATATATCGGGATGATCAATGACGAGTTCGTATTTTTCACCCATCCGAACCATACCATTCACGCGACCTACGAGGGAAGAGTGAGAGATGCGATTGGTGAGTTGCGAATCCCGAAAAATAAGGCGGAGACGGTGAGTGTGTATGTCAGTAGTCCCGAGAAAGCATCGACGCCAATTAAAACGTACTCGGCAACGGCTGCGGCAACAGACATCATTCAGTTGGACGCACCCCCGCATGAGATGTTACGTGTCTCAGGCAAGACACTACCTTATGTCTCCGTAAACATGAAGGTCGGACACGAGGTGAAGACCGGTCAAGCCGATGCAACCGGTCAATTTGATTTCCCGTTCACGGGCTGGGAGCCGCGTGCTTATCAGAATCAGACGTACACGGTGCAGGCCGCTCATTTGAATCAGACGACTGAAGGGGTACAGGCGTTCACAATGCCTGCATTCGTAGCGACGATGGAGAAGCCGTTGCTCGTCATCGAGGAGTCGCTCACCCAGTTCCGAGGCGTGACACTCCCAGGTTCGGTGATTTCTCTCGACGGTGAGACGTGTACGATCAGTGACGAGGTCGGTTATTTCGGCTGTTACTATCCACAGAACGACCAGTCGAAGCGCACATTCACGATTCAACAAGAAAACGCGACGATTTTCACGAAAGAAGTGACCGTGAAACGCGATGTTCGTACCATTAAGTTCGAAACAAAAATGTTCGACCTTGACGACGCGCAATTGATTGGGAAGGCGACCCCGAATCAAACGTTCATCGTAACATATGAGGATCGTCGAGCCGGTTATCGACAAATCCGTTTCCGCGCAAACAGTGACACAAATGGTGACATCGTCTTTCCGTTGCCAAAACTGTATGGTGTGAACTTTACCGTCTCTTACTTAGATGAGTACGACTATCGAAATCCGCTTTGGGAGGTTCGCGCCGAGGACAATCGTCTGGCGCCTACACCGATTTTGAAGATGCAGAGTGACCGGGTTGCCATCAGCGTCCCATCGTTCTATTATCCGAACCAATCGCTCACGTTTGAAGCGAAAATCGAGAAAGCGGACGGGCGATCGTTATTGGAGAAAGCAGATTTGAACAACCCGTTCATCCCACTCGAGGTGAACGACACGTTCATGATTCGGACCGTCCTTCAAGACGGACGTGTATCGGATTGGGTGGAAGGAAAGTTCGACGCGATTCAAAAGCCGCTCATCCCTGACTTGACGAACGATACGACGTTACTGAAAGGGACGACGGAACCGAACGCCTCACTCAAATTCACAAGCGGTGTCGTGAGAGAAGTGAAGGCAGATGCACAAGGGAAATTTGAGTTTGCCGTCGACTTGAAGAAAGTGAACGCGTTTAACGTGCTCGTCAGTGCTTCGGGTAAGGCGGATCAAACGTTCAAGTATGAAGTCAAAGATACGGTGCGACCGACGTTACGTGTATACGAGGTGCTTTCAGACCTCGGAAAACAAATGGACGTCGAGGCGAGCGAATCCGTGAATGACTTTACAATCGCCTACTACAAAGGAACGACGCTGTTGCGGGAGGGAATCGTCAAACCAATCCGTTCATTCCCTGAGCATAGTTCTGGTTTCACGACGTTCGCACAGTTACCGGTCTCGAACTTAAAGCCGGACGGAGTGACTCACCTGATTGTCAAAGCGAAAGACCGATCTGGAAACTGGTCGGAAGGGAATAAAGTCACGGTCAAGGACATCACACGACCAAAGTTGACACAGCAAAAATATGTATTGCCGGGGGAACATGTCATTTATGGGAAAACCGAACCGGGCGCAAAAGTGACATTCACGTATCGGAGTGATAAAGAAAAAACAGTCACCGTTTCGAAGACGGGCGACTTCGTGATCAAGACGACAGACCCGATTTACTCGTTCAAAGATGGAAAACACTACAGTCAAGTGAAAATCACATCCATGGATGCGGCAGGCAATCGATCGTATGCTTACGTGTCACCGGTCGGGGAAAAAATTCAAGACATCCGTTTAGACGGCGGTCAAAAAATTTGGTTCTATTCTCCTCTGGACCATATGATTCAAAGTCAATACGAATTCACTGTGAATGGAAAGACAGTCAAACAAGATCAAATGGGTAGTGTCATCACATGGCCGAACGACATTACATTGCCTGCCAAGGTGACGGTGAAACTGATCAATCCAGACAAAACAGTGAAATATGACGTGACAAAGACAATCACGAAACCGTACATCGGAAAGAATGTATCAAACGTCAAATTCCAACAAGGCCTGCGTGCTGTCACGGGTGTAGGCGAGGCTCATGCGACACTTGAGGTATGGAGCGGCTCTGCTCGGATTGGTCGAACGTCAATCGATGGGACTGGGAAGTTCAACTTTAATCTCATCCGTGCCTACAAAGAAGGGGAAAGTTTAAAGTTTGTGACGATTCATAAACTCGGGAAACCTTCTTCGCTCACGATTCAGGCAAAGGACAACACAGCACCTACAAAACCAACCGTCAATGAAATCTCGGCGGTGACGACGAAAATTACTGGAAAAGCTGAAAAAGGTGCAACTGTTCTCATCACGTATAACGGGCACACATATTCTACAAAAGCGAATAACTCAGGTGTATACGCGTATGCCATTAAAAAATGGGTTCCTGGAAAAAGTGTCACCATTCGTGCGAAAGACGCGGCGGGAAACGCCTCTTCTGCTGCCGTACAAACGATTAAACATGTGTTTAAACAATTTAGCGTGAACACACTTCGTTCTAGCCACATCTATGTAACGGGCAAAGGGCATCCGGGTGCGACCGTACAAGTGTACAATGGTGCATCGAAGGTCGGGAAGGCTGTAAAAGTCGACGCGAAAGGAAACTTCAAAGCGTATGTGAATAAACAACGGCAAGGCAATATGTTGACGGTCGAAATGACGCGTTCTGGTTATGCGACAAAACGAATCAATACCGCCGTACAACGATAAAAAAAGTTTCTCGGGGCTAGTATGTCCCGGGAAACTTTTTGCATATTCAAAACAGAAATGCTAGATTGCTTATCTTTATAATGGAAACAGATATATTCGCAAGATGAACGGTCCTCATTTTTACGGGACAGATACTCAAAACAGGCAAAGGAGTTGATTTCATGCGCTCATTTTGGATTTTCGGCAACCAGCTGTCGCACGAACTTGAGATGTTCGACCACGTTGAAGACGGTGACGTCATCGTCATGATCGAGGCGACGTCACGGGCGATGTGGCGGACGTACCATAAACAAAAGCTCGTCCTCGTCTTCTCGGCGATGCGTCACTTCGCGGACGAGCTACGTGAGAAAGGCTTCACCGTCGACTATCACGAGGCCGACTCGTTCCAAGACGCGTGGGACAACCACTTCAAACGATATGACCCGGCAGCGATCCATTACATCGCCGTCACCGACGCCGCCATGGAGAAGAAAATCAAACAGTTCGGGAAGAAACACACACTCGTCGAACACACCGACGTGCCGCTCTTCTATTTAACGAAGGAGGAGGCTGTCGACGCGATTGGCAGCGAGCCGTGGCGGATGGACCGCTTCTACCGCCAGATGCGCAAACGCTTTGATGTACTGCTCGAGGACGGGAAACCCCAGGGCGGGAAATGGTCGTTCGATGCGGATAACCGCAACCCCCCGAAAGCCGGGCTGACGTTCCCGGCACCGATTCATTTCCGTCCGGACAAAATCACGAAAGCCGTCATTGAAAAAGTCGAGCGTGATTTTCAAGACAACCCAGGAGACATCACGCCGTTCGTCTGGCCGGTGACGCGGAGTGAGGCGCGGCGTGCGTTGAATCGTTTCATTAAAGAGCGCCTCGAGACGTTCGGACCGTATCAAGACGCGATGCTGTCAGAAAATCAAGAGATGTCACACAGTCTGTTGTCGGCGGCGCTCAACATCGGACTCCTCACGCCACGTGAAGTCGTCGAGGCCGCATGCGCGGCTGACGCGCCGCTCGTCTCAATCGAAGGGTTCGTCCGACAAATTCTCGGTTGGCGGGAATATATGCGTGCCGTCTACGTGGCGTCGATGCCCGGCTACGAGTCGGTCAACACGTTCAAGCACGAGCGCGACTTACCCGACTCGTTCTGGGACGCGAAGACGGACATGCATTGTATCTACCAAAGCGTGAAGCCGGTCATCGAGCGGGCGCACAACCACCACATCCAGCGGCTCATGGTGCTCGGTAACTTCGCGACGTTGTTCGAGATCTCACCGCAACAGACGAGTGACTGGTTCAATGAGATGTATATCGACGCTTACGACTGGGTCGTGTTGCCGAACGTGCTCGGCATGGCGCTCCACGCGGACGGCGGCAAGCTCGCGACGAAACCGTATATCGCTTCCGGGAAGTATATCGACCGGATGAGCGATTACTGTAAAGGGTGCAAGTACAATCCGAAACATACGACCGAGGAAGACGCGTGCCCGTTCAACGCCCTCTATTGGAATTTTATCGACAAACATCAGGAGCGCTTCAAAGACAATCAGCGGATGAAGATGATGCTCCGGAACTGGCAAGGCCGTGATGATGACGTCAAAGCGGACATCTTGGCGAAGGCGAGACAAACGATCGACGCAACCGACTCCTTGTGAGTTGGTTTTTTTACGTCGTCTTCACAATTTTTTGCACACGCTTCACAGGAGATTTACATTCGTCCGTTACGATAGGACTTGTGAGACCCCACAACCCCCAAGTGAATAGCAAACGGTAGAACATTCGAGAGACCAACAGAAGCCCTTACGTCATTGACGTCTAGTTTCTGTTGGTCCTTTTTTTAGGAAAGGGTGAGTCAAGTGAATGAAACACTTCGCACGATCGGTGAGGAGAAGATGATCGCCTCCATCAAGTCGCCGAAACAATTCGAGAAGTTCCTGCAATCGGACGTCACGACGACGTTCCTCATGATGGGCACGCTCAGCACGCTCGACCGCTACGTGTCGCATCTGAAACGTGAGAACAAGACCGTCTTCTTGCACGCCGAGCGCATCAACGGTATCAGCCTTGACCGGGACGGCATCGACTATTTGGCGAAGCGCGTCGGCGCAGACGGTATCGTCACGACGAAAGCGTCGGTCATCCAGCACGCGAAACGCGCCGGACTCATGACGGTGCAACGCCTCTTCCTCGTCGACTCGGATGCCGTCACGTCTGGCATCAAGATGGCGAACGACCATGAGCCGGACGCGCTCGAACTCATGCCGGGCCTCATCCCGAACGTCATCGAGCACGTCGCCGGGAGCGTGCCGTTCCCGATCGTGACGGGAGGCATGATCCGTAAGCCAATTGAGGTGCATCAAGCGCTCTCGCACGGTGCGTTCGCCGTCTCGACGGGGGACGAGCGGCTTTGGGCGTCACAAGGAATGAAGGAGGACATCATATGAAGTCGATTCAATTGCAACAAATCAAAAAGTCGTATGGTGACACCGAGGTCATCCGTGGCATCGACGTCACGATCGAGGCGGGCGAGTTTTTCGCGCTCGTCGGACCGTCCGGCTGCGGCAAGAGCACGATGCTCCGTATGATCGCCGGACTCGAGTCGATCACGGCCGGGACGCTCCGGATTGACGGCGTCGCCGCGAACGAGCTCAAGCCGAGCGAGCGCCAACTGTCGATGGTGTTCCAAAACTACGCGCTCTATCCGCATATGACGGTCGAGAAGAACATCACGTTCGGCCTACATACGAAAGGACTGACGAAGCTCGAGCAGCGCGAACGTTGCCATGCGGCCGCCGAGACACTCGGACTGACCGATTACTTGAAGCGAAAGCCGCGGGAACTGTCAGGCGGGCAACGCCAACGGGTCGCCCTGGCCCGGGCGATCGTCACCGAGGCGCCGATTTGCCTCATGGACGAGCCGCTCTCGAACCTTGACGCCAAGCTCCGCGCCAAAATGCGCTCCGAGATTCGGCAGCTGCAACGCAAGCTGAACTTGACGATGATTTACGTCACGCACGACCAAGTCGAGGCGATGACGATGGCCGATCGGATGATGCTGTTGAACGAAGGGGAAGTTCAACAAGTCGGCAAGCCGCTCGATCTGTACAACAAGCCGGCGAACACGTTCGTCGCCTCATTCATCGGCTCACCGCCAATGAACTTGACTGAGGTGTCACGCGTCGAGGGCGGCTGGATCGCCTCGGACGGGCGTTTGTTCCGCCCGAACACGGTCACGGCGGAAGAGACGGCGACGCTCGGCGTCCGGCCGGAACAAATCCATCCGGCAAAAGACGACGTCACGTTCTATGCCGAGCTGAAAAATATCGAGGTGCTCGGGACGGAGACGATTCTCGCCTTTGACGTCGGCGGGGCCGAATGGCTCGCCAAATGGCCGGGGCAGTGGCCGCTCTCGATCGGGGAGAAGGTCGCCTGTTACGTCGACCCGAAACAGATGTCGCTCTTCGATGCGGCAGGTCAACGGATCGAGCCGCGTCAACCGAAACTGTTCGAGGCGTTGGAGGTGTTCCAATGACGGTCGCATTGCCGAGACAACGGGTGAAGGCCCGACTGTCGGATGCGGCGAGTGGCCTACTGTACTTGTCGCCGTCCATCGCGTTATTCGGGATCTTCCTCGTCTATCCGCTCCTCCGTACGATTTACTTGAGCTTCTTCCGGACGGACACGCAAGGGACGCCGCTCGAATTCGTCGGGATCGGGCACTATGCCCGGCTCTTCACGAGCGCGACGTTTTGGCAAAGTGTTCAGGCGACGGTCGGGTTCGTCGCCTTGACCGTGCCGCTCACGATCCTCATCGCGCTCGGCCTCGCCTTGCTTGCCAACGAGAAGTTGCGCGGCATCGGATTCTTCCGGACGGCGTTCTCGGCGACGATGGGGATGAGCGTCGCCGCCTCATCGGTCATCTGGATGTTCATGTATAACCCGTCGATCGGCATCTTCAACCGCTTTTTAGAAGCGGTCGGGGCGAGCGGGGTACAGTGGCTCCTCGATCCGCAATACGCGCTCCTGTCCGTGTCGCTCGCGACCGTCTGGATGAATATCGGGTTCACGTTTCTGATTCTCCTCGGCGGCCTGCAAAACATCGACCGGACGCTCTATGAGAGTGCGGACATCGCCGGGACGGGGTATTGGACGCAACTCCGGGCCATCACGATCCCGATGCTGTCACCGACGCTGTTCTTCGTCGGCATCATCTCGCTCATCAACGCGTTCCAGACGTTCGGGCAGATCGATTTGTTGACGAAAGGCGGACCGACGAACTCGACGAACGTCATCGTCTACGCCATCTATAAGGACGCGTTCATCAACTATAACGTCGGCGGCGCGAGTGCGCAGGCCGTGCTCTTATTCGTGACGGTGCTCCTGTTGACGTGGCTCCAGTTCAAGCTCGTCGAAAGGAAGGTGCATTACCAATGACGATGCGAAATGCACTCGTATATACGCTGCTCGTCTTGAGCGCCGGCGTCATGCTGTTCCCGATCGTCTATGCGTTCTCGATCAGCCTTATGGACGGGGGCGAGGTGCTAAAAGGCAACCTCATCCCGGAAGAACCATCGCTCGCGAACTACGTCGCCGCGTTCGAGCGGATCCCGCTGTTGACGTATCTCGTCAACAGTCTCGTCGTCGCGCTCCTCGTCATGGTCGGACAAGTCGTTTTGTCGAGCCTCGCCGCGTTCGCGTTCGTCTTCATCGACTTCAAAGGGAAAGGGCTCATCTTCATGCTGTTTCTCGCGACGATGATGGTGCCGTGGGAAGCGACGATGGTGCCGAACTTCTTGACCGTGCAGTCGCTCGGTTGGCTCAACTCGGTGTGGGGCTTGTCCGTGCCGTTCTTCGCGCTCGCCTTCGGGACATTCCTACTTCGGCAACAGTTCAAGACGATCCCGCACGAGATGTACGAGGCGTCACAAATCGCCGGCATCAGCCGCTTCCGTTTCTTTTGGAACGTCGTCTTACCGGTCTCGAAGACGCCACTCGTCACATTGTCGGTGTATAGCTTTTTGACGACATGGAACATGTACTTATGGCCGCTCCTCGTGACGAACACGGAGCAAGCGCGAACGGTGCAAATCGGAATCAAACAGATGCAGTCGAACGAGATTGCCTCGGATTGGGGCGTCGTCATGGCGGCCGTCGTCATGATCATCATCCCGACACTGCTCTTACTGTTCGCGGGACAAAAGCAATTGCAAGAAGGCTTGACGCAAGGTGCCATCAAATAAAAGGAGGAAGTTTACATGAAGAAAAAATGGGGATTATTCGCAGGATTGGCCAGTTCGGTGTTATTGCTCGGGGCGTGCGGCAGCGAGGAGGCGGCACCAGAAGCGGCGGCGACCGCAGACGGGAAGACAGAAGTCGTGTTCTGGCACGCGATGAGCGGGGACTTGGAGACCGCGCTCAACAACCAAGTCGACGACTTCAACGCTTCGCAAGACGACTATGAAGTGACGCCGATCTTCCAAGGGACGTATGAAGAGGCGCTCACAAAGTTCAACGCAGTCGCCGGCTCGGCGGACGCACCGGCGATCATGCAGACGTTCGAGGTCGGGACGAAGTATATGATCGACACGAACAAAATCACGCCGGTCCAAGAGTTCATCGACAAAGAGAACTTCGACACGGGCGTCTGGGAAGAGAACATCTTGAGCTATTATCAAGTCGACGGCAAGCAGTACTCGATGCCGTTCAACTCGTCGACACCGGTGCTCATCTACAACAAGGACGCGTTCAAAGAAGCAGGGCTCGACCCGGAGAAGGCGCCGCGTACGTATGACGAGTTGAAACAAGCGGCGAAGGCACTCACGACCGACGACCAGACCGGATTCACGATCCTCAACTACGGCTGGTTCTTCGAGCAGCTCGTCGCAGCCCAGGGCGGTCTTTACGTCGACAACGACAACGGGCGTAGCGGAAATCCGACGAAAGCAGTGTTTGACGGGGAAGAAGGGCAGAACGCCTTCAATTTGATTAAAGACATGTACGACGAGAAGACGTTCTTGAATGTCGGTCAAAATTGGGACGACATGCGCGCCGCCTTCCAATCGGGCAACGTCGCCATGTACCTCGACTCGTCGGCCGGTGTAAGAACAGTCGTCGACAACGCGCCGTTTGACGTCGGTGTCTCGTACTTGCCGGTACCGAACGAGTCGGACCGGGAAGGCGTCGTCATCGGAGGCGCCTCGCTCTGGATGGGTGACGGCATCGCCGACGAGACGAAACAAGGGGCGTGGGAGTTCATGAAATTCGCCGCCTCGAAAGAAGCGCAGGCGAAATGGCACGTCGAGACGGGATACTTCGCTATCAACCCGGACGCGTACAACGAACCGATCGTCGAAGAAGTATGGGCCGAGTATCCACAGCTCAAAGTGACGGTCGACCAGTTGAGCGAGACGAAGACGTCGCCGGCGACACAAGGCGCGCTCATCTCGTCGTTCCCGCAATCACGCCAGAGCGTCGTCAATGCGATGGAGAGCTTGTATCAAGGCGTGTCGGTCGAGGACGCGTTGAAGCGTGCGGCCGACGAGACGACTTCCACCTTGGGGCAGTGAAATGAAAGTGTACGCTCATCGCGGTTATAGCGCCAAATATCCCGAGAACACATTGCAAGCGTTCGAGGCGGCTCTTCCTTACGCCGACGGCATCGAGCTCGACGTACAGCTGTCAAAAGACGGCCGCCTCGTCGTCATCCATGACGAGACGGTCGACCGGACGACGGACGGGAGCGGCTATGTGAAAGACATGACGCTCCGTCAACTGCGCGCGCTTCGAAGTGAAGGGGAACGCATCCCGACGCTCGAGGAAGTGCTCGTGCTCGTCACACCGCACGACGTCACGGTGAACGTTGAACTGAAGACGGACCAATTCGCCTACGATGGAATCGAATCACTCGCGTGGCTCGCAACGGAAGAGTTCGGCCTCGAGGACCGCGTTGTCTTCTCCTCGTTCAACCCGGACACGCTCGTCCGCTTGCGTGAGGTCGCACCTGAGGCGAGGATTGCCGTGCTGACGGGGGACGGGCATCCCGACTTGGTCGAGTTCGTCGAACACATTCAAGCCGAGGCCGTTCACGCACAGCCTGCCTTCGTCGGGACGCGTGCGTGGCAAACGTTATGTGAAAGAGGGATTCGAACACGCTTGTACACAATCAATGACCTGAGCGAGCTCCCTGACACGATGCATGTCGACGCGGTCATGACGGACGAAGTCGAGTTGTTGCGCCAGCAATAAACGTTCAGAAAGAGGCCACTTGGTGCGATTTGTTCGCATCAGGTGGCCTCTTCTTCATAATCAATAGCCTTCGTTCAAAGTCGTGAATGCGTCTTCTCTCAAAGGCGAATCGCCATATGAGTTATGACCGTAATAGGTGACACCGTACGCATTGTCTTCATTCGTTTTGACGAAGAATTCGTAGTCGACTCTCGTTTCATCCTCGAAGCCCAAACGATACAAGTAGCCAAATTGATTGAACTCGAACTCGACATCATAGTCGCTTTTCTCGATTGAAAATTGGTCATATAAGGTTTCGTTCAAAAATGTTTCTCGTTCATATACCTCGTGGAGAAGCAACAAGACCGCTCCTAGCATCAATAAAGCAAAAGTAATCTGAAACTTGGGGAGAGGTCTTTTGAACGTCATCTTCATCAACCCTCCTGTTTTAGTTCGGAACGAGCATGCGTGCGTCGGCGTGTAACAGCACGGTCTGGTTTCGTCCATTGTCTTTCGCTTCATAGAGCGCCGTATCGGCAACGTCGCTCATCGATTCGACCGGGAGCGCGCTCCCATGGGCGATGCCGATTGAGACGCTGACTTGAATCGATGTCCCGTCAGATAAGGTAAACGCCTCGGCCTCAATCCGTTTCCGAATCCGCTCGGAAACTTTGACCACTTTTTCGGGAGACAAGTCATAGATGAGAATGATGAACTCTTCGCCTCCGATTCGTGCGACCACGTCATGGGAACGTGTCTCGATCTTCAACAGTTCGGCGAATCGTTTCAAGACGAGGTCACCGTTCGGATGACCGTACGTATCGTTCACACGTTTGAAATGATCAATATCAAGTGCGAGCACGTTGTACGTCCTGCTTTCAGACACGAGTGATGTGGTTCGTTCCTCCCACATGCGGCGATTGAACAAACCGGTCAAATGGTCGCGTTCGGCCGAATGTTTATATTCCTTGGAACGTCGAGTCATTTGTTCTAAGTCGATGGCGAGTAGGCTCGCGAGTGTCCCGACGAGCAGTCCGACGATCCAAAACGTCAAGACAATCTCGACGTAAGCACTGTTCCAACCGAGATTGATGAGGATCGAGACCGAGGTGATGAAGAGCGCCCAGACGTGCAACAGCATACTCTGCAACAACAGACGACGGACGTGACGATGAATCCACCACATGCCGACGCCGACGACGAACGTGGCGATAAACGCGACGATGGCCTGGTCGGTCAGCCCGAACAGAAAGCGGGTGCTCGCGATGATGACCGTCGCAATCAAGAGCGGGAAGCGGGCCCCGTAAAAGGCGAGCAGGACGAGCGGCAAGTACCGTAAGTCGACGCGAACCTCATCGTTCGCTTGGACCGCGTTGACCATGAGAAACAGACCGAGTCCCCCGGTCAATAATCCGATTAAGAAGCCACGGGATCGAAAGGAGCCGAAGCGGTCGGAGTGATACAACTTGGAAATCAGGTAGAAGCCTGTGAACGCAACAGAGGCGTTCAGCAGGAGGGCGGTAAACGGCACAATGTCACTTCCTTCAAAAATAGCTATACCACAAACGTAACAGACCGTTAAAAAATGTCAATTCATAATACGAAATAACGAAAACAGGTGCCTCATCGCATGGATGCTGCACCTGTTTCGGATTCAAACATTGGTTTCGAGCTTGTAGAGTGTCAGATTATCTACGCCACCTGAAATGGAGTGACCGACACGCTGAGTTGGATAGACGCGACTCGAGAATACGTATTCACCATCGTTGACGAACACCTCGATCGAAGAAGCGTCGATGAAGATCCGGAACGTTCGTCCGTCCGCCTGAATGCGACGGGTATCGCCGTCCCGGTTCAGTTCGAGCACGTCACCTCGTTTCGAGAACGTAGCGGTGTTCCCGAAACAGTGGAGTGTGAAGTCGCCGACGGCACTGAACGTCAACTCGACCGCATCGCCTTCAAAAGTTGCACCGTCGGTCTGTTCGCTCGTCCGCCGAAGGGTCGTCACTTCTTCAATCGGCGTCATATACAAGCGCCCGTCCCGAAGCGACAACTCACGCGGGAGCGTCATCTGATTGGTCCAACCTTCAACCTGTTCCGGCCAGTCTCGTTCCCACATCGCATTCCATGCGATCAAGATGCGACGTCCTCTGTCGTCTAAAAACGTCTGGGCCGCATAAAAGTCATGGCCATAATCGAGTTCGGTGAAAGTGCCGTGCGTATACTTCGGTATTTCGACATCGAGTTTGCCGGTGAAATATCCGCATTGATGCAAGTTGTGATAGCGATCGCCGTCTCGTTCCATTCCTTGGGGAGACAAGAGCAACACGTCACGCCCGTCCAAGTGGAACAGGTCGGGGCATTCCCACATCCAGCCGTGTTCACCGGTCTCTCCGGCGATAACGCCGCGCTCGGTCCAGTGAATCGCGTCGTCTGAGTCATATAAGACGACTTTCCCGTCCGTCGCATCACGCGTACCGAGGACCATGTAGTGCCTCCCGTTCTCCGTCCATACTTTCGGGTCGCGGACGTGGGCGTTCCCGCCTTTCGGTTCACCTGAGATGAGCGGGTTATCAGGATGCTTCGTGAACGTCACGCCATCCGTTGATGTCGCGAGACACTGTACCTGTCTCAACGCTTCCCGTTTCTCGTCGAGCCAGACGTTCCCCGTGTAATAAAGATGAAGGGTTCCATCCATATCGAGCGCGCTCCCAGAGAACACCCCATCCCGGTCATAATCTTGACCCGGACGGAGCGCGATCGGTTTGTGTTCCCAATGAATGAGGTCATATGATGTGGCGTGCCCCCAGTGCATATCATTCCATTCGACACCGAACGGATGATATTGATAGAACATGTGATACACCCCGTTGAATTGGCATAGACCGTTCGGATCGTTCATCCAACCGAACGGGGGAGCGAAATGGTAACGGGGACGGTACGTCATACCGACAACACTTCACTCGTGAACGTATCCGTGATCGAGCGTTCCTCGCCGTACACTTCCACGGTGATCGCTTGTTCGGAAGCAACCCGACGCGAGATCGTCACATCCTGCTGAGTAGCGTGGACGTCGAGCGTCTCACCTTGCCATTCAATCGAGAACGTGAGTGATGACCAGGCTTTCGGAAGCATCGGTGAGACGCGGAGCTTCCCACCTGTCATCCGCACACCGCCAAAACCGTTGACGACGGCTTGCCAAATCCCACCGAGCGAGGCTGCGTGAATACCTGCGTCGGACGTCTTCATGTTCGGCCCGAGGTCGATTTCAGACGCCCGACGGAACAAGTCGTACGCGAGTTCTTGGTCGCCGAGATCGGACGCGAGGACGCTGTGCGTCGACAACGAGAGGGAAGAGTCGTGGAGTGTCTTCGGCTCATAGTATTCCCAGTTCGCCCGTTTCACATCGGCCGAGAACAAGTCTTCGAGCAAGTACATTAAAATCATGACGTCCGCTTGTTTCGACACTTGGATCTCATTCACTTGTTCAAGGTTGTAGTCGAGGAACATGGATCCGACGTTCTCTTGATTTTTATATTTCGTCAAATCGATGATCTCTTTATCGAGGTACGTGTCGTCTTGCGGCAAGACGCCGTCTTCGCGAACTTGCGGCAAGTAAATCAAGTCGAGGACGTGATGGAACCGCTCCTCGGCCGTCTCCAGGTCAAGTTTCTCATTCAACTGATCGAACAGTTCTGATTTCTCATCACGGAGCAACGCGATATACTCGATTGCTTTTTGAATGTTCCAATGCGCCGTATAGTTCGTGAACGCGTTGTTGTCGACATGTTCTTTGTATTCATCCGGACCGACGACTTCATTGATCTCGTAACGACCGGCTGCTTCGTTCCATTCCAATCGGCTCGCCCAGAACTTGGCCGTGTCAATGAGCAGCTCATAGCCGTAGCGGTCCATGAAGTCCTGGTCATTTGTGACGTGATAATACTGCCAAGCCGCGAAAGCGATGTCTGACGTGATGTGCTGCTCGATGAATCCAGACCAAATCTTTGTTGCTTCGCCCGTCACGATATCGGCTGCCCCCCACACCGGCGTCACTTCGCCGTCGTCTAGCCAAGCTGATTCCCATGGGAACATGGCTCCTTCATAGCCATTCTCTTGCGCTTTACGGTGCGCCCCAGCGAGGGACTGATAGCGGTATTCGAGAAGGCTCCGCGCGATTTTTGGATTCGTGTACGTGTAATACGGGAGGATAAAGATTTCAGTGTCCCAGAACGTATGTCCTTTATAACCTTCGCCCGATAAGCCTTTCGCACCGATGTTCATCCGGTTATCATGTTTTGGTGTCATGACGGCCATATGATACTGAGCAAAACGAATCGCGAGTTGGTCGAACATCTCTTCTGACTCGATTTTAATCGGCACATGTGACCACACGAGGTCATCCCACGCTTTAGCGTGGTCGGCGAGGAGCCGGTCGTAACCGAGCGTCTCGATATCTTTCGTCACTTCAAGGGCATGCGCCGCAAGATTCGTCGTCTCGACGTCACGGTCACGTGAGGTGAACACCGTCGAGTACTTCTCGATTGTCAATGTCTCGCCAGCAGAAAGTGAGATGTCGGAGTAGTCAAAGAAGATTTTCCGACGATCCATCTTGATGATCGACTTCGGTTCAAACACATTTCCAGTCGCAAAGCGATGCACGCTATGGAAGGCGAAATCGATTGCTGACTCGGTCGTCTTCTGCAACTGTTGCATGAAGCGACCGTCATAGAGGCGTTTATCGCCTTCAAGGAAATGTTGGACACCGCTGTTCGTCGTCTGTCCGTTGATGCCTGACGTGACAGCGAGCGTCGTTGTTTGCTTCGGTGTGATCGTCACGCGTTGGGCGATGACGTGCAAGTTCGCCATCGAGACGAACCGCGAGAAGACGAGGTGATACATCTCTCCGGTCGGGCTCTCCCACGTCACGTCACGCGTCAACTCGGCCTGCTTCAGATTGAGCGTCCGGCGATACGAATGAATCGTACCTTGCGTCAAATCGAATCGAGTGCCATTTAGCTTGAACTCCATCCATAAGACGTCTGCTGCGTTTGGAAGTTCAGTGACTTCGTTTTCAGCGAACTTGTTAAACGTCCCTGCGACAAATAAGTTGCGTGTCTCGTTCGCGTAATGTTCTTCTGTCACCGACCGTAGTCCCATATAGCCGTTCCCGAGCGAGAAGACGGCCTCGCCTTTCCCGAGCCAGTCTTGACGGAAGCCATCCTCAGCTACTACCCAATGTTGTAACTCTCCAGTACCCGTCGTATAGTTCATCAGTGTATTTGCCACGTTGTACCCTCCTGTATATTAAAGCGCTTTCTTTATTCGACCCCATTCTATCCGAAACGTTTCGGGTAATCAACCACTATTTTCATGAACTTGTCTTCCGTTTGATGATAAATCGTGATTAAATGGGGATAGAAACGTTTTAGAAAAGAGGTTTGGCATGGAGCAAATGATTGCAAGTTTGGGGTTTCAGTTTAAAAAAGTGCAACAGTTTCGAGGGCAGTCGATTTGGAAGTCGATTTTTTACGTGGTGATGGCCATTTTGATTGCGAATGCCGTCGTCTATGGCATCAAATGGTTGAACCAACCGACTTTCGAGGAAGAATTGCCGTCTTTTCAAGTGACCGCACAAGGCCTGACGTACGAAGAGCCTTTTCTGTTTGAGATGCCGGTGCTCGATCTCGTCGTCATGGTTGGGGAAGAGCGCTCGACGAATGCGAAGCAAACGCTATTGCTGGAAGAAAGCGGGTGGGTGTTCAAGCGGAGCGGCATCGTGACAGAACTCCATTCTTACGAGACGTTACTCGATTTCGTGAACAAAGAAACACTGACGGAAACGGACGTCCGGGACGTCGTGTCAGACTTGAATTGGTTCTATCCGCTCTATATTTACGGGGCGGTCTTAATGGATTTGCTCGTCCACATCGTGCTCATCACTTTGCTGGCATTGGCGGGTCTGAGCTTCCGGCGATTCGTCCCGATTCGTTTTAAAGAAGCTTGGACGATCACGGCGTACGGGATTACAGCACCACTCCTCGTACGAACGGTTATTTCGCTCTTGCCGATCACGGTACAGATGCTCCCCGTCCTTTACTGGGCGACGGTCGGGATCTTCGCGTTCATGACAATACGAAAAATCGGCGATGACTAATCATCGCCGATTTTTTGTGACGGACTCCCGAAGGATCAATTGGTTATTGACAAATGCTTCGTGAGGAACGTCTTTTCCTTCGACGATAGAGACGACCATTTCGGCAGCCTTTTTCCCCATCTCGTACGGTTGTTGACCGACTGTCGTCAAAGGCGGAGACACGTATTGCGAAAGCAGGATGTTATCGAAACCGATGATGGACAAGTCTTCTGGGACGTTCAAGCCGAGTTCGCGTGTCGCTTGTAAGACGCCGAGTGCCATGACGTCAGATGCGCAAAAGGCAGCGGTCACTTCCGGGTGATTCAACAAGAATGGGAGCGCCACATCTTTCGCGGCAGCCTCCTCGAAATCACCGTTCAAGACATACTCATCGTTAAGGTCAATACCGTTCTCCTGCAACACTTGGCGATAGGCGTCGTAGCGCACGGTCGATACGTAGGCGTGGGGGGCTCCGTTCATGAAGGCGATATGCCGATGACCTAGACGGATTAAGTAGCGGACCGCTTGCTTGGCGCTCTCTAACTGGTTGGAAGTGACATATCCGGTGTTGATTCCTTCGACCGGAATATCGACGAGTACACACGGGACCGTGCTCTCGATCGCCTCGAGTAAATAGGGGTCGTCGCGCTTGAGGCCTTGGATGACGACGCCGTCAAGTTGGCGTTCGGCACACATTTGTCCGTACGTTTTATTTTTTTGTTTTGAGGTGGTCGTCGATAAGAGGACGAACTCGTAATCGAGTTCCGACAATTCGTCTGACACGCCGCAAAGCGTCTCGAACATGAAGTTGTCTTTGACGCTTTCGCGCTTCAAGTCGGTGACGAGGAACCCGATTGTCTTTGACTGCTTCTTGACGAGGCTACGCGCTAAAATGTTCGGGCTGTACCCGAGCTCTTTCGCGATCCTCATGATTTTGTCCCGTGTCTCTTTGTTGACGTCATCGTATCCGTTCAAGGCGCGGGAAACGGTCGTGACGGAAAACCCGGATGCTTTTGAGACGTCTTTCAATGTGGCCATGACGCATGACTCCTTTTCTATGAAAACGTTATGAATAGATTGATTAAATTTATTGGTATGTATATTTTAGACGCAGAGGGATTCGCTTGTAAACCTTGAAATGAAAGCGTTTAATTGGATCTATAAAAAAACACTTGCTTTCCGAAACGTTTCGGGTATAAAATCGAGTTGTGAGTTGAAAGCGGTTACTTTATTTTTTGTCATTATCCATAAGGAGGAAATCACACATGAATAAAAAACGCCTATCATTATCGGTCTTAATGTTGTCGAGTCTCATCTTTGCAGCTGCTTGTGGCGGGAACGACGAGGCGCAAGTCGCTTCAGATCCGTCGGAGCTTGAAGGAAAAGAAATCACGGTCGGGACGTGGAAAGGGACGGATGCTGAAGTCAAAGCGTTTGACGAGTTGCTCGCGGCTTTCACAGAAGAAACAGGCATTAACGTGAAAAAGAAAGTATACAACGACTATCAAACACAACTTCAAACTGACCTTGTCGGTGGTACGGCACCGGACGTCTTTTATGTCGATGCGTTCCTAGCACCGGAACTTTCGAAGCAAGGTGTGCTTGAACCGCTCGATCAATATGCAGAGCAAGCGGAAAAAGACCTTGGCGACTTCTATGAGCCGGCGATCAACGCATTTAAGTCAGATGACCAATTGTTCGGGTTGCCGAAAGACTACTCGACGCTAGGTCTTTATTATAACAAGCAGATGATTGAAGAAGCTGGCTTCACGGCTGATGACATCCCGACCGAAATGGAAGAGCTCCCTGCGTTCCTCGCCGAATTGAAAGACAAACTTCCATCAGGTGTCGTTCCGGCGATTACGACGTCAGAGCTCGCCCGTCATATGTTCGTCCTTCAATCAGGAGGTACAGATGTGGTCAGTGACGACCGCAAAGCGGTGTTAGCGCAACCTGATCAAATCGCGGCGCTTCAACCGTTAGTGGATGCGTATCAAGATAAACTCGTGCAACGTCCGGCTGACCTCGGTCAAGGTTGGGCTGGTGACTCGTTCGGTGCAGAGCGCGCGGCGATCATGATCGAAGGGAACTGGGCGATTTCGCACATCGAGCAAAACTTCCCGGACGTCGAGATGGGGACGAAAGAAGTACCGACGATCGGCGGGAACAGCGGTTCGATGATGTTCACGGTTTCTTATTCGCTCAACAGTGATTCAAATGAAAAAGCAGCAGGTTGGGAGTTCATCAACTACGCGACGTCACAAGACGGCATGAAAATTTGGTCTGAAGGGGCTGGGGTTCTTCCATCTCTCAAGTCGATTGCAGAAGAGTTGAACTTACAAGATGACGAATTGAAAGCGCCGTTCGTAGCGGCTGGGGCTTATGCGACACCTTGGCAAAAAGGGGATGCGCTCTCAATCGTGGCACGGGAATACAATAACTTGTTACCGGCAGCCCTTACAGGCGACATGACGCTTGAAGAAGCGATGAAACGTGCCGAAGAAGCGGCGAACAAAGATATCGAGACGCAGTTGCAGTAAGGTGAAGGGCTCGCGTGACACCGCGAGCCTACTTTTGTTCGGAAAGGAAGGGTCCTATGGGCACACAACTCGAGATTAACCGTCGCACGGACACGGCCGCACAGGCACCGAGTCCGAAGAACGGAAAAGGGAGCGAACGAAATCGTCGGGAAGCCCTACAAGGCGTCACGTTCATGTTGCCGACACTGATTCTATTGTTCACGTTCACGTTGCTTCCGATTTTTTATTCCCTCTTTCTATCGTTCACGCGCGTCAACTTGTTCGGGGGCATCGATTTTCAATGGGTCGGGTTCACGAACTACGTGAACGCTTGGAATGATGATCGTGTTTGGACGGCGTTGAACAACACGTTCCGTTACGCGTTATTCGTCGTTCCGATTCAGACAGCGGTCGCGCTACTCATGGCAGCCGTCTTGAACTCAGGCATCCGGTTCCAAAATACGTTCCGGACGATTTACTTCTTGCCAACGCTTACCTCGAGCTCGGCGCTCACGATGATTTTCATGTTCCTCTTCAGCTTGAACGGGCCAATTAACAATTTGCTCGTCAACTTTGGATTGCTCGAGGCACCGGTCAACTTCATCAACGAGACCGATTTCGCGCTCGCGACGATCATGGTCATGAACATTTGGTCGACCGTGCCATTCTTTATGACAATCTACTTGGCCGGCTTACAAGACATCCCGCATTCATTATATGAAGCGGCCTCGCTCGATGGGGCGAACGCTTGGCAGAAACTTATGAAGATCACCGTACCGAATTTGACGCCGGTCACGAACTACGTCATTTTGATGGGAATAATCGGTTGTTTCCAATTGTTTGACCAAGCGTACATCATCTCTGGGGGAACGGGCGGCCCGAACAATGCGACGCTAACGTTCTCGCTCATCATTTATCAGTATGCGTTTCAAACGATCGGGACGATGGGGTACGCTTCGGCGCTTGCCATCATCTTGACGCTCATCATCTTCACCGTGTCGATGCTCGCGCGCAGATTGAACAAAGAAGAGTCGAACTACTAAGGAGGAATGGAACATGAAAAAGAGAAAATGGCCGCGCGTCTTACTGTACGTCATTCTCGTCTCATACGCGCTCATCACGATGTACCCATTCCTGTGGGCAGTGCTCGCCTCGTTCAAACCGTATAGCGAGATCGTTGCCGGGGGGCTGACGTTATGGCCGGAGAATCCGACGCTCGCCAACTATCAACATATCTTTACGAACGACCCGCTGTTCCCGCGCTGGATTATGAACTCATTCTTCATCGCGACAGTCGGGACGATCGTGAACGTCATCTTCAACACGATGGCAGGGTATTCGCTCGCCCGTCTTCGGTTCCCAGGGCGGAATTACTTGTTCCTGCTCATCTTGGCAGTCATGATGGTGCCAGGACAAATTTTGCTCATCCCGAACTACTTGATCATGCGTTCGCTTGGGATTTTAGATACGTATGCGGCGCTTATTGTGCCGGGTGCGATCAACTTCGCTTACATCTTCTTGATGCGTCAATTCTTCATCAACTTCCCGCGAGAAGTCGAAGAAGCCGCACAAGTCGATGGACTCAATCGATTCCAGACGTTTTGGCGCATCGTCTTCCCGATGGCGAAAGCCTCGGTCGCGACGCAAGCCGTCTTCGTCTTTCTCGGCTTCTGGAACGAATTCCTCAAACCGCTTCTCTATATCACGTCACCAGAGAAATATACGCTCACACTCGGTTTGCAGTCGTTCCAGAGTCAAAATGCGACGCAGTGGAACTACATTATGGCGGCCTCGGTCGTCAGTATCATTCCAATCATCATTTTGTACATTTTGCTGAATAAGTACTTCATGCAAGGGTTACGAATCGGTGGGGATAAATAAGGAGAGGTTATATGAAAGCGTTCATCTTTGATTTAGACGGTGTCATCACCGATAGTGCTGAGTATCATTACTTGGCTTGGAAAGAACTCGGGGAAGAACTCGGTATCCCGTTCGACCGCGAATTCAACGAGACGCTCAAAGGCGTGAGTCGGACCGAGTCACTCGAACGGATCTTGCGTCTCGGTGGTCGGGAAACCGATTTCTCGGCCGAAGAGAAGGAACAACTCGCGACGAAGAAGAATGAGCATTATGTGTCGTTGATCTCGAACATCACGACTGCGGACATCTTGCCAGGAATCAAAGCTTTCTTGAGTGAAATCAGACAGGCCGGCTACAAGGTCGGCATGGCGTCCGCCTCAAAGAACGCCTTTATGGTGACGCGCCAGCTTGGACTGCTCGACCAATTCGACCATATCGTCGATGCGGCGACCGTTGCCGAGTCGAAACCGCATCCTGAAGTCTTCTTGAAGGCGGCCGAGGCGCTTGGCGTCGAGCCGGAAGACTGTATCGGAGTGGAAGATGCCGTGGCCGGTGTCGAAGCGATTCATGCGGCCGGCATGTTCGCTGTCGGTATCGGCGACCCGGCCGTGTTGACAGAAGCGGACCTTGTGTTCACGGACACGACGGGCCTAACGCTCGACAACGTCTTGACACGGATTTGAAAAAATGAAGCCTCGAGTGGATACGCTCGAGGCCATTTTGATAAGGAGGAGATTGAATGAAGCGGACATGGTGGAAAGAAGCGGTCGTCTATCAAGTATATTGGCGAAGCTTTCTCGATACGAATGGTGACGGATATGGCGATTTGGAAGGGGTGCGGCAAAAGCTCTCGTACATCAAAGAGCTGGGTGTGGACGTCGTCTGGTTGAATCCGTTCTACGTGTCCCCGGACCGTGACAACGGCTATGACATCGCGGATTATTATAAGGTGATGGGCAAGGCAGGGTCGATGGAGGACTTCGAACGGCTGCTCGATGAAGCCCATACGCTCGGACTGAAAGTCATCCTTGACCTCGTCGTCAATCATACGTCGGACGAACATCCTTGGTTCCTCGAGGCGAAGGCATCGAAAGACTCGCCGAAGCGCGACTATTACATTTGGCATGACCCGGTCAAAGGAGGGGCACCGAACAATTGGCGTTCGTATTTCGCTCCGTCCTGCTGGGAGTTTGAGGCGGAGAGCGAGCAATATTACTACCACTCGTTCGCTGTCGAGCAACCAGACCTCAACTGGGAGAACGAGACGCTGCGCCAAGAGATTTATCGGATGATGCGGTTTTGGCTCGACAAAGGGATCGACGGGTTCCGTATGGACGTCATCAATTTGTTGGCCAAACGAGAAGACTTATCGGACGTTGCCAATCCATACGACCTCAGTTATTTGGCAAACAACCCGGGCATACACGACTATTTGCAAGAAATGCATGAAGAAGTGCTCCAACACTATGACTGCATGACGGTCGGGGAGATCCCGTTCGTGACGCCAGCGGAAGGACTTCTTTATGTCGACGAGGAACGCCGGGAGCTCGACACGTTGTTCCACTTCCAAATCGCCGATGAGATGCCGACGTGGGATATGCTCCGTTTCAAACAGATTCAACGTGACTGGTATAAAGGGTTGAAAGGGCGGGGATGGAACTCCCAGTTCTTGAACAACCATGACCATACGCGCCAAGTGACCCGGTACGGGAACGACCGCGAGCATCGTGTCGCCTCGGCTAAACTGCTTGCGACCTTGACCCATACGCTCCCGGGGATGCCGTATATTTATCAAGGAGAAGAAATCGGCATGACTGGTGTGACGTTCGATTCGATTGATGACTATCAAGACATCGCCATGAGAAATAGATATGCCGAGGAAGTGGCGAACGGACGTGACCCAGAGGAGGTGCTTGCGAGCTTACAATTATTGAGCCGCGACAACTCCCGGACGCCGATGCAGTGGGCGGATGAGCCGCAGGCAGGCTTCACGACAGGGGAGCCATGGATGACCGTCAATCCGAATTACGTTGAGCTGAACGTAGAGACGGACTTACAGCGAGAAGATTCCGTGTTCCGCTACTATCAACAGTTGATTCAGTTACGCAAGTCACATGACGCGCTCATTTACGGAACGTTTCAAGATTTGTTGCCGGACGACGAGGCGATGCACGCGTACGTCCGTGAGCTAGATGAAACGCGGTTCACCATCATCTTGAACCATTCCGATGAACAGAACGACCTCCCGATTGACGTTGAAGGCGAAACGCTCGTTTTGCAGAATGTGAAGAACGACGAGGCAAGATTGCTTCCTCACGAGGCACGTATATACATGAGAAAGACCGCTCAATGATGAACTGCTCCCCGTCAAGTAGACAGGGCAAATAATGAAAACCAGCCTAGGCGGCTTGAGACCTGTATTCGACAGGGCTTAAGCCGTTTAGTCGTTTCTGGAAACGATCGTGGTTGTAGAACGATATGTAGTTCTCGATGG
>WPCK01116809.1_pt1 | contig 101368 bp, 95 predicted proteins | sample 5399851 | NCBI WGS metagenome assembly WPCK01 (sample SAMN12869471, study PRJNA574797) | sludge metagenome | isolation source: wastewater treatment of pH11 | place: China:Beijing | collected 2019-05-20 | reverse complement strand
CGTCTGGCCACGGAAGCCGAGGACGCCACGCGCGCACTTGCGGCTGCAGATGCCGCGCTGCTCGCCGAACCGGAACTCGCCGGGCTCCAGCGAGAGCTCGACGGGGCACAGGCGCGCGCCGTTTCCGATCGCGCCGCTTTTGCCGAGGCGCGGGCGGCCTTCGACGGGCTGAAACGAGAGACTGAAACGCGCGCGCGGCGGCTCGCGGCGATTACGCGTGAACGTGATGGATGGGTTGCACGGGCGGCGAATGCCAATTCGCAGATTGCCGCGCTTGCCGCCCGTCGGGCCGAGGCCGATGCGGAAAGGACCGCCATCGCCGACGCCCCGGTCGAAATCGACCAGCGCAGGCGGGCGCTGATGGGCGAACTCGGCGTTGTCGAAACCCGCCGCAAGGAGGCGGCCGACCGCCTCGCCGCCGCCGAGACCGCGCAGGCGGGATTGGACAAGGCGGCCAATCAGTCCATCATCGACCTATCGCAGTCGCGCGAGGCGCGCGGGCGCGCCGAGGAACGCTCGATCGCCGCCGAGGAGCGCCGCAAGGAAGCCGAAGCCCGCATCGCCGAAACACTGGGCGTGGCGCCGCATCTCGTCATTCGCCATACCGGCCTTGCCCCCGATGCCACGATGCCCGATCTCGCCGAAACCGAGCGGCGGCTGGAGCGGCTGAAGATCGAGCGCGAACGGCTCGGAGCCGTCAATCTGCGTGCCGAGGAAGAGGCGCGCGAGATTTCGGAGCGACTGGAAACCATCGTGCGGGAACGCGAGGACGTCATCGAGGCGATCCGCACGCTGCGCCAGGGCATCCAGAACCTCAACCGCGAGGGCCGGGAGCGGCTGACCGAGGCGTTTGGCGTCGTCAATGGCCACTTCCAACGCCTGTTTACCCATCTCTTCGGCGGTGGCACGGCGGAACTGCAACTCATCGAAAGCGACGATCCGCTCGAGGCCGGGCTGGAAATCCTCGCCCGCCCGCCGGGCAAGAAGCCGCAGACGATGACATTGCTGTCGGGTGGCGAGCAGGCGTTGACGGCGATGGCGCTGATCTTCGCGGTCTTCCTGACCAATCCGGCGCCGATCTGCGTGCTCGACGAGGTCGACGCGCCGCTTGATGACCATAACGTCGAGCGGTTCTGCAACCTGATGGACGAAATGGCGCGGACCACCGACACCAAGTTCGTCATCATCACCCACAATCCCATCACCATGGCGCGCATGAACCGGCTTTTCGGCGTGACGATGGGCGAGCAGGGGGTAAGCCAGCTCGTGTCGGTCGATCTGCAGACGGCGGAACAACTCCGCGAGGCAGGCTAGGCATCGCCCGGTAGCCGAGCCGAGCCGGACCTTTCAAATCGATTAGCAGCCTTGCGCCAGATCATCGCGCGGTAGCGAATCCATCGCTAAGCGGCTATGGCGAAACAGCAGAAAAGCAAAGAGGCGCGTCATCATGAAATGGGTCTATTCATTCGGCGGCAGCCGCGCGGAAGGACGCGCAAGCGACAAGAACCTGCTGGGCGGCAAGGGTGCCAACCTGGCGGAAATGGCCTCCCTTGGCCTGCCGGTTCCTCCGGGCTTCACCATCACCACGGAAGTCTGCACGCATTTCTACGCGAACGGCCGGGCGTATCCCGAAGGACTGACCGAACAGGTCGACAAGGCGCTCGATGAGGTCGGGGCCATCGCGGGCCGCCGTTTCGGCGATCCGTCTCGCCCGCTTCTTCTTTCCGTCCGTTCCGGCGCCCGCGCCTCCATGCCGGGCATGATGGATACAGTGCTGAACCTCGGCCTCAATGACGATACCGTCAATGCCCTGGCGCGCGACGCCGGCGACGAACGCTTCGCCTGGGACAGCTATCGCCGCTTCATCCAGATGTACTCCGATGTCGTGCTCGGCGTCGATCACGCGGTGTTCGAGGAGATTCTCGACGACGAGAAAGCCGCCCGCGGCGCCGAATACGATACCGAACTGACGGCGGACGACTGGCGCGCCATCGTCGATCACTTCAAGAGGCGCGTGGCTGAGGAACTGGATACCCCGTTCCCGCAGGATCCGCGCGACCAGCTCTGGGGTGCCATCGGTGCCGTGTTCTCCTCATGGATGAGCGCGCGCGCCATCACCTACCGCCGCCTGCACGACCTGCCGGAGAGCTGGGGAACGGCGGTGAACGTCCAGGCCATGGTTTTTGGCAACATGGGCGAGGATTCGGCCACCGGCGTTGCCTTCACCCGCAATCCGGCAACTGGCGCGAAGGCCCTCTACGGCGAGTTCCTGGTCAACGCCCAGGGCGAGGATGTCGTTGCCGGCATTCGCACCCCGCAGGCCTTGTCGAAGGTGGCGCGGCTTGCCTCCGGTTCGGATCGCCCGTCGCTCGAGGAGGTCATGCCCGAGATGTACCGGCAGTTTGCCGGGATGGCGGAAACGCTGGAGAAGCATTTCCGCGACATGCAGGACATGGAATTCACCATCGAGCGCGGCAAGCTCTGGATGCTGCAGACCCGCAACGGCAAGCGCACGGCGCGCTCCGCCCTCAAGGTCGCGGTCGACATGGCCAACGAAGGCCTGATCACCCGCGAGGAAGCGGTGGGCCGCGTTGAACCGGCCGCCCTCGACCAGTTGCTGCACCCGACCATCGATCCTTCGGCCGAACGCGTTGTCATCGGTTCTGGCCTGCCCGCCTCGCCGGGTGCGGCGACCGGCGAAATCGTGTTTACGCCGGAAGACGCCGAATCGATGAAGGCCATCGGCAAGCGCGTGATCCTGGTGCGTGTCGAAACGAGCCCGGAAGACATTCACGGCATGCACGCGGCCGAGGGCATTCTGACCACCCGCGGCGGCATGACCAGCCACGCGGCGGTGGTTGCCCGAGGCATGGGCAAGCCTTGCGTTTCCGGTGCCGGCTCGCTGCGTGTCGATTACAAGACGGAATCGCTCATCGGCATTGGCGCGACGCTGAAGAAGGGCGACGTCATCACCATCGATGGCGGCGCCGGTCAGGTGCTCAAAGGCGCGGTCCCGATGCTGCAGCCGGAACTGTCCGGCGATTTCGGGACGCTGATGGGCTGGGCGGACTCCGCGCGCCGCATGAAGGTGCGCGCCAACGCCGAGACGCCGGCGGACGCGAAAACGGCGGCATCGTTCGGCGCCGAGGGCATCGGCCTGTGCCGCACCGAGCATATGTTCTTCGACGACGAACGCATTCCTGTGATGCGCGAAATGATCCTCGCCGATACGGAAGCCGGACGGCGTCAGGCGCTGGCCAAGCTGCTGCCGATGCAACGCGCCGATTTCGTCAAGCTGTTCGAGATCATGGCCGGGCATCCGGTGACGATCCGTCTGCTCGACCCGCCGCTACACGAATTCCTGCCGAAGACGGAAGCCGAGATCGCCGAGGTTGCCGCCGGCATGGAAGTCTCGCCGGAGAAGCTGCGTCTGCGTTCCGAGGCACTGCACGAGTTCAACCCCATGCTCGGCCATCGCGGCTGTCGTCTGGCGGTTTCCTATCCGGAGATCGCCGAGATGCAGACCCGCGCCATCATCGAGGCGGCGCTCGAAGCCGCGAAGGACACCGGCAAGCCGGTGGTACCCGAGATCATGGTGCCGCTGGTCGGCCTCAAGGCGGAACTCGATTTCGTCAAGGAACGCATCGATGCCATCGCGGCGCAGGTGATGAAGGAGCGGGGCGTCCACATCGACTACATCGTGGGAACGATGATCGAACTGCCGCGCGCAGCCTTGCGCGCCCACGTGATCGCGGAATCGGCGGCCTTTTTCTCCTTCGGCACCAACGATCTGACGCAAACCACATTCGGCATCTCCCGCGACGACGCGGCGAGCTTCCTGGAGACCTACCGCCAGAAGGGTATCGTCGATCAGGATCCGTTCGTGTCGCTGGACGTCGACGGCGTGGGCGAGTTGATCCGTATCGCCGCGCAGAAGGGTCGACAGACACGTCCGGGCATCCATCTCGGCATCTGCGGCGAGCATGGCGGCGATCCGGCGTCGATCCGCTTCTGCGAGCAGGTCGGGCTTGACTACGTGTCCTGCTCGCCCTTCCGCGTCCCCATCGCCCGTCTCGCCGCCGCCCAAGCGGCGATCCAGAAGGGCAAAGCCTGACGCCTGTCGTCAGTTCGGCGTCCAATGGTCCATCACGCGCGTGAACGAGCGTGCCAGACCATCGAAGACGGCGAGCTCCGGGTCTGCCGGCGCGACGGCGACAGTCGCGCCGTCCTCGCCAAGCGTCAGCAACGTCACCAGGCTGGCAGACTCCGACCGACGCGCCAGCGCCGCGATCTCGAGGTAGCCGGAACCGGGGCGGGCGGGAATACGGAAGACGAGCCGGGCGCCGGCTTCTGCTACGGCGCGCTGGATGAGTCCGTCGAAACGATCGGTCGACATGGCGACGTCGTTCCCGGTTTCGGGCGCGGGCAGGGCAAGGACGGGAAGGGTGGGGCGGGGCACGTCGGCAACTCCTTCTGTCGTGCCCCCGCACCGTGGCGAAACGAAGCGAGTCAATGGGGCCGTAGTATGGCTGGCTGCTTCCCAGGGCGGTCTGGCGATAAACGGCATCGTCCGATGTCATCGATCCGCCGAAGTCCGCGGTGACAGCTGGAGAGGGTTTTGCCGCGCAATCGGGAAAGGAATGCCCGTGCCTGTTCAAAGACGTTCGATGATCTTGGTGGCGATCTTCGGCGTGCTGAGCGCGCTGGCACAACCGACGGCGGCCGCCGAAGCCGTCGGGAGTGCGAAGAAAGCCGCAATGGTGTCCCCAGCCCTGACGATTCCAGTTGGCGGGCAGTCCGCCCCGCGCGTCGCGTTGACCCTGGACGCCTGTTCCGGAAAGGTGGATCGGCGCATCCTCGATACGCTTGTGGCAAACCGCATACCGGCGACGCTTTTCGTCACCGCACGCTGGCTGCGGAACAACGCGGCGGCGGTGGAGACCCTCAAGCAGAACCCGGATCTGTTTGACCTTGAAAACCACGGCAGCGAGCACCTGGCGGCCGTGTTCGACCGCGCGACGGTCGAGGGTGTCCACACGGTCGGGTCGGCCGACGGTCTCACCAAGGAGATCGACGGCGGCGGCGATGCGATCCGCGCGGTAGGCGGCAATCCTCGCTGGTATCGCGGCGCGACGGCACTTTACAGTCCGGCCGCGCTCCCGATTATCAGTGCCGCCGGGTATCGGGTCGCCGGATATTCGCTCAATGCCGACCAGGGCGCGTCGTTGCCGGCGAGGACTGTCGCCCGGCGGATTGCCGCGGCGCGGGACGGCGATGTCATCATCGCCCACATCAATCAACCGACCCGGGATTCGGGCGCCGGCGTTGCCGAAGGCGTCCTTGCGCTGCAGGCAAAAGGTTATCGTTTCATGCGCTTGACCGAAACGCTCGGACCGTTTCGCCAGCGCCGCAATCACGCGACGCCCGACGGCTGAGGGGCGGGGCAATTGCGCCGCGTCGTCGATGCGATCGGCCCACCAATTTCGTTCGCGAAGCCGCCGCCGCCACTGGACAAGCCACGCGAACCCGCGAAGATAGGGCAACACAATTCGGGAGGATTTGATGCAAGGCTTGATGCAGGACTGGCCGCTGCTTTGCCACAAGATCATCGACTACGCCGCGTTGCAGCACCCGGATCGCGAGATCGTCACGCGCTCGATCGAAGGGCCGATCGTCCGGACGACGTACAAGGATATTCACCGGCGTTCCCTGCAGGTCGCCAAGCGGCTTGAACGCGACGGGTTCCGCGAAGGCGATCGCATCGGCACTCTTGCCTGGAACACCGGCCGCCACCTGGAAACGTGGTACGGCATCATGGGGATGGGCGGCGTCTACCATACGCTCAATCCACGCCTGTTCCCCGAGCAGATCGCGTGGATCATGAACCACGCAGAGGACCAGGCGCTATTCGTCGATCTCACCTTTATGCCGATCATCGAGAAGATCGCGCCCGCAGTGAAGTCGCTGAAGAAGGTGATTGTCCTGACGGACGCGGCCCACATGCCGGCGAGCGCCCTGCCGAATGTCGTTCCCTATGAGGAATGGCTTGCGGAGACAGATGCCGACTACCGCTGGAAGGAACTCGACGAGAAGGCCGCCTGCGGCATGTGCTATACGTCCGGCACGACGGGCAATCCGAAGGGCGTGGTCTATTCGCACCGCTCCAACGTTCTTCATGCCATGATCGCCTGCCAAAAGGATGCGATGGGCATCGGCTCGGGCGACGTGATCCTGCCGGTGGTGCCCATGTTCCACGCCAATGCGTGGGGACTGGCCCAGTCCGCTCCGATGATCGGCGCCAAGCTTGTCATGCCCGGTGGCCGCATGGACGGCGCCGCGATCTACGAACTGCTCGACACCGAGAAGGTCACGATGTCGGCGGCGGTGCCGACGGTCTGGCTGATGTTGCTGCAGTACCTCGAGGAAAACGACAAGAAGTTGCCGCATCTCAAGAAGGTCGTCATCGGCGGCTCGGCCTGCCCGCGCTCCATGACGCAAAAGTTCCGCGACGTTTACGACGTGGAAGTGACTCATGCCTGGGGCATGACCGAAATGAGCCCGCTTGGCACGCTCGGGACGCTCAAGCCGGAGGTTACCGGCCTTTCCGGCGAGGCGGAACTCGACGTCAAGCAGAAGCAGGGCTACGCACCGTTCGGCGTCGAAATGAAGGTCACCGACGACAACAATGTCGAGCGGCCGTGGGACGGAAAGACGTTCGGTCGCCTGAAGGTTCGCGGTCCGGCTATTGCGCGGGCCTATTACGGGGGCGCAGGCGCCGAGCAGTTCGACGAGGAAGGCTGGTTCGATACGGGCGACGTCGCCCACATCGATGCGAACGGCTACATGCAGATCACCGATCGCGCCAAGGATGTGATCAAGTCCGGCGGCGAATGGATCTCCACGATCGACCTGGAGAACCTGGCGGTCGGGCATCCCGATGTCGCCGAAGCCGCCGTCATCGGTGTCGCGCATCCCAAATGGGATGAGCGCCCATTGCTCGTTGTGGTGAAAAAACCGGGACGCGAGCTGACGAAGGAACAGATGCTCGCCTACATGGAAGGCAAGATCGCCAAATGGTGGATGCCCGATGACGTGACCTTCGTCGAAGGCATACCGCACACCGCGACGGGCAAGATCCAGAAGATGACCTTGCGCGAGCAGTTCAGGGACTATCGCCTGCCAACGACTTGAGGGCCGGCCGTTTCCCGCCTATTGCGGGTTCCTTGCACCACGGGGGCGGCCGGCAGGTTCGATGACGGGATATTATGAGATAGCACCGGCACGAACGGTCGGTCCGGCCTTCCAATTGGCACGTTTCGTCGTCGTGCTGTTCGTTGTCGCCGGTATCGCGCACCGCTACGCGTTTCTCGGAACGTCCGACTTCGTGCTCGTTGGCGCGGTCGTGTTCGCTCTGGCGGTCGTCGGGGCGCTGTTCTGGGCCCACGCGTTCCGGCAGGTGTGGCGCAAGGGGCGCCCAGGCGGGCGGCGGCTTGCCGTGGCAGGGTTCCTTCTCGCGATCGGCTTTCTGCCGTTCGTGCTGTCCGGGGTCGCTCTGGTGCGCTATCCCAGGCTCAGTGATATCTCCACTGACCGAGCCGATCCGCCGGCGTTTTTTGCCATCGGCCAGATTGCGCGCGCGCCCGACGCCCGCCGCCCCGGCGCCAATTCGCCCGATCCGGCCCGGCAGGATGCCGCCTATCCGGAAATCACCGGGAGGCGTTACACCTCGTCACCGGCCATCGTGATGGAGGAAGTCGACCGTCTGGCGGAGGAAAAGGACTGGAGCCAGGTCCATCACACCGGGACGCCCCAGGCCGACACCGAGATTTCGGTTGAAGGTGTGGTCCACACGCTGGTCCTGCGCTTTCCCGTCGACGTCGTTGTTCGCATGACGGACGAGGGCGACGCGACCTATGTCGACATGCGTTCCGCCTCGCAATTCGGCCAACATGACCTCGGCGACAACGCGCGCCGCATCGATGATTTCCTGTCCGATCTGGATGCGGCGATGCTTGCGCGCGGCGGGGTTTGACGGGCTCACGTCGGTTCGAAAACGCCGTCGATGCCCGGCACGCCATCGCAGGCGACGCTCCCACGAGCGACCAACTCTTCGAGGTGAGCGAGCACCGATAGTCCGGCCGCCCCATGCAGGCGCGGGTCGACGTCGCGATAGATGGAACGGACGATCACCGGAATCTCGCGATCGCCGGCGCGAAGCCGCTCGATGATTGCGCGTTCCCGCATCTTGCGGTGGGTCTTCAGGCCGCGCATGAAAACGCGCGGATTGCGGACGGGGCCGCCGTGGCCGGGAAGCAGCGTTCGGTCGTCGCGCTCGATCAACCGGTCGAGCGAAGCCATGTAGTCGGTCATCGCACCGTCCGGCGGCGCGACGATGGACGTTGACCAGGCCATGACATGGTCGGCCGAAAACAGGATTCCGGTGCCAGTCAATCCGAAGCACACATGGTTGGCCGTATGGCCCGGCGTGAAGATCGCCTCGATGGAGAACCCGTCGCAGGCGATGATCTCGCCATCGTCAAGGTGGCGGTCCGGTTTGAAATCGGTGTCGGCGCTGGCGTCGAGCGGATTGATTTCGCCGATCGCCAGCGGCCGGGCCGGCCGGTGGGCACCTTCCGCGAGAACCGTGGCGCCGGTTTCGGCCTTCAGGCGCTCGGCGAGCGGGGAATGATCGCGGTGCGTATGGCTGACGAAAATGTGGCTGACCGGCCTGCCGCCGATCACTGCCATGAGCGCCGCGTAGTGGTCATCGTCGTGAGGACCGGGATCGACAACGGCGAGCGATTCGCGTCCGATCACATAGGAATTGGTTCCGTGAAAAGTGAAAGGCCCAGGATTGCGCGCTGTAATGCGCATGACATCCGGCCCGACCGGTACGGCGCTGCCCCAGGCTGCGGAAAATTCGGTGTCAAACTCGAGACCTGTTTGTCCCAAAAGCGTATTCCGGTGCTGTTGCCACTTCGCTATAGCGGTCATATAGGGAATCGACGCCCAGGCAAATCGCCGGGAAAGAATGGGAGAACAGACAGTGGCCGCAACGTCCTACGAACCCGTCGCCATCGCAACGATGCCCCAATCGCGTGCCGGGCGTTTTCTGGCCAGCGCCGGCCTTGTCATTGCCGGTTCCCTGCTCTTGTGGCTGTCGGCCAAGATCAAGGTGCCGTTCTATCCGGTGCCGATGACGCTGCAGACGCTGGCGGTTTTCCTCATCGCCGCGTCCTACGGCTCGCGCCTTGCCGTAGCGACGGTCGGCCTTTACCTCGTTGAAGGGGCGCTGGGCCTTCCGGTCTTCGCCGGTACGCCAGAGAAGGGCATCGGGCTTGCCTACATGTTCGGTCCGACCGGCGGTTATCTGGCCGGCTACCTCGTCGCCGCGGCGATCGTCGGCTTTGCGGTCGAAACGGGTTGGGCGCGGCGGTTGTGGTCCATGTTCGCGGCGATGCTGATCGGCGAGGCGGCCCTGCTCCTCATGGGCTTTGCCTGGCTTGCAGTTCTTCTGGGGAGCGACAAGGCCTTCGCATTCGGCATCGGCCCATTCATCGTGACCGATCTGGTCAAGGTCGCGCTCGCGGCGTCGCTGATGGCCGCGACGGGCAGCCTGATTGGGCGAAACCGCTAAGGTTTGCAGGATCGCGACCTGACCGCGCTGGCGAGCCGGCGCGGCAGGCGCGATAAATACCTAACGGCTAGTTGTCCCGTGATCTCCGCCTGTTACCGCGTGCGCCGCTGACAGTGCGGCGTACGGTCCTCAGAAGTCGACATCGTCCGGTTCCCGCGAAACCCGACTTGGGAGGGGGGTGGCCGGAGCGGGTTGATGGTGCTGGCGGGCGGCGCCGGCACTGCGGAATTCAGGGACAATATGGCGCAACACCGCCAAAGCTTTTCGGGGTCCTGCGTGTCGCAGGCTGATCGCATCTCCGAGAGGGATTTGCGCAGAAGGCTGGCGTTGATCGTACGCGGCGCGGCAATGGAATAGCCAGGCTCGTCATGCATCTCGATCGGCTCGGAATCGGCGAACAGTTCCTCGAACAGTTTTTCGCCGGGCCGCAGGCCCGTATAGACGATCTTGATATCGGATCCGGGCTTCAGTCCGGCGAGATAGATCATCTTCCGGGCGAGGTCGTCGATTTTCACGGGCTCGCCCATGTCGAGCACCAGGATCTTGCCGCGCTGGTTTTCGGTATTCAGGCCGTGTCCAGAAGCCTGCAGCACCAGCCGCGCGGCTTCGGGAATCGACATGAAATACCGCACGATTTCTGGGTGCGTGACCGTTACCGGACCGCCTCTGGCGATCTGTTCGCGGAAACGCGGAACGACCGATCCATTCGACCCCAGGACGTTGCCGAACCGCACGGTCTTGAATCGGGTCCCCTTCGATTCCAGATCGACTGCCTGGCAATAGGCTTCGGCCGCCCGCTTGGTTGCGCCCATGACGTTCGTCGGGTTGACCGCCTTGTCGGTGGAAATCATCACGAATGTTTTCACCCCGTGCAGGGTAGCGGCGTTCGCGAGGTTCATCGTCCCCAGGACATTCGTCTTCATGCCCTCGAGCGGATTGCTCTCCACCATTGGCACGTGTTTCAATGCGGCCGCATGGAAGATCACGTCCGGGTGCATTGAACCAATCACGGCGTCGCAACGCCGTGCATCGCGCACATCGAGGATCAGGCTTTCAACATCGAGATCAGGATGCGCTTCGCGGACCTGCATGTCGATGCGGTAGAGCATGAATTCGGAATTGTCGGCGAGCAGCAGTTTCGCCGGCCGAAAGCTTGCGATCTGGCGCGCGAGCTCCGAACCGATAGAGCCGCCTGCGCCGGTAATCAGGACATTCTTGCCCTCGATCAACCGGGCGACCCGAACGATGTCGATCTTCACTTCGCTTCGTCCCAGCAGATCGCTCAGATTGATCGGCTTGAGTTCGATCATCCCGCCCGCGGTCAGGTCGCGACGTGCACCGAAATCAGGGAGCTTGCTGATTTTCAAGCCGTGCCCGATTGCCGCCTCCGTGAGCGCAGTCAGGCCCGAAGGCGCCATCTTGTCATCGGCAACGACCAGTTCGGCCACCGTGACGTCGCGTTTTTGGAGCCGCTTCAGCACAGTGCCGAGATCGGCGGTACTGCCGAGCACGCGCACGCCCTGAACCTGGTCACGGAGACGTTCGGGGCGGTCATCGATCAAACCCGCCACGACCATTCCGCCACGGCTTGCAATGCGCGTCGCCCGGATGAACTGTTCGGCGGATTCATTGAGGGTGTGGACCAGCACGAAACGTGTTTCTGCAATCTCGCCCTTGATGCGATTTCGCATCAGCGTGATGAACGCGCTTTCGCGATAGACCCTATAGAAAAGCCGAGGGGCTCCAAGAAGGACGATCAACAGAAGTACGAGGTTGAACGGGACTGATCGCGGCACCGATCCGGCGCGGTCGATCAGAAACATGCTCACTGTATAGGCGATCGCAAGGGTGGCGGACGCCTTGGAAATCGCAAAGAGATCCGGCAACGACGCGTAGCGCCAAGATCCCCTATTGAGCGAAAAATAGTGGAATACCAGAGCGGAAACCAGCGTAAACGCCGCAATCTTGATGGCAAATCCGTCGAGATCGACCGTTCTGGCCAAGCCCAATGTAAGGGAATGCGCGAGCAAGAAAGCCAAGCCAGCCACGACAAGGTCGTGGATAACGCCAACGCGCCGTAACGACTTTATTGTCTTCATTCCCCGAAAACCGATCCCCGGTAGGGCATGTCGTTCAGCAACACGCCAACATGTAACACGGATTCCAAACAAAAGTAACCGTGGACCCGAAAACCACGATCACAATTGCCTGTACGCCTAGGAACTAGACTTCACTAATATTCCCGCAACGGACCATAAGCACCGGTACGCAAACCTCGACAGGAGGCCCCTACGACGACAGAAGCCTCCTCAGGCATTCCCGAAATTATATCCGCGCCAAAGTTGCCATATTCGGCTGATGCCCGCCAAGCTGACGATACTGAGAAACGCGGCAACCGAACCGCCGAGAATAACGATCCACAGGATCGGGCCGAAGACCGGCGGCTCGATGACTTCGACATTCGACATCGGCCTGTAGAGGGCATGCGACGTTCCCACGCTGCTGGAATCGATCAGCGCGTTGAGGCGTGAGGCAATGCCCGAGATATCGCGCAGGGAGCCATTGATCGTGTCGACCTGGGGTGTCGCGGTAACGCCGTCGCGGAGATAATAATCGCCCGTAACCGTCTTCTGCTCCTTGTCCTCGACGATGGCGTAGATGTCGCGCGCATAACGCAAGCGCTGGGCAATCCGGATCGTGACGTCGGCGTAGGATCGCAACGTATCGATCACCTTGGGAAGGTTGTCGTCCAGGCGCTTTTTGAATTCGGCGTATTCTCCCGGCTGGCTCTCTCCCCGGCTCCCGAGCTTCGCAATGTATTGCCGCACCTTGCCGATATCGGAATCGATCGACGTCTGCTGCTTTTGAAGGTCTACCGCCTCGCGCATGAACGCCTGACGGAAGTCGGCGCTGTCGCCCTGTTTGGACAACTGGATCAGCCGGTCGATGAATCCTTCGCCAAATTGCGGAATGACTGTCGAAACCGGCGGGCTGTCGGCGCCGCCGGGCGCCGGCGCACCCGGTGCGCTCAAACTCAGCGAATCCGCATTGGCCGCGGCTTTTTCGACGATGGAAGCGCGCTCGCCGACCAGGAGGCGGTCGCGTTCGAGTTCGCGAAGGCGCGCATCATAGTAGAGTTGCACCGTTTGCGGATTGCGGGCGAGTCCCAGTTCAAGGACGGGCGAGCGCAGGCTGCTGACGTCATAGGCGTCGAGCTCGGTGAGCAACCGGTCGATATCGTAGACGGTGTACCCGGTGACCGGATCGGTCGTCGTTCCGCCAAAGGATTCGGCGAGGATGAGGTCGATATTTTTCCGGATCAGCCCAATTCGCTCTTCGGCAAGATCGATCGCAACAAGATAATCGAGTTCCCGAACAGCGTCGTCCGTCATGACCTTGCTTGAATACAGGTTGACGGGGAGGCGCTGGACTTCGGGATTATCGACAATGTTGCGGGACCATTCGACCGGCAACTCGCGGAATTGTGTTTCGACGTCGTTCAGCCGGGCCTTCAGGCCGTTGATGTTCAGGGAGCTCTGTTCGTCAACAATAACGTTACCGCCAGGCAGTTCGCCGATGGTGTCGATGTAGCCGCGCAGGGAATCAATTCTGTTGCGGACGCCACGCAGCAGATTGAGTCGTTCAAATCCCTTCAGGCGGTCGAGATCCAGCGCTTCCGAGCGGACAGCAGCGATATCCGTTCGCACGACACCGCGCTCTTTGATCGCCTTTTGCGCCCAAGTTTCGACGATGTCCGTCAGGATTTTTGCGACGAGCTCATCCGACAAATTTTGATGTCTGTTGTCGAAGGTCAGTTGTACGGCACTGCGCGATTTCCGATCGATCTCGCGGTTCATTGCCGCTTGGGTCTGTTCGATCTCCGATTGCGTCGCTTTTCTTTGGTCGAATACGGCATCGTAGCTCAGCATGATCGCGCCAACATCGACGCTGAACGGCGAGATGCCCAACCGATTGCGGAAGTCCGCGTAGCCCATGTTCTGGTCGGCGAGGTGGTTGTCGGTGTAGACAGACGCAACGACGTCCGGCGCGATGATGTCGGTTATCGAAAAGGCCGTTCCGTTCGGATATTTGTCTTCTTCGCGGCCGGCAAAGGTGAGGGCCACGGTGTAGGTATGCGTCGTACCGTAGGTGACGAACTTGTACGCGAGTCCGAGGAAAAGCAGGACGGCAAAAACGATTGTCGCGAGTTTCGCGCCATGCCCGATCCGACTGACGCCGGCATCAATGGCGGCGCCAACCCAGTTCGGACCCGCCTCAGGGCCCGGGCCGGAGTCGACCATAAACGGACTCTGCGGCCGCTCGGAAAAGCCACCTGTAGATGGCCGGATCGGCGAATCGTCCATATGAATCCCACTTTGATGCCGCGCGAAACCTTTCGTAACTTCGGCGCATTGGCATTTCAATGAATAAATCGGAAAATATACTAAAAGTTGTACTAGAAATATTATGCAACGCTTGGTTGAAATCTGGGATCGAGTAAATTAGAGCTTCGGGTTCGACGATGAACAAAAATAGTGAAATCGCGATGCCGCAAATTCCCGCGCCCGATCGGCTCGCCATAGTGACGCGTTTGGCGCCCTTGCTCGCCTTCGCAGCGGCGATCGTGTTTTCGGCGTCGATGGCAGCGGCGCCGACCGGCTTCAGCCAAATAGATATGCCCGAACTTGCTGGCTATGTGGTCTTCGCCGCGATCAACGGTGTTTCGCTCTGGTTTCTGGGGTCGATATTGCGGCGACCGCAGCTGGAACCGCGCCGCGTATTCGCGCTGTCAATAACGCTCGCGCTCATCGCGCTCGCCGCGCTCGCGCATGGCCTGCTCAACTACGGCTTGGCTTATTCGCGGTCGGCGCCGGCAGCACCGCAAATCCTCGAGAATATTCTGAACGCGCGGTTCTGGTCGTCCGCCCGCCAAGCAAGCGCCGTGCTTCTCGCCACAGCGATCCTGGCGCCTGTCCTGCATCGGCGCGCAAATTGGAAAGATGTGGTTCCCGCAGGTATTGCTATCGGCCTTGCGATCGGCAGCGCACTTGCCGCGCATCATGTCATCACGCTCGAGTTGGCTCGGCGTTCCGGTTTTCTCGTGTTTGCGGCGGTCCTGCCGATTCTCGCGCAGGCGATCCTTCTGCTCGCTTTGGCATGGCGCCGGGTACCTCTTCGCGAAAATGTGCTTCCCGCCGACCGCGCGCCGGTTCGCGACGGTTTGGACCGCAACAACCGAATAACGTTCTGGCTCTTTGCGCTGTTGGCGCCGATTGCGGCCTCGGCCGCATCGATCATCCATTCCTCAGTGGCGATCTGGGCGCTCGCCAGCCTTGCAGCGCGGCGTTTCCCGATTCGCCTGTCGCGTCCCCAATTGGCTGCCGGCGGCATCGCGCTCGCCTTCTTTGTCGCGATGGCGACGGGAAGCCTGTTCAACCTGCCGGACGGCGGCAATCTGGGTTCCTGGCTGATGATCGCTGCGTTCACGGGGCCCTTGTTACTGGCGTCACGATTGAACCTGTCGCCGCCGCGAACGCTTTTGCCCTTGATGGCGAGCGCGGCGACGCTCGCCTTGCCAGGTGCCTTCGTGCTGGCGCTTTGGGAGCTGCTTTTTTTCAGGGCCGGAATTCAACGGGTTGTCCTCATTTCGGGAAATTCTTCCGTCGCCGCGACGATGATCGCGGCGGCAATCGCGCTTGCGCTCAGCGGGATCGATCGTCTGCAACGACGCCAACGCCAATTGCGGCTGTTTTCGGTCCTGTCGGGTGTGGGGACGATCCTGCTGACCGGTTCGCTTGCGGTGATCGCGGCGGCCGTTGCGATATTCGCTATTGCAGCGCATCGCTATTGGGGCCATCGCGGAAGCATCGCCGCTTTTTTTGCCGCCAGCATGGCGACCCGCCGCCGAGCGGCGGCGGCCATTGCGGTGGCAATTGCGATCGTCGTGATGTCGGTGCCGATGGCTGACCGAATTTCCCGCTATGCCTCAGCGCCTCCGCCGAACGGGGTCGAGGAAGCGGATTTCGGCAAGCGCCTCGCGATGTGGCGGGCATCCCTGGACGCGATTTCAGAACGTCCGCTTGTCGGATACGGCGCCGCCAGGCGCAGTTCTGCGATCGAGCCATTCCTCGCCGAAAAGGACAAGAAACTGGCGAAGTTTACCCATGTTCACAACGGACTCCTGACCGCCGGCGTTGCGGCGGGCCTTCCGGGCATGCTGGCCTGCCTGTTGCTACTCGTGTCTCCCCTCTTGATCACGTGGCGCTACGCGCGCGGCCCCGATCGCGCCGATCTGGTGATGCTGGGCGGCGCGCTGACGGCGCTTTTCGCGATCGGTGGATCAACGGGCATCATGTTCTTCCACGACGCTATGGACGCATTGTTCCTGACACTGCTCGCGATCCTCGCTGCCGCCTGCGCGCCGTTGGGCGAAAATTCGGCTGGCAATCGGTCCCAAGCAGGGTGAAGGCCGCGACCAGCAGGGTCATCCGCTTCAAAAAAGGCCGTTGGCGGCGAACTCCTGCCACTCTTTTCGGGCGCCGTACGGGCGACAGAGAAAAAGCCTGTCTCATTCGCCCGGCTGCCCTTACGTTTCGTCCAGTTTCATGAGGTTTGCGACAAGATACGGAGCAAAGACAAGACCGGTCGCTGCGGCCGTCGTGGCGAGGCGCACGATTGGCGCGACATCGATGACCGCGACGAGGACGAGCGCGAGCGCCGTCGACAATGCGGTGAGGGCAACTGGTGCGACAAGGGGCTTGAGGACCTGCGACGTCGCGCGGCCCGTCTCGCGGGCCATGACGCGCGGCAGGAACCCGAGGTGAACCGCGACGAGAAGGATCGAGAACACGACGGACGGCGCAAACTGGGAGAAGGACTCCGGGGCAAGCGTGGTAGCAGCCACGATCAGGGGCGGGTTGAAGGCGGCGCCCTTGAGCAGTAATGGCCCGTAAGCCTGTACGCGGCCGACGCCGGTCAGATATTTCATCCACCCTTCGGTGACCGATCGCGCCACGATCCCCGCCATCAACAAGTTGAAGGTTAGGGCGGCGGCCGGGATCTGCGTCGCCGGATCGGAGAGCCTGTCGCCGAGCCAGATCCGCAGGATCGGATCGATGTTGAGGGAGGCCCAGGAACACAAACCCAAGACCACGGCGCCCTGCAGCCCGGTAACCCGGTCCGTGAGCGCATTGCGATAGCTCGGATTGTCGGAAGCGAGACGCGTGAAAACTGCGTCAATGCCGAATGCCACACCCATGACGCTCTGGCGGATGTAGGCCAGCAACTGCACGGCTACGCCGAAGACCACGGTCGCGCCGACGCCGAACACCAGGTTCATGACCAAAGTCATGAACGGCGTATAGAGGTTCATCGCGGCGACGACGAAGCCGTTCCAGCCAATGGTTTTCCAAATCGTCCGGATCGAACCACGGTCGGCTTTCGATAGCTGCGGGCGGAACCGCCGGTCGCGGAGCATGGGCGAGAGAATCCAGCCGGCGTCGACGAGGACGAGGAGGATGCTGCTCGACAGCGCGAAACCGACAAGCTGCGCCGCCGCGCCGCGACCGCTCATGAGCAGAGCCACCGCGAGGGCCGCGCCGACCTCTGCGACGCGCTCCATCAGCAACCAAAAATTCATTTCCGCCATCCGGCCCGTAATGGGCAGGAGGTTCGTTGTTGGCGCGAACAGCACGGCGACGAACGCTGCCGCGGCGCGGCAGGCAAGAAATATGGCTGCCGCCGTCTGGAGCGGTCCGGGAATATCGAACGCGCTGAAGGCGAGATAGAAGCCGAAAAGCACAAGGATCGTGCCGACGGCGGCGATCGCACTTAAGACAAATGAACTCGCATAGACGGTTTCGAACTCGTCCTTGCGCCCGCCATGCAGGGCAAGACCCAGTTCAGCGATCATCGCCGCCCGCACGACCTCGCGAAGCATTCCCGAAATGCCGACGGTCGTGCCAAGCAGGATGACGACCGCGTAGACACCCTCGTCGATGCCTAGGAGGATGCGTACAAGCCATACGCCGAGCGCGAAGTTCAGGATCATCCGGGCGTAGTTCGACAGGATTCTGCGCATCTGGTTTTCGGCCACCTCGGTGCGTCGGTTATTGCCAATTGGGGTCGCTTTTGACAATTGTCCGAGAAGGCCGCCAGGAAATTCGCTCTGGCCGCGTTGCCGGATTTGGGAAAAAGGGATCGAACCTTTGACGTCTGCGCTCCGACTTGTGTTTCTGGCGGTGCCCGACATCGCTATCGAAGCGATTGCCCGAACGGCCGGCTATTTGACGCGATTTCATCGGGACGGACGCGAGCTCAGGGCGGAAGGCAAGATCCGCGGCTGGTTCCTTTGCAAGCGTTTGGGGTGTTCGCGCCTCTTCGTGGGGCGCAGCGTTATTCTCGAGGGCGCTCATGCCATGCACATCGGAACCAATGTGCGAATCAATCATGCGGTCCACATCGCATGCGGGACGAAGGGCATGTTCTCGATCGGCGATAATTCGCATATCGGCCGTCAAAGCGTCGTCGCTGCCGGAGGTGGGGTTGAGATTGGGCGCAACTGCGCGATCTCGAGCCATGTTTCCATTTTTTCGGTGAGCAACGCTCCCGATGGCCTGTCGGACGTGGAAGAGCGACCGAGGGTCCAGATGCCCGTGCGCATTGGCGATGGAGTGTTCATAGGGGCCGGCGCTGTCATTCTGCCAGGGGTGACAATCGGTCCGAAGGCGGTCATAGGGGCGGGTGCGGTCGTCCTGCGCGATGTCGAGGCCGGGGCGATGATCGGAGGGGTTCCGGCGAAGCCGCTCGCCTCGACAAGGAAGATATGAGAACTGCATTCGGGAGATCGAGACGAAGGGAAAACGGGCAGCGGATAATGTTCCAATTCCTCATTACCGTGGCATCGCTTGTCATGTTCGTTTTTGGGCTGGTCAGTGACGCGCCCGATGGCGATCTGAAGCTTCTCGCATTCAGTTTCGTGCCGACGCTATTGATGGTAACCGCCATCGGGATTTTTCGTATCAAGGATACATTCCATCCACTCGCGCTTATTTCATACATTCTTTTTTTGAGTGTACCCCTGAAGACATTCTTCCTGCTCTATCTCGATGAAGATGGTGTCGGAAAATACACGAGCTTGGGCGTTTATGACGTCGATATATTGTGGGGCGGGATCAGGGTCATTACGGTCGCAATCGTTGCGCTTCTGGCTGGGTACGGTCTGCATGCGGCGTTGGGGAGCAAAAGCGCGCCGTCGTCGGTGCGGGATTTCCGGGCATCGAGTTTCCGAACGGCAGGGCTAATGGCCATTGCGACGTCTGCGGTGGCGGCCATCCTCTTTATCAATGCGACGGGCGCCTGGGGCGATTTGTTGTCAGGGCGGATCTTCACCAAACGATATACGGAGGCCGACGGGCAGACCGTCGTCGCGGCTTTCACATACCTGCGAATCTTGGGACAAACCGTACCCCAGGTTGTTTTCCTGGGTGGACTCGACTTTGTTCTCGGAAACAAACTCTCTTCCGTTTTTGACAAGCTTATCCTAACTTTGCTATTTGCTTTTTCGATGATAATTCCTCTCATTTCGAGCTCAAGGCTCGAGTTGGCGTACTTGTTTATTTTTATTACTATTTTTATTCATTATTACATAAAAAAAATACCGACAAGAACGATAGTTGTGTTGGGAGTGTTTCTTTTAGCTACCTTGACAATACTTGGTGAATTACGAAGAACGCAGGGAAGCTACTACGGAGGCGACGTAGAGTTCGGCGCGCACAGGATTATTGAGCAGACGGTTGGTCGCGCCTACTTCATGGATATTGGAAAGACATCAGCAATTGTTGCGGCTTTCCCGAGGGATATAGACTATCTGCACGGCGAATCGCTGCTGAAGATATTTATTGCTCCGATTCCGAGGTCCCTATGGCCCGACAAGCCACTGCTTGCGTTGAATAAATTTGTTGAAGATGAAGTATTGCAAAGAGATACTTCATCCGGAGTACCGCCGGGTTTTGTTGGTGAAATGTACATGAATATTGGTTACCTTGGAGTAATTGCCGGAAATTTAATAATAGGGATATTCATGTCAATAATATATGGAAAGATATTAAATCACAAAAGAAACGTATACGGTGTAATGTTAATAATCATAGCGGTATTAACAGCAATGACTCTTTATACAGTCGAGATAACGAATTTTGTATCCGCATTATTCAGGTACTATGCGGCCTTTTTCCTGTTTGTTTTTCCTTACACGGAAAAGAAGTCCTTGCGTCGGCGCGCGAGCATTGTTCCGCCGACATTTCGCGGCCCGTCCCCCGCGAATCCCTGAGGACGAACCATAAGAACTGCTGGGCGGAAGGACTAAGGAGAGAGATCGTTGTCAATTGTCGCGCAGATCGACCATCCGCTTTGGCTGAAAGCCAATGGCGTTCTTCGCTTGGCGCTCGTCCGGTCAAACTCCACGCTTCGGCGAGGGCACCTTGTTGTCAACGAGTACCCGAAATCGGGGGCATCATGGCTGGCGCAAATGCTGTCCGATGCAACAGGCCTGCCTTTTCCACGCAACCGCCTTCCGATGTTCAGGGCAAGCATCCTTCACGGCCACTACCTGTCGCCGCGCGGAATGCGGAGGCCTGTCGTCATGTGGCGCGATGGTCGCGACGTTATGGTATCCTTCTATTATCACCGGGTTGTCGGAAACGAGTACACGGCGGCTGAACCGGTTCGCGATTTGCGCCGCCGACTCGGGATCGCTGACCCGGCGGATATCCGCGCCAATCTTCCAGCCTTCATCGAATTCATGAGCGCAAACCCCCTCCATCCGCGATTTTCCTGGGCCGCCTTTGTCGATACCTGGGCTGGCCGGAAAGGGGTGGTGGAGACGAGCTACGAAAGGCTGCGGGAAAACACGGCCCAGGAGCTGCGACGGGTGATCGTCGATTTAGGCTACCCTGATCCAGGCTCGGAACGCGCCGACGAGATAGCCGACAAATATTCCTTTGCTCGACAGAAAAGCAGTGCGAAAGCTGCAGAATCTGGTGCTGCGTACCTCCGAAAGGGAATTGTCGGCGATTGGAGGAACGCATTCACGCGAGAAGCGGCGATGGTCTTCGAACACCACAGCGGCGCGGCATTGCGCAAACTCGGCTATGAACAAGATCCTGATTGGGTTGAGTCGGTCGACACTTCGAACTAAGGCGCGAGAAACAGGTAGCGCCAAATTGCGATTCGGAATGATGATCCAGATGGGTTTGGTCCATTGAACGAAACTTCGCTAGCTCAACAAAAAGTCCTCATCACCGGCGGGACGGGGTCTTTCGGCCGCACGATGGCGCGTCATCTGCTTGCGCGCGGCTACGGCGAAGTGCGCATCCTTTCGCGCGATGAAGAGAAGCAGGACCATATGCGTCGGGTCGAGAACGACCGGCGCCTGAAATTTTACCTTGGCGATGTGCGCCGCATCGAATCGCTTCGCGCTGCCATGTCGGGCGTCGATTTCGTTTTCCATGCCGCGGCCCTCAAGCAGGTGCCATCCTGCGAGTTCTTCCCGCACGAGGCGGTGCTGACCAATGTGCTCGGAAGCGAGAACGTGCTGCGTGCCGCGGTCGATTCGGGCGTCCGCAAGCTCGTCTGCCTGTCGACGGACAAGGCGGTCCTTCCCGTCAACGCGATGGGGATGACCAAGGCCTTGATGGAAAAGACTGTTGCGGCTCATGCGCGGCTGAACGGCGACAGCGACACGATCGCGAGTTGCGTGCGCTACGGCAACGTCATGGAATCGCGGGGATCGGTCATTCCCCACTTCATCCGCCAGATCACGATGGGTGAGGCGATCACCGTCACCAATCCGGCGATGACGCGGTTCCTTCTCGCCCTTCCTGAAACCGTGGAACTCGTCGAATTCGCGTTCGCCGAGGCGGCGCAGGGCGATGTGTTCATCAAGAAGGCGCCCGCTTGCACTGTCGGCGATCTCGCCCAGGCGCTGAAGAACCTGTTTCATTCGGATGTCCCCATCGTGGAAATCGGCGAACGGCACGGCGAAAAACTGTACGAAACGCTCGCGACCAAGGAGGAACTGGCCAACGCGGAGGACCTCGGCGAGTTCATTCGGGTCCGCTGCGACGTCCGCGACATCAACTACGATGCCTATTTCACCGAAGGCGTGCGCGACCAGGCGAAGCTCGAAGACTACAATTCGCACAACACCCGGCGGCTCGGTCTGGCAGAGGTCGAGGAATTGCTGTCGCGGCTGCCCGGGGTGCGGGCGGCGCTGGAAGCCCATGGCCGCTGAGCGCGCAGAGACGGTTGCCGCTCTCGCCAGGGGAGGGTCGACGCGATGAAGGTGCTTGTGACCGGCGCCAAAGGCCAGCTGGGCTACATCGCCGGCACCGTCATGCGTTACGGCTATCGCTTTCAGGTGGATCAGGTCGACCGCTCAATCCTGGCAAACGATGCCGCGTTGGACGCATTGATGGCCGGGTGCGATGCCGTCGTCCACCTCGCCGGCGTCAACCGCGGCACCGATGATGAAGTGCGCAACGGCAACCTCGCCCCTGCGCGAGCGCTCGCGGGAGCCATCGCCCGCGCCAAGCGCGCGCCGCACCTCGTTTACGCGTCTTCGATCCATATCGACCGCGAAACGGTCTACGGGCTCGCCAAGGCGGAAGCCGGAAGGATTCTTGCCGAAGCGTGCGCCCATTCCGGTGCCTCGTATACCGAGTTCGTTCTTCCAAACCTGTTCGGCGAATTCTCGCGGCCGAACTACAACAATTTTGTCGGCACGTTCTGCCATCAGATCGCATCCGGCGGGCAGCCGACCGTAAACTCGGACTCGGCCATCGAACTCCTCCACTATGCCGATGTGGCCGAACGTATCGCCGGGGCGCTCTTGGACAGGCAAATCGGCACCATCAGACTGGCGGGGACGGCCACGACCGTGGGCACTGTAGCCGATAGGTTGCGGGCGTATTTTGCGGACTATTCCGCAGGGATTTTTCCGGACATTGGCGAACCGTTCGCCCGAAACCTGTTCAATACCCTCAGAAGCTACCTCTTTCCCGCGATGTACCCGGCCGCTCTCGTTCGTCACGCCGACGCGCGCGGTTCATTTTTCGAATGCGTGCGCGCACGCGACCAGGGCCAGACATCCTTCTCCACGACGCGGCCGGGCATCACGCGCGGCGACCATTTCCATTTCCGCAAGGTCGAGCGATTTCTCGTGCTGTCGGGTGAAGCGGAGATCGCCATCCGCCGGATCGGGAGCGGTGAGGTCCATCGGCTCCGCGTCTCGGGCGACCAGCCCGCGTTCGTCGACATGCCGACCTTCCACACCCACAACATCACCAATGTCGGCCAGGGAGAGCTTTTGACGCTCTTCTGGACGAACGATTTCTTCGATCCCGACAACACGGACACCTACGCGGAAAAAGTCTGATGGCCGAGCGTGTTACCGACCGGAAATTCATGGTCATCGCCGGGACGCGGCCGGAATGGATCAGGCTGTCTCGCGTTATCCATGCGCTTGAAGAAACGGCACCGACCGTCATCGTCCACACGGGCCAGAACTACGATTACGAGCTCAACGAAATTTTCTTTCGGGACCTTGGGCTGCGCAAGCCGGACCACTTTCTGGATGCGGCAGGCTCCACCGCGTCCGAAACGATTGGAAACGTGATCGTGGCAACTGATCGCGTGATCCGCGCTGAAGCACCGACCGCCGTGCTGATACTTGGCGATACGAACTCCTGCCTGGCTGCCATTCCCGCGCGAAAGAACAAGGTGCCCGTTTTCCATATGGAGGCTGGCAACCGCTGTTTCGATTTCAACGTCCCCGAAGAACTCAATCGACGCCTTGTCGATCACGCGTCCGATTTCAATCTTTGCTACACGGAACATGCGCGCCGCCATCTCCTTGCCGAAGGGTTGCCGCATCGCCGTCTCTTCGTGACCGGTTCCCCGATGAACGAGGTTCTGACTGCCTATCGGCCGCAGATCGATGCCAGCGATGTGCTCGACCGCCTTGGCCTTGCCGCGCAGGGCTATTTCATCGCGTCGTTTCACCGGGAGGAAAACGTCGACAATCCGCGCAATCTCGCGGCGATCCTGTCGGCGCTGGAAAGTGTTTCGACCGAATACGATTTGCCCGTCATTGTTTCCACTCACCCCCGCACACGCAAGCAACTGGAATCGATGGGAGCGGTTCCGAAGGGCCTCGTGTTCCACAAGCCGTTCGGTTTCCACGACTACAACAAGCTTCAACTCATGGCGAAGTGCGCCATTTCGGATTCCGGGACGATCAGCGAGGAGTCCGCACTTCTCGGATTTCCGGCGGTCACGATCCGCAACGCACTGGAGCGGCCTGAAGCGCTGGATACGGGATCGATCATCATCACCGGACTGGACGCAGGGACCATCGCCGCATCGGTGCGACTGTCCATCCGCGATCATGGCGAAGGTCGAATACCGCCCGTGCCCGATGACTACAGGATTGAGAACACCTCCCAGCGGGTCGTGCGCCTGATGCTGGGCATTTCAGGACTGAACGGTCGATGGCACGGCCTGGACCGATCGAACTGAATTCCGATGCGGATTACCATCGTCTACCGTTATTTCTGGCCGGATACCGCGCCTTACGCGCTGCTTCTGCGGGAACTGCTCCCGCATCTCGTATCGGCGGGACACCAGGTCCGGATCCTTGCCGCGCAGCCCTCCTATGCGTCTGACGCCCGCGCGATTTCGGCGCCACGGCGCAGCAACGAATTCGGGTGCGACGTCGTCCGCATCCGGCTCCTGCCGCGCTCATGGCCTTTCGCCCATGTCCTGAACGCCTTTCTGTTTCCTGTCGCCGCCGCCCTGCGCATCCTTTTCGGGGAGCGTACGGACGTGGTCTGGAGCGGGACAACACCGCCAATCATCCAGTCGCTTCTTGTGTTTGCGGCTTCCAGGTTCAGGCGTGCGCGGACCATCTACCAGATGCAGGACATCTACCCGGAAATAGCGATTGCCGCCGGTATGATGCGCAACGGCTTCGTTTCCCGCCTTCTGAAGCATCTCGATCGGCTCGCTCTGCGGCTGGCCGATCGCGTCGTCGTTCTTTCGCACGACATGGCCGCGGCGATCCGAACGCGCTGCCGGTCGGAACCCGAGGTCATCAACAATTTCGCCGTGGGGGCGTATGCCGCTGCCGGCCCTGAGCGATCGGACAACGAACGGACCAGATTTGTCTTCGCCGGCAATATCGGCCGTTTCCAGAACTTGGAAAATCTCCTCTCGGCATTTCTCCTGGTCGATGAAGGGGAGGCGGAACTTCATTTTCTCGGCGACGGCAAGGCCAAGCCGGGACTGATGCGGCAGGCGGATGACCGGATCGGGCGCAACGTGTTTTTCCATGGCCGGGTTTCCTCCGACAACGCGTTCCGCTTCACCCGCGATTGCGACGTCGGCGTGATTTCACTCCAGCCCGGCCTTTACCGACTTGCCTATCCATCGAAGACCGGGACATACCTGGCGGCAGGCGTGAAAATCCTCGCCTGCGTCGAGGAAGAGAGCGAATTGGCGCAGACCCTGCGGGGCAGGGGACTGGGTGTTGCGGTCGGTTGGAATGAGGGGATTGCCGGGATTGCCGGCGCAATGAAACGGGTGAGTTTGTTGGCGCCTTACGATCCGCGGAATTGCCGTGACCTCTGGAGCGTCGAAGATGCTTCACGCAAATGGCTCGCCCTGTTGCATGGAATGGACGTCAAGCGATGACAACGGGCGCCGACTCTCCCATCATTCTCATCGGCGCTGCGCGATCTGGCACGAAGTTCCTGCGTGACCTCATCGGTGCCGCGCCCGGCTTCGCCGCGGTGCCGTACGACGTCAATTATGTCTGGCGCACGGGCAACGAGGGACTCGATCACGATGAACTCGATCCCGTGGGCCTGACCGAAGCACGCCGCGGGACCATTCGCGCGAGCATCAAGGCCTTGGCCCGGCGAAGCGATGACCGCGACACCATCGTCGAGAAGACGGTGAGCAACACGCTCCGTGTTCCGTTCGTCGATGCGATTTTCCCCGATGCCCGATTTCTCCATCTTGTCCGTGATGGGCGCGCGGTCACGGAATCGGCCATGCGCATGTGGAAGGCGCCTCCCGACAAGCGCGGGCTTTGGCGCAAGCTGAAGGAATTGCCGCCTGGCCAATATGGCTATGTCTGGTGGTTCGCGCGCAACTACATCAAGGGGCGCCTGAGCGGCCGCGAAGGCGGGCAGGTATGGGGCCCGCGTTACCGTGGCATCCTCGACGACCTGGCGCGCCTGCCGTTGGAGGCGGTCGTGGCGCGGCAATGGGCGCGCTCGGTGACGGCCGCGACGCGTGATCTCGCCGCGCTCCCGCCCGAACGCAGCCTGACGATCCGCTACGAGGATTTGCTGAACAATCGCGAATCCATCGCCAAACTTGCTGATTTCGTCGGATTGGGCGAGACGGAAGGCCTTGCGGCGCGGTTTGATTCGACGGTCGATCGCGATAATTCGGAAAAGTGGCGTAACATCCTGACAGGCGAAACGCTGACGACGATCGAAAACGAGGCCATGCCGGCCCTGCGGATTCATGGATATGCCTGAGTCAAGAAATGTGACCGTGCCATTTTTCCGGCCGCATATCGGGGAAGACGAGATCAACGAGGTTATCGCCGTCCTCAAGAGCGGCTGGCTGACCACGGGCAAGCGGTCCGCGGCTTTCGAGGCGGATTTCGCCGATTTCCTCGGTGGTGGAGTGGAGGCCGTCGCGGTCAATTCGGCGACGTCCGGCCTGCATCTCGCCCTTGAGGCGGTCGGCATCGGACCCGGGGACGAGGTGATCATCCCGGACTACACGTTTACGGCGACCGGCGAGGTTGTCCGCTATCTCGGCGCCGACCCTGTCTTCGTCGATGTCGATCCGGCGACGCTCAATGTCCGCCCGGAGGCGATCGAGAGGGCGGTGACCGAGCGGACCAAGGCGGTCATGCCGGTCCATTTCGCCGGCCTTCCGTGCGACATGACCGCGATCAACGCGATCGCTCGTCGCCACGGCTTGCGCGTCATCGAGGATGCGGCCCATGCATTCCCTGCGACACACGGCAATCGCCCGATTGGCCAGCAGGATAGCGACGCGACGGTATTCAGCTTTTATGCCAACAAGACGATCACAACCGGCGAGGGCGGGATGCTTGTCACCAGGGACGCGGCCCTGGCTAAGCGCGCGCGCGTCATGCGGCTGCACGGATTTGACCGCGACGCCTTTGATCGATTCAGTTCGGGGAAATGGGCCTACGACGTCGTCGCGCCAGGCTACAAGTACAACATGACGGATATGGCGGCGGCGCTTGGGCTTCACCAGTTGAAAAAGGCGTCCTGGTTCCGCGAGGAGCGGGCCAAGGTCGCGCGCCAGTACCTCGATCGTCTGGCGGGTTTGCCGCTCGACCTGCCCATCGACGCGGCGGCCGGCGACATGCACTCGTGGCATATCTTCATCGTCCGCGTGCGCGACGATGCGCCGGTCGATCGTGACAGATTGTTCGAATTGCTGGGCAAGGCCGGCATCACCTGTTCGGTTCACTACACGCCGCTGCACCGGTTCAGGTATTGGCGGGAGACCTATGGGTTGAGCGCCGAACAATTTCCGGGCGCGGAAAAGGCGGGAAGCTCTGCGATCACCCTGCCGTTGTATGTCGAAATGCCACAGGAGCAGATCGACCACGTTGTCGAGACGCTGCATGACATCCTGCGGGGTTGAGATGAGGGTGGATTCAGACGGCCGCGCATCGATACCGGGTGTTGCCGCGCATCGCGCCAACGCCTACGCCAAGCGGTCCGTGGACCTCGTATTGGCGGCGGCGATCGGTGTGATCGTGCTTCCACTCTGCTTCGCAGCGGCCTTCGGTATCAAACTGACGTCGCCCGGGCCTGTTTTCTATGTCGCAAAGCGGGTCGGTCGCGGCGGGCGCCCGCTCGCGATGTACAAGTTCCGCACGATGCAGGTCGATGCCGACCGGGGGTCGGCGATCACCGCTCCTTCGGACAGCCGGGTGTTCCCCTTCGGCCGGTTCCTGCGCGCCTCCAAGATCGACGAATTGCCCCAGTTGCTCAACGTGCTGCGGGGGGAGATTTCCTTCGTCGGGCCGCGCCCGGAAGATCCCCGGATCGTTGCCGATCACTACGACGACGAACTGCGTGCGAGCCTCGAACTGACCCCCGGGCTCACCAGCGCGGGGACATTGTTCTACATGCGCAATTTTGCCGGCGCGGTTCAAGCCGACGACGCCGAGCGCAGCTACATCGCCAATATCATGCGCCCGAAGCTGCGCATGGACATGGACTATGCGCGAACGGCCAACGCGTTTTCGGATCTGCGCCTTATCGGAGCGACGGTGATTTTTGTCGTCAAACACATGATGCTGCGTCTTGTCTCAGGCACCACCCATGAATAGGGCGTTCGCAGATATTGAAAGGGCCGGCCTCTCGGAGGACGGAATTCGGAACGATGACTGAACAACAAACTCGACGCAGCGGAGACGATCGGGACCTGCTCCTGAAGGTCAAGCTGCTGCTGCCTGAGTACCTCTGGCGCATCGCGACTCGCCCGGCAGCGTGGATTCTGCGGGCGCTGCCGGTCGACATGAAATATGGCTTGGGGTTGCGCCGCCGGCGGAACCGCCATCCCTATTGCGTGATCCGGCCGGGCGATGTGGTTTTCCAGATCGGGGTGCCCTCCGATCTGCTGGAGGTCGGCCGGTCACGTGCCGCGTATTTCCTCCATATCGTTTCGGGCGGCGGCAGACTCGTCATCATGGAGCCCGACAAGATCAATTGCGATGCCTTCGAGGCGTTCGCCACACGCATCGGCATGCGCGACAAGCTCATCGTGGTCCCAGCCGGCGGCTGGAGCGAGACGAAGGAATTGAAATTCTACCAGAGTCGGGAGCATCCCGCTTCGGCCGTGCTGGCCGAGCTTTCGCATGCGACAGGAGCGGAGATGGCCCGCCGGGGGTATCACGAAATCACCGTCCCCGTGACGACCGTCGACGAGGTCGTCGCACGGCACGGCCTGCCGGTGCCGCGTCTGGTGTCCATCACCACCAACGGCGCCGAAGTGCCGATTCTGGACGGTATGAAATCGACGATCGGGGCTGGCCTCGAGTACGTCTCCCTTGCCATTACCGACGACGGATACGTCGAGGAAATGACTCGCCGTGGCTACCGCCACGAGGCGGACGATGATCGGGGATTCACTTTCCGGAGGTCGCGGTGACGCGGATCACGGCACGAAATCGCTATCACGAACGGCGGTGTGCATGAGCAGGATCTTCATGTCGGCACCGGATATTTCCGGACGCGAACGCGAACTGGTCGCTGAGGCATTCGACAGCAATTACGTCGCTCCCGCCGGGCCGATGCTGGGCCGCTTCGAACAGGCCATGTCGGACTACACCGGTTTTGCGCACGCGGTCGCACTGACGACGGCGACAGCCGCGCTGCATCTCGCCATGCGAATCGCAGGTGTCGGTCCCGGCGATCGCGTCTGGACGTCGACGGCGACGTTCATCGGCGGTTGCGCTCCAATCACCTATGTCGGCGCCACTCCGGTGTTCGTCGATTGCGACGAGAAATCCTGGACCATCGACACGGACCTGCTCGAGGAAGGCTTGGCAAAGGCGGCCAAGGCGGGCCGGCTTCCCAGGGCTCTCGTGTCAACCGATTTGTATGGCCAATCGTGCGACCTCGATGCGCTCATCGCCCTTTGCGAGCAATACGATGTCGCCTTTGTCAGCGACAGTGCCGAGGCCCTCGGCGCGCTCTATCGTGGGCGCCACGCCGGCAAGGGCGCGAAAATGGCCGCGATTTCATTCAACGGCAACAAGATCATCACGACCTCCGGCGGCGGCATGCTCCTGTCGGACGATCCCGCCATTATCGATCGCGCGCGGTATCTTTCCACACAGGCGCGCCAGCCCGCGATCCACTACGAGCACACCGAAATCGGCCACAACTATCGCCTGAGCAATATTTCGGCGGCGATCGGTCTCGGCCAGTTGGAACGGATCGAAGAGAAGATCGAACGCAGATGCCGGATATTCGCGCGCTATTCCGAGGCGCTTGGGAATTTCGAAGCGGTCGCGATGATGCCTGAGCCGCAGGATCGGCGAAGCACGCGCTGGCTCACCTGCCTGACCATCGATCCTGCGAAGAGCCGGGCGACGGCAATCGATGTCGTCAGAGCCTGCGAAAAGGCGGAAATCGAAGTGCGCCCGCTCTGGAAACCCATGCATCTCCAGCCCGTGTTCCAGGCCTGCGAGGCGCTAGGCGGGAACGTGAGCGAAAGGCTATTTGAACAGGGCATTTGCCTCCCTTCGGGTAGCGGACTGACGGACGACGAAATCGATCGCGTCATCGAGGTCGTCTCGGAGGTTCTCGATCGGAGCTGATTTTTGCCGCGTATTTTCGTCAATGCCATAAATCTCCGCGTTGGCGGCGGCCCGCAGGTCGTCGGCGCGCTATTGTCGAGCTTCTCCCCCGACAATGACTATACCGTCTTGTGGAACGACCATCGCGCCCGCGACCAGATCGCCGGTTTGGTCGGGGATCGCGCCAATATCCGTTATCTGGCGCCCGGTGCGCCGGTGTCCAGCCTCGGTGCCTTTGGCTGGCTTATGACCCGGCTTGCCGGAGTCCTCCGGCGCGAGAAGGCGGATCTCGTGGTGGGGGTTAATCACCATTTCCCGACCGGCGGGATCCCGCAGATAATCTACCACATGAACGTGCTCCGGTTCGCACGCCCGCATGCCGGCCTGTTCCGTTCGGGCGAGATCGCCGATCGCATACGCGACTGGCGTGCGCGCCGGTCGCTCGCGCTGGCCGATGCGAATGTCTTTGAATCGCAATACCTTGCCATGCTGGCGCGCCAGAAGGCCACAGCCATTCGCAACGAGCGCACGATCTACATCGGCCTGAAGAACGGCGAGGCCGAGCGCGCCGCCAATGCCGAGGGGCCTGTTACGCCCGAAATCCTCGCCATCACCAGCACTGCGCCCCACAAGGACAACACGGTCCTGATCGACATGCTGGCGGAGCTTCATCGCCGACGACCGGATGTCCCGTGGCGCCTGCGCATCGCCGGCGGAAACGGGGCGGCGAGTTTCCCGGAACTGCTGGCGCGAGCGGTCGAATCGGGAATCGACGGCCGGATCGACTGGCTCGGGTACCTCGATCATGACAGCCTGGCGGCGTTCGGCGCGAAAAGCCTGTGCCTGGTCACCGCCAGCCGGGTCGAAAGCTTCTGCATGGTTGCGCTGGAGGCAATGTCGTGGGGGTGTCCGGCGATCGTTGCCAACGCGACGGCAATGCCGGAAAGCGTGGAAGACGCCGGGTTGCTGGCCGAACCGGGCGATGTGGATGGATTTACGCGCCAAGTCCTGCAGCTCTGGGACAATCGCGACTTGCGCAACGACCTGGTCGCGAGAGGGAAATTCCTTGCCGCCAAGCGGACTTGGGCGCAGGCGGCGCGGGAATTCGAAGGTCTATTCCAGAAGTTGACAGCCAACTGATCCGGCGGCGGAGAAGCCGGGGACATTGCCGATCTGTCCACCTCCCCGAGGGGCTCGCATACACTGCGAGCCCAATCACGGGATTTTTTCCATGGACATGACCACCCGACTTGGCCTCCCCTTTATCCTGCCTTCGCAGGCTCAGAAACATGTCACGCACAACGAGGCGTTGCTCGGCCTCGACGCACTGGTGCAGATCGGCGTTATCAGCCGGTCGGCCGGAACCCCTCCTGTGAGCCCGATCGAGGGCGATTGCTACATCGTTGCCGCGGCAGCGACAGGCCCTTGGGAGGGGCATGAGGGCGAACTGGCTCAGTTCGAGGGCGGCGCATGGATATTCCGCGCGCCCCGGGAGGGCTGGATTGCCTGGGTCGCCGACGAATCGAGCACCTTCGTCTTTCGCCAGGGCACTTGGGCAAGCCTGTTCGATCTGACGATCCAATCGATTGCGAGCCTGCAAAACCTGGATACGCTCGGCGTGAACGCCACTGCGGAGACCACAAACCGCCTGACCGTCGCGAGCCCGGCGAGCCTGCTGACGCATGAGGGCGCGGGCCATCGGCTGGCGATCAACAAGGCATCCGCGGCCGATACCGCGAGCCTGTTGTTCCAGGATGGCTGGAGCGGGCGCGCCGAATGTGGCCTCGCCGGTGGCGACGATTTCTCGCTCAAGGTTTCCGCCGACGGTTCGAGTTGGAAGGAAGCGATGCGAGCCAACCGAACGTCCGGTGTCGTCGACTTTCCCTTCGGCGCGACCGTCGGCGGAGCGCCTCTTGCCTCGAAGGTCATCGCGATTTCCGCCGGGATGCAAACGGCGACCTATTCGACCACTTCCACGACCATGGCGGCGATCACCGATTTCGATTCCATCGCCGCGGTTTCCACCACGTCGTCGCTTCTGGTCATGGCGGTATTTTCAGGCTTTGTCCGCAGTTCGGCCGGGCTGGAGGATGCGCTCGCCTATCTGCGGCCAGCCTACCAGAAAGGGACCACCATCACCGAAACCCACCGGAACCATTTGATCGGTGCGCTCGATACCCAACCGTTTTCGGGCCAGGCGGTCAACGCCTTCTACATGACATCGCCGGCGTCGTTCATTCTGACGCCTGCGATGAAGGACGGCGGTGTCTGGCGCCCCGGCTATGTCGGCCGCTGCCACGGCGCTAGCATGTTCTTGCAAGGTTTTGGATTTTCGTGGTCCGCGATCGAATTTGTTCAATGAAACTCAAAAAAGCTAGACAATCGGAATGATTATTGAGCAATATTTATTTTTACCTTTCCAATTTGCCGCGGAGCAAAATAATGAAGATTTCCAAGTTCGCTATTACGCGTAAATTTATTATCCGGTATTGGAAAGGAGCGAATCAGCGCAAGTGAAAATTCTTTTAGCTTGCGGACTAGTTCTCCGTTTGTTGAAGAGATTTCCTTCAGCTCAGATGGATCAGAATCAAAATCAACTTTATATAATTCGACATTTTCGTTATCGGGATTCAGTATTAACTTATAATCCCCGTCTCTAATCGCAAAAGGCAACGACGAATCGGCAACAGGCCCCCAAACTGAATACGCTTTTGGGTAGTACCAAAATAACTTCTTTTCCCTATGATATTTCCAGCCAAGAAGAGCAGGAGTGACATTCTCACCATCGGACGCCTTAATATCATAATCAAATCCTAGGATCGCCGATAGAGTACCAATAATGTCCAAGCTACTGATAACAGATTCAGTATCAACCAAGTTTTCTGCGAAAACTCCAGGCCAATAAAATATCGCTGGAACACGAATACCGCCTTCGTGAATCGAAAATTTTCGTCCACGGAGCGGGCCTGTATTTCCAAATACGTAATTTGAAACCGAGGGCAGCGTTAGTTTTTCAGGCCCATTGTCAGAGAAAAAAATAATAATAGTGTTCTTTTCCACTCCGTAGTACCTAATAGACTCAATTAAAGAGCCGATTTGCCTATCAAGTTCCATTATAGCACTAAAATAAGTGGCCCCGGCTGTAACGCGTTCACTGCTGACGCCATCTGCTTTTGATAGAGAAAGTTCTTTAAATACATTTAAAGTGCCTTGGGCATTGTAAAAGCGCTCAAGTTGTTCGTCGGTCGGCTGTAGTGGCACGTGGGGTGTGTGAGCCCAAATATTTATATAAAATGGCCTATCTTGATTTTTTTCTATAAAACGAATTGCATGCTCAAATAACATATTATCTACTTTTCCAAAGTGATGATCGTCAGTAGCTTGAGATTGAGTAATTTCCCGTGCGGCATCGGGAGGCCCATAGGTAAAATTCTCATCAATACCATATTCCGATAAATGCGGGGCTTGAAAATCAGAGGCAAGATGCCATTTGCCGAAATGGCCAACCGCATATCCATTGCGATGAAACATCGATGTGATGGTATCATATTTTGGATCAAGTTTATCTACGCTGTTATAATCGTATCCTTTAGGTGAACTTGGGTGCAAGGTATCAGTAATCCCTAACCTTAGCGGCGAGATTCCGGTCATAAATCCCGCCCGGCTCGGTGAGCAGATCGGAGCACTAACATAGAAATCAGTAAAACTTACGCCATTTTTAGCCAAGAATTGCAAATTGGGTGTAATGGAACGAGGGTTTCCAAAAGCGGAAATGTCCGCCCAGCCCAAGTCGTCAGCAACTATAACTATCACGTTCGGCTTATTTTTTTTAGCACTTTCTAGCAGCGCGCAAACCTGAGAATCATCTTTATATCCCTCGATACCGCAGGCCGAAGAGGGGAAAGAAAAAATAAACAAGCCAAAAAATAGAAAAAGTAGCTGCAATAGATATAATTTAAATCTTATCAAGCAAATCGCCAGCCGCGGTAATACCCCCATTTTTCGCCTCTTCCAGAAATCCGCGAGCCTTGACTATATCTTTACCGGAGAAATCATCGAGTAGGAAAATGTATCCCTTCCAATACTTTGCGTCGGCCAAGTCATTGTCGGCGCCGTCGAGCGTGGCTAGGGCGGCCTCATAAGATTTTTCGGTTCCCCAGCCGAAAATGAGCGATTTTGCAACGTGAAGTACTCCACACGTATTTTTTCCTGTCAAGCCGGCAATCGCTTTGGCAAGTTCGAAACTCGCCCGATCTCCGGATGCCCCAGGATTCTCATTGCGCAGCTTATTCACCTCCGCGCATGCTTTATCGTACCCCAATGAACCGACAAGCGCCGAAGCCGTAGATTCCCGTTCGCCATCCGAAAGATCGGTGAGGAGTAGTTGTTTTTCTAATTCCGCAGCGCTGGTCGAGGGACCGATCCCGACCGGCACTTCTGAAGAGGAATTACTTTGTGCAGTTGGTTCGGAAATATGATTATCGGCAGAACTCGTCTGATTCCCGGAATCCGAGCAACCAATAATCGTAGCAAAGCTGACTGATACGAAAAAAATATTACGGAATCTAACCATTTTCTATCCACTCAGCTCGGTTGGTAATTGTCGTACATCTGGCGGAAGCGGTACCTAGCGGACATTCGCGGCGAATGCAACATTCAAACGTGTCACCAATATGACGCGCGGCCCAACTCCGATCCATATTCTCTTCCGGCAAATAGAATTTCGCGCGAAACCGGATCATGGCGTCACGGCGCAGCAGAGCAAAGCTTTACGAGCGGAAAGCGATGTTAAAATCTTCATAGTATAAAGTAGACGCGAAAATAAACGTCGATTATATCTATAATATAGAGCATGCACATTTCTTAATCAAAATTAATATACGAGAAAGGTAGCTTGACGCAGTCATATTTAGGCGGTTCGTATACAGTACAATCTGGCGGTGGTCAAAGCCTTACATCTGACCTCCCTTGCCTCATTCATTTTGACCGCTACAATATAAGATGGTGGCGGACAACGGCCAGGGAATGGCGATTCAGGTTGTAACCGGGTGTTTCAAGGCCGCAAAGCGCAACGCGGCAACGGGCGCCTCTCGGCCTAGATGCGAAGCGCGAATCCTGTTGATGATCACTGTCCCGTTTGATAGGCGGTCGCCTCATATTGGGGCGTAGCCAAGTGGTAAGGCAGCGGATTTTGATTCCGCCATTCCCAGGTTCGAATCCTGGCGCCCCAGCCAGTGGCTGCAGAATCCAGCCGGGCCGACGAACCGGCGCGGGAACGCGCCGGTTTAACCCGAATGGTCCAAGCTCTAATTCTGGGGCGCGGCCGCCTGCGTGCGCAACGACTTGAGCTTCTCAACGGCGGCCGCATTCGCCTCGCGCGCCGCATCGAACGCGGATTTTGCTTCAGCCATTCGCGCGCGCAACTTGTTGTATTCGTCGCGCAACTTCGCCAGCGTCTCGTTGTCGCCCGCTTCCTTCGCCTTGGCGATTTCAGCGGATTTCGATTTGACCTGCTCAGCTTCCGCGCGGAATGCGTCCCTGGCGGTGATATAGGCGTCAGCCGCTGCCTTACGCTCGGCGACTGCCAATTCCAAAGGCGTTGCCGGTTTCTGTTCGCCGGCGTCAGGGGATTTCCCGGCGGTGGCACTCGGTGTACCGGTGCCAGTGTTCCCATTGCTTAAGTCTGTTTTCTTTTCCTGGCTGCAACCGGCAACAAACGCAAGAATCAGCAGGGGAGCAAGCGGTCTTAGTATCGTCATCAGCCTCTCATCCGTTGGACCATGGTTGTTTAGTCTCAATCGGCCCGACGCGAAACCGAAGAACCGGACCCTGTGGATATCGACCCGGGCAGGAAACGGGAAAACTATGACGATTTTGCAGCCCGCACAGGAAAAATTACCCTTGGCGCCCACCGCATCATCCCGTTATTGCAACACGCCGCCGATGGCGCCGGTGAAGGCTTCCGGGCGATTCGGGGCAGATGCAACGACGATGACCGCAGGCTGTCATTGCCAGACGTGGTGTTGTAAGGCAGCCGCGCCGCCGAAAAGCCGATCGGCAAGACCGGGAACACATGAAACGCACGCTTACCCATCTTCAGCGCCTCGAATCGGAAGCGATTCACATCATCCGGGAGGTCGCCGCGACCTTTGAGCGTCCCGTGATGCTCTATTCGATCGGCAAGGACTCTTCGGTGATGCTGCATCTGGCGCGCAAGGCGTTCTGGCCGGCCCGCCCGCCTTTCCCGCTGCTGCACGTCGATACGACCTGGAAGTTCCGCGAGATGATCGCCTTTCGCGACCGGATGGCCGCGGAGATGGGCTTCGATCTTATCGTCCACATCAACCGGGAAGGGGTGGAACGGGGGATCAATCCCTTCGTTCACGGTTCGGCGATGCACACCGACCTGATGAAGACGGTCGCGCTGCGGCAAGCGCTGGATCACTATCGGTTCGATGCCGCCTTCGGCGGCGCGCGCCGTGACGAGGAGAAGTCGCGTGCCAAGGAACGCATATTCTCGTTCCGCAATGCGGCGCACGCGTGGGATCCGAAGAACCAGCGTCCCGAGATGTGGAAGATCTACAACACGCGCATCGCGCCCGGCGAATCGATCCGCGTCTTTCCGCTGTCGAACTGGACGGAGCTCGATGTCTGGCAATACATCATGCAGGAAGAGATTCCGATCGTTCCGCTCTATTTCGCCGCCCACCGGCCGGTGGTCGAACGCGAAGGCATGCTGATCCTCAAGGACGATGACCGCATGGTGCTGCGCGAAGGCGAGACCGTCGAGGAGCGCCTGGTGCGGTTTCGCACGCTCGGCTGCTACCCGCTGACCGGCGCGATCGAATCGAGTGCCGATTCCATCGAGACAATCGTTGCCGAAATGCTCGTCTCCCGGACTTCCGAACGACAGGGTCGCGTCATTGACCGCGACGAGGCCGGCTCGATGGAGAAGAAGAAGCGCGAGGGCTATTTCTGATGGCCACCGACAACGATCTTCGCGAATCAACCGGGGCGCTGGCGGCCTATCTTTCCGGGCAGGAGCGCAAATCCCTCCTGCGCTTCATCACCTGCGGTTCGGTTGACGACGGCAAGTCGACGCTGATCGGCCGTCTGCTCTATGACACGCGCCTCATCTTCGAGGACCAGCTGGCCGCGCTGGAGCGGGATTCGAAGAAACACGGCACGACCGGCGACGACATCGACTTCGCGCTTCTGGTCGACGGCCTCGAGGCGGAGCGCGAGCAGGGCATCACCATCGACGTCGCTTATCGCTTCTTCGCCACGCCCAAGCGCAAATTCATCGTCGCCGATACGCCCGGCCATGTTCAGTACACGCGCAACATGGCGACGGGAGCCTCGACGGCGGACCTGGCGGTTGTCCTGATCGACGCCCGCAAGGGCGTCATCGACCAGACGCGCCGCCACTCCCACATCGCCTCGCTGCTGGGCGTCCGCCATGTCGTGCTGGCCGTCAACAAAATGGACCTCGTCGATTTTTCCCAAACGGTCTTCGACAGGATCGCCGCCGATTATCGCGCCTTCGCGCGCGACCTCCGGTTCGAGTCCATCGTCGCCATCCCGCTTTCGGCGCGGTTCGGCGACAACATCACGGAATTGTCGGGCCAGACCCCCTGGTATTCCGGTCCGACCCTGATCGGCCGGCTCGAAGACGCGCCAATCGAGGACGACGGGGCCGGTCGGCCCTTCCGCTTCCCGGTCCAATGGGTCAATCGGCCGGATGCTGATTTCCGCGGCTATGCCGGAACGATCGCGTCGGGGGAAATTCGCGTCGGCGATACGGTCGCCGTGGCCGCCTCCGGGCGAAGCAGCACGGTAGCACGCATTCTCGTCGGGGACCGCGAGGTAGCCGAGGCGCGGGAAGGCGAGGCGGCAACTCTGGTGCTGACCGAAGAGCTCGACATCTCGCGCGGCGACCTTCTTTGTCCGCCGGAACGGCGGCCCGAAGTCGCCGATCAGTTCACGGCCACGCTCATCTGGTTCGATCAGCATGCGCTGATTCCCGGCCGGCCATATCTGCTTCGCACCGAAACGCGTCAGGTCGGGGCCAGCATTACCGAGTTGAAATACCAGCTCGACGTCAACTCCTTCGCCCATGTCGCCGCCAAGTCGCTGGAGATGAACGGGATCGGTGTCTGCAACATCGCAACGCAGACGCCGCTCGCCTTCGACCGCTATGTCGACGACCGCGTCACGGGTGCCTTCGTGCTGATCGACCGGATGACGAACGCCACGGTCGGTGCCGGCATGATCGAGCATTCGCTCCGGCGGGCCACCAATGTGCTTTGGCAGGCGCTCGACATCGACAAGGTGACGCGGGCGGCCCAGAAGGGCCAGAAGCCGGCGGTACTCTGGTTTACCGGGCTGTCCGGTTCCGGCAAGTCGACCATCGCCAACATCCTCGAGCGACGCCTGAACGCGGCGGGACGACACACCTATCTGCTCGACGGTGACAATGTCCGCCATGGGCTCAATCGCGACCTCGGTTTCACCGAGGAGGATCGCGTCGAGAACATCCGCCGCGTCGCCGAAGTGGCTCGCCTGATGGTCGATGCCGGGCTCATCGTGCTGGTCTCGTTCATCTCGCCCTTCCGGGCCGAGCGCCGCTTGGCGCGCGAGAGGCTGGAGGAGGGCGAATTCGTCGAGATCTTCGTCGATACACCGTTCGAGGAATGCGCGCGGCGCGATCCAAAGGGCCTTTATGCCCGCGCGCTGAAAGGCGAGATCAAGAACTTCACGGGGGTCGATTCGCCCTATGAGGCTCCCGAGCATCCCGAAATCCACCTGCGGACGACCGAACGCACGGCCGAGGACATGGCCGAGGAGGTCGAGCGCTGGCTATCGGAAAACGGTATCGTTCCGGCAATTGGCGGTCATGACGTCACCGGCTGACGACGAACGGATGCGCGTAAGACTGGAAATGCTGGCGATCGCCGCCGGCCAGGCGATCATGCGCATTGCGGCCGGAGGGGTGGCGGTCGAAGCCAAGGCGGACGACACGCCCGTGACCGCCGCCGACCGCGAGGCCGAGGCGATCATCCTCGTCGGGCTTCGCCAGCATTATCCGGACATTCCGGTGGTTGCCGAAGAGGAATACGCGGCGGGGCTCACGACGCAGGCGCCGGGCGACGCGTTTTTTCTCGTCGATCCCCTCGACGGCACGCGCGAATTCGTGGCCGGCCGCCCGGACTACACCGTGAACATCGCCCTGGTGCAAGATGGCGTACCGGTGATCGGCGTCGTTCACGCGCCCGCGAGAAACCGCCTGTGGTCGGGTTCGCCGGGCGAAGCCAGCCAGTCCGGCGTCGATGCGGAGGGACGAATCATCCACCGCCGGCCGATGAGGGTCGTTGCTCCAAGCCGCCCGCCGCGCATTGTTGCCAGCCGCTCGCACAACACGCCCGAAACGGACGCCTTCATTGCCCGCCATCCCGGTGCGGCGATCGTCTCGGTCGGATCATCGCTGAAATTCTGTCTGGTAGCGGCCGGAGAGGCGGACCTCTACCCGCGTTTCGGGCGCACGATGGAATGGGATACGGCGGCAGGCGATGCCATTCTGCGCGCCGCCGGCGGCATGACGCGGACCCTGGACGGCGAGCCGATGCGCTATGGCAAGGCGCCGGTCTTCGAGAATCCGCATTTCATTGCAAGCGCCTGAAGGACGTGCGTCGCTTGGCCGGGCGGCCCCGGGACGGGCATCGGGCCTGTCAGTCGCCCTTGAGATGTTTGCTCATATTGGCGAGGGCGTCCCTGCGCAGCGCCGGATTCGTGACAAGCCGAGCGATGGCGGAGAACTTCTCGGGCGAGCCGAGGGTTCGGCCGATTTCAGCGATCCAGTCGAGGATGACCCAGGCGCTTTGCCTGCCCGGATTGCGCCAGCCGTCGATAACCGCGAGCGTCCAGCGGAGTGCGGCGGGGGTCCACCGTTCCGGGGCAATGAACGGACGGTCCATGACTAACGAGGCCATTGCGAGATATGCGATACACGCGGCGCCTCGGCCTGTTTCCTCGAACCGGCTGAGAACCCGCGCGATCACGTCCTTGTCGCTGCCGGTGAGATAGGCGAGTTCCAGCGCATCGCGCATCGCGAACTGCCTGCGGGCATGGCGATGCGAGCCGATCTGCGCGTGCGCAATGAGGTGGACGATACGGTCCTCGCGGGAAGGCACCAGAAACATGCCAACTCCGGTGTCGCGTGCGACTGCGCCGCCAAGGACCGAGAGGGGATCAAGCAAGTCACCTTCACGGTAACGAAGCAGGCGGCTGTGCACTTCGACGAGGGCGGGTTTGTCAGGGTGGCCGAACGCCGGCAGATGCGGATTCAGGCGCTCGTCATAGGGGCGGCCGTCGGCGCGATAGCCGGCCTCCTCGAGAAGCCTTGCGACGGGAACGATCGCATCGCGCGCGACGAGGATATCGAGATCGGCCATCTGGCGCCATGGTTGAGGTTCCAACCCCTGGTCTGCGAGGTTCGCTGCGCCCTTGAGCCAGATAATCCTGGCGTGGGGCGACAACAGGGCGTTCAGTTCGCGCATCTGGGCGCTTATCGCTGCCGCATGGGCACTAATGTCCGATTTCATCGCCGCGGTGAGGGGATTCGCGGCCGGCCCCGCCTGGACCAAGGGCCAGACGCAACCATGCAGACGCGCGGCGGAAAGCAGGGCGTTGTCCACCGACGTCGTTACCGGAATTCCGTCGAAAGGTTGTGCAGCCGGAGCGTCATTCGGGAATGCGGGCAAGACAATCCGCCGAAGGACCGCCGCGATCGCACCAAGGCGCGGATCGTCAATGGATGGAAACCCTTCGGACCGCGGCATCGCGTGTCACCGAGATACTGCGTCGGCATCCACCGCCGCAATCAGTCCGTTTGCCACAAGATCGTGTACCAGTGTCGTCAGGTCCGCGGTTGCAGCCGCGCGATCGGCGTCGAAAACATCCAGCACCATTTCGATGATGGCATCGCAGGATTTCGTACCGTCGAATTGCTGGAATATGAACAGTGCTGTCGGGTTAAGGCCGTAGTAGACGCCCTTGTCGAGGCTCAGCAGAACAGCTCCATCATCCACCTCAGCGACGGACACACCCTTTCGGTGCCTATAGGTGTGCTTGAGGGCGTCTTCGAAATCGGTTCCCGCGTGTCGCCCCATAATGCCCTATCCAGCCCCCTCGTTCATTTTTGCAAGAATTGCGTCGCGAACATGGCCGAGGACGGAAAAATCGCGCGGATAGGTCAGCCGCCACGCCGGCACCGCTTTAGCCACCTCGGCGGCCCGCTGCATGTCGCGCGCGGCCACGACAGGGTCGGTAGGGTCGAGCCGGAAGCCGGCCTTGACGAGTTCGATCGTGGCGTCGCGCTCGGGCAGCCGCGTTGCGGTCACCGGCGACTCAATGCCGACATCCGCAATGTTGATGACGAATAGGCCGCCGATCCGAACGTCGCCAACCTCAATCCGGTCTTCCGAATCGAGAAGCAATCGCCTCTTCGCGGAATAGTGCGCCATCGGCGCAACTTGGGCCGCCGGGTCGGCAACCGATTCCAGCGAAGACGGCCAAAGGCGCAGCGAAGGGTAGGTGGCAAGCGCCGTCTGATAATCGTCGCGCTTGCCCAGAACAACTGCATCGTCACTGAGCAGCGCGTGGCCGGTTCCGAAAAGCGAGGCGACCAGCGTCGATTTGCCCGCACCCGATTCGCCGAGGAACAGGGCGGCCCTGCCATTGATCCGTACTGCACCGGCGTGAATAACCGTCCGGCCAAGATCGGAGATGGCACGCGGCAGCGCTTGATCGAGCAGGAGATGTTCGAGGGTCTCCGCCGATGCCGGCCCCGTCGCGTCAACGGCGATTTGACGGTCCGCTCTGACGTACGAGATGTCGGCGAGCCCGGGGAAACGTAGCAGAAAGTCCCCTTTGGTTCTGTACATCAACACTGTTCGGCGATCGTCGGCCCACACCGGTTCGCCGAGGTCCGTCGGGAAGACCGAGTTACCTGTGGCGTGTCGGATGAGGAGTTCGGGTTTGGATGGTTTTTGAGGCCGATCCAAATTCGCGCGAAACGAAATTTCGGAATCGATTACAGATCCTGCGTAGCGGAACTGAAATTTGCCAAGTCGCGGCAAGCAGCGGCGTCGGTCTGCTACGGCCTCTTCTTGCCGCTCGCGGAGGCTTCGGTCGCGGTTCCCGTGCCACCGGCTGTCAAATGAGAAATCTTACCGTAAGCCATGAGCACCGGCTTGGTGTAGACGCGTTTTACGCTCGACATTAAAATCCGTCCCAGGCTTGTTTCGTTCCTAAACCCGCGTCGCGTGTCCCCAACACACGGCGCAGCCACGTCTCCAAGCCACGCCAGTACATGCGACACTCGCCGGCATTCGGAGCCAGCGATTCCATATCGCAGTGCGGCAGACGAATCAATACGCCTAAAACATTAGTGGTTAACGAAGTATTAACGCAACCCAGTTCGTTCATCGTCGCGAGAGAGAATGCCTGTCCAAGATGTTCCTTCGACGTCCGCGCAATCACCATTTCGGGCAGGCGTTGCCGCATGGCCGTGCGCAGGATTGCCTTTCGGACAGCATGCGTAACCTTTTGTCCGCTCGGCAAGGACGCACAAAACCGCAGAAACTCGACATCGGTGAAGGGATCGCGGGTTTCGAGGCCGAATTCTGCGGCGACACGGTCGTAGCGCTCCAGCGCGACCACGGTATTCGGATGGGAGATCGACGCGACCGAATGGCGTTGGGCATCAATCCAATCGTCATCCCCGTTGTGGCGATCAAACAATTCGAGGCGTGAGTAAATCGCAGCGATCGCCGCCGGCCGCGGTTGAAGGCAACTCTCCCTGGCGATCCGCGTTGCGCGCCACAAACGACTCAGTGGTCGCGCGGATCGCCGCAGCCATAAAGGTATCAGTGCGGACGCGGTGATGCGCCAGAAGGGCGTGTCGTCGAGCGTATCTTCAGTAAAAAGGGTTCGAGCAGTTCGCCAGTCGCCGGCCCTTACGGCGCGCGCGACCATACCGCCGGCATGCAGTGCCGTATCGCCGATCGCCCCGTTCAGGACGACCCTGCAGCCGGATTCCCGTGCCTGCTGAAAAACCGCGCGAACAAGGTTCATCGACGTATCGAACGGCGATCCCATATGCCGAAAGCCATCGGCAACGGACGCGGCCCATTGATCGGGCCTCGCAACATCGACGAAATGGGAGTCGACATCCAGAAAACCGGCGGACGCACGGACGTGCGCGGTCTCGACACAATCCGGCTTGCTGCCGTCGATTGCCGAAAAGGTTTTGAACCTCTCTCCCGTGGACGTCTTGAAGATCGGCGCGGCAATGGCGCAGATTGCACCGGAATCCATTCCGCCCGACAACATGGAACCGACAAGCGTCCCGCCGCGCAGTCGCCGGCGAACTGCCCGTTCGAACACGGAAAGAAATGCCTCGACATAAGCCTGCTCGCTCTCGAGGTTCAATTCTTCCGGCGGTTCGAAGGTCCAGTAACGGCGAGTCGTCAGCCGCTTGTCCTTCACCGTCAATACATGCGCCGCCGGTAGTCGGAGAACGGCTCTGAAAAACGTCGCTTCGATCTCCGCCCCTTCGAACAGGCCGGTCAGGTGATCGGCGAACCGGTCCTCGTTGACGGCGCGTGGACATAGCGGATGCGCTGCGACGGCAATGTCGTCGGTGCCGAAAATGAGAGCCTTTCCATCGACCCAGGCATAGTTGAACGGTTTCACGCCGATCCGGTCCCGCGCGCAGAACAGGGTATTCGCGTGAGCGTCGAAGATGCAAAAGGCGAAGTCACCGATCAGATGCTCTACGCAGTGCTCGCCCCAGCGCTGCCAGGCGGCCGCGATGAGCTCCGTATCGCCGGTACGTTCGGCCATCGAACCAGGCAGCAGCGTCGCAAGGAGTTCGTCTCGATTGTCGAGCCGGACGTCGGCGACAGCGACGATCCCGTTTCCGGGATCGTGATGCGGCAAGGTCTCGAATTTCGCTTCCTGCACGGTGTCAAGGCGCGAGATTCCTGCTGCGAAATGGTTCCTGAAATGGAAAAAGGTTCCGTCCGGTCCCCGCGTCGGATTGGCCTCGGCCATCAATCGCAATTCCTCCGTCGACGGTGACGAGCCGTCGAAACGAAGAATGCCGAAAATGCCGCTCATTCAGACCTACCAGGAGATTTGGCACCTTGCGTAAGCGCCGGGGTAACATTGCAATGCGGCAGCGCCAAGCGCCGCTGGCTTCGGAGAACACGCGTTGCGCGGATCGGTGCATCGCCGATGGTTGCCGTCGAACCTGATTTCAGCGTACCTTCGCGCACTCCCCTGTGGCTTTTATCGCCGATGTTCTTGGGGCGCCGGCCCGCCATCACGTATCGCAGACCCGCTAAGGGCGCGTGAAACGGGCAAATCGTGCTACGTTTTCAGGAGTATCGTTTACCGGAATACCGCCGACTTCTACCCAGGCATGGGCTATCGCGAACGGACGGTCCGGAAACGCACCGAAGCAGACTCCATGCGCAATCGAACGGCGTTCGAGCAACCGCGACAGCATGAGCGAGCGCAGCAGGCAATTGTCCGGGCCGGTGGATCTGGAAACCGCGATATTGACGATGCGCCCGAGGCGTTGCGCCTGGTCGCGGGTTTCGGCGTCCACCTCCCGGGCCGGGCTGCCATCCTGCAGGGCGTCGTGCGGAAAACCGCCACGGTGCAAAAAGGCGCGGCGAAACGGCGCCTCGATGCCGAGGCGCATGATCAGGAGAACCTCGCCGAGGGTAAATTCGCTTAGTCGCGCGATCTTGGCCTGCAGCGGCATTCCGACTCTCCGGGGCGGTCAGGACACTCACAATCCCGCGCTTGTTGTCATCGGCTCAACGCCGGTCTGGAATGCCATTTTGTAAAACAGCGACTGCCCATCGGCGAGGAGCTCCCGCGGGCTTCCATGTTCGACGATCCGGCCGCCGGTCAATACCAGCACCTCGTCAACCCACATCAACGCCGAAACCCGGTGTGCGACCGAGAGTGTTGCGAATTCATGTTTGCGCTCTCGGATGACAGCGATGAGCGCGGCCTCATCGAGCGGATTGAGGGAGGCGGTGGCTTCGTCGAGAATCAGCAGGTCCGGGCGCTGCAGCAGGGCACGCGCGATTGAGACACGCTGGCGCTCGCCGCGCGACAGCAGGCGGCCATTGTCCCCGAGGAATGTATCGAGGCCTTCCGGAAGGCGGTCGACGAGCGGCCCGAGCCCGACAGATTCGCACGCTCCCGCAAGTTCGGCGTCGGTTGCCGAAGGACTGCGAAGGGCGAGGTTTTCACGGAGTGTCGCGGAGAGCAGCACGCTGTCCTGATCGACCAAGGCGATACGCTGTCGCCAGGCATCGCGAAGCCGATCGTCGAGCCGGACTTGGTCCAGCCGTATCTCCCCGGAATCAGGCGAAAACAGACCGCTGACGAGATCGACGGTAGTTGTCTTGCCAGCTCCCGTAAGCCCGACGAGACCTATGGCCTTGCCGCGCTCCATCCGAAAGGAAATGCCGCCCAGCACCCGATTTTTCGACGGCAGGTAGGAAAACGCGACTCGGTCGATGACAATCGACTCGACCGTGGCTGGTAGCGTGCCGGTTGACGCGGCTGGTTCCGCTACGGCCCGGAGTTCGTCCATCAACGTGTCGAATTCACGCCAGCGCGCGCCAAGCTCCGCCAGGCGGCGCGACGAACCGACAAGGGTGGTCACTCGCGGAAACAAGCGTCCGGCGATGACCGCCAACATCAACAATGTTCCAGGCTCGCCGCCCGCCATCCATGCGCTTAACAGGGCGAACGCGATCACCATGCTGGAAACGAGCGAGTACAACGCGCCGGTTGCCGCCGACCCGGCGAAGAGCCGGTCCATTGCTGCGACCTGATCACGCGAATCTCTTTCCACGCGGTTGGCAGCGCTGTCGTGCGAGCCGAGGAACTTCAGGAACTTGATGTCGGCCAAGGATTGGTCGACCCGCTCGTGCAATTCCCTGTCGCGAGCGCTCTCGGTTGTGGAAAGGCGAACGGCGTGTCGTTCGGCCAGGCGAAAAGGAAGGACAGAAACGAGCCCTGCCACAAGCATGAGCAAGGTGATGCGGGCATCCGTGTAGAGCGCAAAGGCCAAGCCGATTGCCAGCATCGCGCAGGCAACGACGATCTGCAGCGCAAGGTCGAGCGCGTAGGAAATCGAGTGCGGCAGTTCGTTGAAACCGTATCGAAGGCGACTGGCCGGTTTGTCGGCGAGGGCTAACCAGCGCGCCCGCCGAACCGCATCAAACAGGGCCATGCGGCGCTGGTGCAGGAAGTCCAGCCGTATGGCTCCTGTCTCTCGCCGTGTGACGTATTGCAGGACGGCGACCACCAGTGCCGCCACGAGGAAAGCTGCGAGCACCAATGGCAGACCGGCGGCGGCTGCAAGTTTTCCCAGGGTACCGGCGCCAGTCGATTCAACGCCGGCAAAAGCCGTCAAGGCACCCAATAGAAGGAAGAGGGCGGTGCCTTCGCCGAGCGCCAGGCCGACGAGCAGGGCGGCGAGGAGTGCAATCCGTGCCTTGCTGCGTATTTCGAATAGAGCGGCGAACGACTTGCCCAAGGACCGGTCCTTCAATCGGATCTGCTTCAGCGGGTCGCATGTCACCGTCCGGCGACCTGCCGGCTTTCGACCCCTTTAGCAGGAAGAGGTTGCCACGTCCCCTCCGATCACGTTGGGAGGCCGGTTTCGCCGGATCGGTAACGCCATGTGAACGGTGCGCGCTTGTCGCATGTTGACCCGGCACATGCTGCCGCTACATATCGCGCCAGCCAAACGGGGCCGGATCGAAGGCTCGACGGAAGCGGGGTTTCATGCAGTTCATCGATCTCCAGGCCCAGTATCGCGCCATCAAGGACGATGTGGATCGCCGCATCCATGCCGTTCTCGACCACGGGCGCTTCATTCTCGGGCCGGAGGTGTCCGAAATGGAGGCCGCGCTTTCGGCCTATACCGGTGCCCGCCACTGCGTCGCCGTCGCATCCGGAACCGACGCGCTGCTCATCGCGCTGATGGCGGCCGGGATCGGCCCCGGCGACGAGGTGATCACGACGCCGTTCACCTTCGTGGCGACGGCGGAGATGATCGTGCTGGCCGGGGCGACGCCCGTCTTTGTCGACATCGAGCCGGACACCTGCCTGATCGACGCTGCGCGTATCGAGGAGAAGATCACACCGCGCACGCGCGCCATCATGCCGGTCAGCCTCTACGGCCAGGCTGCCGACATGGAGGAAATCAACGCGATTGCCGAGCGCAACAACCTGGTTGTCATCGAGGACGCGGCGCAGAGTTTCGGCGCCGACTATCGCGACAAGAAGAGCTGCAATCTGTCGTCGATTGCCTGTACCTCGTTCTTCCCGTCCAAGCCGCTCGGCTGCTACGGCGATGGCGGCGCGCTTTTCACAGACAATGACGAGATCGCCCGCGTCGCCCGCCAGATCAGGGTGCACGGCGACGAGGGCCGCTACCAGCACGTCCGCCTCGGCGTGGCAGGGCGCATGGATTCCATCCAGTGCGCCGTGATCCTGTCCAAGCTCGGCATTTTCGAACAGGAATTGAAGGCGCGCGAAACGATCGCGTCGCGCTATGCCGATGCCTTTGCCGGACGCGTCGAAACGATCCGCGTCAAGCAGGATAGATCCAGCGTCCACGCGCAGTACACGATCTTCGTCGACGGCCGCGACGGCTTCCAGAAGACGATGGCGGCAAAGGGCGTGCCGACGGCGGTTCATTATCCGGTGCCGATCACCGCCCAACCGGCCTATGCGCACCTTTCGGACGCTGCCTGTCCTGCCAGCGATCGCGCCGCCAGGCGGGTGATTTCGTTGCCGATGTCGGCCTATCTTTCCAAGGACGATCAGGATCGCGTCATCGAAGCGGTTCTGTCTTCAACGTGACCGGTTTGAACCGGCAGGCTCGGCACTACCCCTGGTCTTTGGAAAAACGCGAGCGAGTGCCACGGCGCTTTTCCCATGTTCTGGTCTGCTGATAACCGGCCATAAACGCCCCGCACGTATAACCTGCGTTCTCCGCGACCGCCGGCACGGTGGCGCGGCCGGAACAGCTTTGAGGGTGGACGTTTGAACAAGCCAGTGCAGCATGCGGCGCCGAACAGTTTTGTTTTCGAGACGGCGCCGCTCGTCAAGGCGACCGGCTTTCGCGAGTATGATGCGCGCTGGTGGTTCGGCCATCCGGGTTCTGAGCGTGCGCCGGAACTCAATTTGCTCGGCGTCCAGGCAATCGGCCTGGCGCTGGCGACGCTGATCCGCCGTCGGGGGATCGGGCCGGGAATCGTCGTCGGCCACGATTTCCGCTCCTATTCCCAGTCGATCAAGTTGGCGTTGATCTCCGGCCTGATGGCCGGCGGCGCCGAAGTCCACGACATTGGTTTGGCGCTGTCGCCGATGGCCTACTTCGCCCAGTTCGATCTCGACGTTCCGTCCGTCGCGATGGTGACCGCGTCGCATAACGAAAATGGCTGGACCGGTATCAAGATGGGTTGCGAGCGGCCGCTCACCTTCGGGCCGGACGACATGGCCGAACTGAAAGAGATCGTCCTGCAAGGTACCGGCGAGGCAAGTGCCGGCGGGCGGCTGTCGATCGTGCCGGACTTCCGGGCGAGGTATCTCGGCCACCTTGGTGCGGGGCGGCGGTTTGGACGCAAGTTGAAAGTGGTCTGCGCCTGCGGCAACGGCACCGCCGGCGCCTTCGCGCCGGACCTCCTGGAATCGGCCGGTTGCGAGGTTGTGCGGCTCGATTGCGATCTCGATCACCGCTTCCCGCGCTACAATCCAAATCCCGAGGATATGGCGATGCTGCATGCCATGCGCGACGCGGTGCTCGCTACCGGTGCCGATGTCGGCCTCGGTTTTGACGGCGATGGCGATCGCTGCGGCGTGGTCGACAACGAGGGCAACGAAATTTTCGCCGACAAGGTCGGGGTCATGCTCGCCCGCGATTTCGCTTCCCGCATCCCGAAAGCGCGCTTTGTCGTCGACGTCAAATCGACCGGGCTGTTCGACAGCGATCCGGTGCTGAGGCAACGCGGTGCGACGACCGATTACTGGAAAACCGGCCACTCCTACATCAAGCGCAGGGTCGCCGAACTTGGCGCGGTCGCGGGCTTCGAAAAGTCCGGCCATTTCTTTTTCAATCCGCCCTTCGGTCTTGGCTATGATGACGGCCTGGTGACCGCGCTCGCCATCTGCGCCATGCTCGACGCCAATCCGACGAAATCGATGGCCGATCTCTATCGCGACCTGCCGAAAACCTGGGGCACGCCGACAATGTCACCGCATTGCGGCGACGAGGTGAAGTACGATGTTGTGGCGCGTGTGACTGCCGAATTCGAGGCGATGCGGGCGGCCGGCGAACGGCTTGGCGGCCGCGCCATCGACAGCATCGTCACCGTCAACGGCGCCCGCGTGACCTGCGATGACGGCACCTGGGGGCTCGTGCGCGCCTCGTCGAACAAGCCCGAACTCGTGGTCGTGGTGGAGAGCCCGGTTTCGGACGCGCGCATGCGCGAAATGTTCGGCGCGGTTGATGCGATCTTGCGCCGCAACAGCGAAGTCGGCCAATACAACCAGACGATTTGATGTGATGGGATAGTCGCCAGATGACGGACCGGATTGCTTGCTACGTGATGAGCGGCGGTGTCGGGTCGCGCTTGTGGCCGCTTTCGCGCGAAGACAATCCGAAGCAGTTCCACGATTTTTCCGGCGAGGGCTCGATGCTGGCCCGCACGGTGCGCCGGATGGCGGCGCGTCAGTCCGGCAAAGCGCCGGTTCACGTGATCGCCGCCGAACGCCACGCCGGTCGCGTCCAGGCCGATATCGCCGGCGTCGACCTTTCGGGCGGTGTCGCGATCTACGAGCCGGTCGGCCGCAACACGGCAGCCGCCGTTGCGCTGGCGTCGCTGCACTCGCTCGAAGCCTATGGCGACGGTCTCGTCCTGGTCGCGCCTTCCGATCACGAAATCGGGCCGGATTCCGAATTCTGGAAAACGATTGCCGCCGGCGAAGCGGCCGCCAATGCAGGCCACATCGTGGTGTTCGGCGTCAAGCCGACCCAACCGGAAACCGGCTACGGTTACATCGAGATGTCGGCTGCGGTCCGCGCCGGCGAAGCGGCCGACGTGAAGCGGTTCGTGGAAAAACCCGATCGCGAAACGGCACAATCCTATGTCGACGCCGGTACGTTTTACTGGAACACCGGCATTTTCCTTTTCAAGGCCAGCACGATGCGGGCGGCGTTCGAGGCACACCAGCCCGAGATCTGGAAACGGGTGGCCGACGCGCTCCATGGCGCCGCGCGCGACGTCGCCGGAATCTGGTTGCCGATCGAACTCTACGAAACAATACCCGCGGATTCGATCGACTACGCGATCATGGAACGCACGCGGGACATCGCCATGACGCCGGCGACGTTCCGTTGGAACGATCTCGGCTCGTGGCAGTCGCTGCTTGAGGTTTCGTCCACCGACGAGAGCGGCAATGTGCTGATCGGCGATGTCGTCGCCATCGATTGCGAACGATCCTACCTGCGCAGCCAGGGCCGCCTGCTGTCCGTCATCGGCATGAAGGATGCCGCCGTCGTATCGACGTCTGACGCGACGTTCGTCGCACCGGTCGGACAGAGCCAGAACGTGCGCAAGGTCGTCGAGCAACTGGAGCGAAGCGGGCGACTTGAAACCCGCTTTACGCCATCGGCCGACCGCACGCCGTATCGCGGGGCATGGCGCTCGAGGGTGCGCGCGTGGCTGTTCGACGAGGCGCTTCCGCGCTGGTCAACCATCGGTGTAGACCGCGAACACGGCGGTTTCCACGAGGCGTTGTCGCTGGACGGCCGTCCGCTGCACAAACCGAAGCGCATGCGGACAATGGCTCGTCAGGTCTATGCCTTCTCTGTCGCCAAGGCGCAGGGCTGGGCCGGCCCGGCCGAAGCGCTGATCGCGCATGGCGTCGATTTCATGAAACGCGGGCGTACATCGGCTGGCGGCTGGGTCCGTTCATTCGATGCTGTTGGGAGTGTCCTCGATCCGACCGAGGACTCCTACGATACCGCATTCGTCCTGCTGGCGCTCGCCCACGCCCACCGCTCCGGCCATCCCGAAGCCCGCAAGCTCGGAGAGGAAACCTTCGCCTTCCTCGACGCCCACCTTGAAGATGCCCGCATGACCGGGTTTCTGGAGACCCCCGACGGCGCCGAGATGCGGCGAACCAATCCGCACATGCACCTGCTCGAAGCTTTTCTTGCCTGGCATGCGGTCACCGGTGACAAGGCCTATTTGCGCCGCGCGGCACGTATCGTCGACCTTTTCCGCAACCATTTCTTCGACGCGGAAAGCTGGACCCTTGGCGAGTATTTCGGGTCGGACTGGCGGCCGGCGGAGGGCAAGAACGGTCAATTGACCGAACCTGGCCACCATTTCGAATGGGCCTGGCTTCTTGTCGATTTTGCTCGCGTCTCGGGGCAGGGGGATCTCGTACGCTTTGCCCGCAAGCTCTATGCCTCCGCCATCGCCGGCGGCCTCAACCGCGCCACCGGACTGGCTTACGGCGCGGTCTCTCGGGAAGGGTTGCCGCTCGACACGATCTCCCGTTCGTGGCCTCAGACCGAGGTCATCAAGGCGGCGATCGCTCTGAACGAAGCGGGCGGACCGGACCTGACGCCCGAAATCGAAGCGCGCGTCGGCCGTCTGTTCCGTTGGCACGTGGATCCGGCGCCCAAGGGCCTGTGGGTCGACCGTATTGATCAGTCGGGTCGGGCAATCGCGGGAGAGGTACCGGCGTCCATCCTCTACCATCTGATCTGCGCGCTGACCGAGTATCTGCGCACGACCGAGCAGGCCGAAGCCTGACTTTGTGCGCCGCATTGACTTGGGGCAAGGCGGGTAGCCGGCGATCCCTTTAATCGATTCAATTGACACGGAACAAACCAGCATCGATTCGATTTAGGCCGAATGTTCTGCGTGGAAAATCGGCCGATGCCGTTCTATAGCAATGGCTCCAACAAACGAGGACAGGTCATGAAGGTCACGCGCAAGGTCAAGGAAATCCTCTCCTGGTACGAAAGCGAAAACCCGGGGGTAAAGACGAATCTCGCCCGCGTCCTGATGCATGGCCGCCTGGCCGGCACTGGCAAGCTGGTGATCCTGCCGGTCGACCAGGGCTTCGAGCATGGGCCGGCGCGCTCGTTCGCGCCGAACCCGCCGGCCTATGATCCGCACTATCTCTACAAGCTCGCCATCGATGCCGGCCTTTCGGCCTATGCCGCGCCGATCGGTCCGATCGAGCAGGGCGCCGATACCTTCGCCGGAGAAGTCCCGCTCATCCTGAAGATGAACTCCTCCAACTCGCTCGCCGCCGGCCGGCCGGACCAGGCCGTCACGGCTTCGGTCAAGGACGCGTTGCGCCTCGGCTGCGTCGGCATCGGCTTCACCATCTATCCGGGTTCTGACGCCTGCTTCGACATGATGGAAGAACTGCGCGACCTGTCCCGGGAAGCCAAGGCCGCCGGCCTCATCTCGGTGGTCTGGTCCTATCCGCGCGGCGGCAACGTCTCGAAAGCCGGTGAGACGGCGCTCGACATCACGGCCTACGCCGCCCACATGGCCGCGCTGATGGGTGCGACCATCATCAAGGTCAAGCCGCCGAAGGCGGGCGTCGACCTCGAGGCCGCCAAGGCGACCTACGAAAAGGCGAAGATCCCGCAGGAAACGCTCGCCCAGCGTGTTCACCACGTCATCCAGTCGTCGTTCAACGGCAAGCGCGTGGTGGTGTTCTCGGGCGGCGAGGCCAAGGGCGACGATGCCATCGTCGAGGAAGTCCGCAGCATCAACGCCGGCGGCGGCTTCGGCTCGATCATGGGCCGCAATTCGTTCCAGCGATCGCATGAGGACGCGCTGAAGCTGCTCGATCGCGTGATCGGTGTCTACAAGGGCAAATGATCGCGACGAACCGATGAACAGCGGCCGCCCCTCCGGGCGGCCGTTTTGTTTCAGTTACCGAGGATCGCCGCTGCCGCTGGCGCCAGGTCGTGCCAGCCTCGCCAGATCATTTCCAGCGCCACGTACAGGATGATTGCCAGGCCGATGTAGGCGATCCAGCGGTACTTGTGCAGCAGGCGAGCGATCAGGCTCGCGGCGAGTCCCATCAGCGCGATCGACAGGGCCAGCCCGAGGACGAGGACCGTCGGATGCTCGCGCGCCGCTCCGGCGACCGCGAGAACGTTGTCGAGCGACATGGAAACGTCGGCGATGACGATCTGCCAGGCCGCTTGGGCAAAGGTCTTGCGCGGCAGGCTGCCGCCAATCGTGCCATCCCGGTTGACGTCGGCATCGGCGAGCACTTCGTCGACGTCAGCGTCCGCGGCGTCGCTCATGCGCAGTTCGCGCCACATCTTCCACGACACCCACAGCAGCAGCAGACCGCCCACCACGAGCAGCCCGACCACGTCGAGCAATTGCGTCGTGACCGTCGCGAAGACGATGCGCAGGACCGTCGCCGCCAGGATGCCGACGAGGATCGCCTTGCCGCGCTGCTCGCGCGGCAGGCCCGCAGCCGCCAATCCGATCACCACCGCATTGTCTCCGGCGAGCACCAGGTCGATTGCGATGACCTGGAGGAAGGCGGTAAAACCCGCGGCGGTGAATATTTCCATGAGGCACTTCCTGTTCGGACACGCCCAACCGAAACGACCGGCGCCCCTGAGGGCGGGAAGACCAAAGCGGCCGCATTTGGTTCGATGCGACCGGACCGACGGTTTCCGTGTGAGACGACGCCCATATGGGAGATGCCGGGAATGGGCGCAAGGCCCAAGGTTCGGCGGCAACAGGTAATTTTCGGCGCGGGCGAGGGATGCCGCACCGGATCGGCGAAAGAGCCGTAATGGGAAAAACTGGTCGGAGTGGCAGGATTTGAACCTGCGACCCCCTCGTCCCGAACGAGGTGCGCTACCAGGCTGCGCTACACTCCGTGAACCAGCGTGCGGGCTTATAGCGGCGCACCGTCCGGGCCGCAAGCGGCGTGTCGCCGCTTTTTCCCGCAGTGATCAATACGGGCTGACGACGTCGCCCATCTCGACATAGACGGCCTTGACCTGGCTGAAGTGCCTGAGCGCATCGACGGCATTCTCGCGGCCAATACCGGACTGCTTGAAGCCGCCGAAGGGAAGTTCGGGCGGGCAGACATTGTAGGAGTTGATCCAGCAGCTTCCTGCCTTGATTTCGCCGATCACACGGTGGGCGCGCGCCATGTCACGGGTGAAGACACCGGCCGACAAACCGAACTCGGTATCGTTGGCCCGCGCCACCACTTCTTCTTCGTTCTTGAACGAGAGGACGGCCATCACTGGCCCGAAGATTTCCTCGCGGGCAATACGCATGTCGTCGCGCACGCCGGTGAAAACAGTTGGCTCGATGAAGAAGCCGTCCTCAAAACCCTGCAGTTTGGGCGTGCCGCCGCCGCAGGCAAGCGTCGCGCCTTCTTTCCTGCCGATGTCGATGTAGCCGTTCACCTTGTCGAATTGAGCCTTGTTGATGACCGGCCCCATCTGGGTCTCCGGATCGAGCGGATCGCCGAGGCGGATCGATTTTGCCCTCTCCTTGACCCGTTCGACAAAGCGGTCGTGCATCGCTTCCTGGACGAAGACCCGCGTGCCGTTGGAACAGACCTGGCCCGTCGAATAGAAATTGGCGAGCATCGCGCCCGAAACGGCATTTTCGAGGTCTGCGTCGTCGAAGACGATGAGCGGCGACTTGCCGCCAAGCTCCATCGTCGCGTGTTTCATCAGCGAGCCGGCAAGACCCAGCACCTTGCGCCCGGTCGGTACCGAACCGGTCAGCGACACCTTGGCGACATCGGGATGGGAGACGAGCGCCTGGCCGACCGGACCGAAGCCCTGCACGACATTGAACAGGCCCGGAGGCAGGCCCGCCTCGATGTAGAGTTCTGCCAGCGCCAGCGCTGAAAGCGGCGTGTTTTCCGAGGGCTTGAACACCATCGAATTGCCCATCGCGAGTGCCGGCGCGGATTTCCAGCCGGCGCCCTGGATGGGATAATTCCACGCGCCGATGCCGACGGTGACGCCGAGCGCCTCGCGGCGGGTGTAGCCAAAGGGTCCGCCGAGATCCATGAACTCGCCGTGGAAGCCGGCGACGACGCCGCCGAGGAATTCGAGCGCATCCGCCGCCGATGCCGGATCGGCGACCAGCGTTTCCTGGATCGGCTTGCCGGTGTCGAGCGTTTCGATGCGGGCGATCTCGTCGTTGTGCGCGCGCAGCAGGTCGGCCGCACGGCGGAGCACCCGGCCGCGCTCCAGCGGCCGAATGCGTTCCCATTGCGCCTGCGCCTTCCTCGCCGACGCAACGGCGGCCTCGACGATTGCGGGGGTCGCGGCGTTGAGCCGCGCGATGACCTCGCCTGTCGCCGGATGGATGACCACAAGTGCGTCGCCCGCCGCATCGTCGACAAAATGGCCGTCGATGAAATGGGAGCCTTTCGGTTGGGCTTTCATTTCTGTCTCCCTTCAGCGGTCGGAAACCTGCCAGCGCGGGTTGATCCATGGTTCGAGATTGGACGGCGGCAAGGGTTGCCGGCCGAGGATATGGTCGGCTGCCTTTTCGCCGGTCATGATCGACGGGGCATTGAGGTTGCCATTGGTGATCTGCGGGAAGATCGAGGAGTCGGCGACGCGAAGCCCGTCGACGCCGATGACGCGGCATTCCGGATCAACCACAGCGTAGCGATCGTCGGCCTTTCCCATGCGGCACGTGCCACAGGGGTGATAGGCGCTCTCGACATGCTCGCGCAGCCAGTCGTCGAGTTCGTCGTCGCCCTGAACGTCGGGACCGGGCGAAAGCTCGCGGCCAGCATAGGGCCTGAAGGCGTCCTGGGCGAAGATCTCGCGCGTCAGCCGAACCGAATGGCGGAAGTCCGTCCAGTCATCGGGATGCGACATGTAGTTGAACAGGATTTTCGGCGCCTCGCGCGGATCGGCCGAGCGAAGCGTGATCGCGCCGCGCGATTTCGACCGCATCGGGCCGACATGGGCCTGGAAGCCATGGCCGGCGGCATGCGCCTTGCCATCGTAGCGGATGGCAGCGGGAAGGAAATGAAACTGGATATCGGGATAGTCGACCCCGGCCTTGGAGCGAACGAACGCACAGGCTTCGAAATGGTTTGTGGCGCCGAGACCGGTCTTCAGGAACAGCCATTCCGCGCCGATCAGCGCCTTGGAAAAAAGATTGAGCTTGGAATAAAGCGTGATCGGCTTGAGGCTGGCTTGCTGCACATAGACCTCGAGATGGTCCTGCAGGTTGGCGCCGACGCCGGGCCGGTCCGCGATCACGTCGATGCCGAATTCGGCGAGATGCGACGCTGGCCCGATGCCGGAAAGCATGAGCAGCTTGGGCGAATTGATCGACGAGGCGGCGAGGATGACTTCACGCCGCGCTTTAACCACTTGAATCGATCCATGAGCCTCGATTTCGACGCCGATGGCCCGTTGATTCTCGATGACGACGCGCCGCGCCAAGCCTTGGACAAGACTCACATTTTTTCGCTTCAGCGCCGGACGCAGATAGGCATTGGCCGTCGACCAGCGCCGGCCGTTGTGGATGGTCTGCTCCATCCAGCCGAAGCCTTCCTGCTTCTCGCCATTGTAGTCGGCGGTGGTCTCGAAACCGGCTTGATTGCCCGCCTTGACGAAGGCCGCATAGAGAGGATTTGCCCGGGCGCCGCGCCGCACATGAAGCGGCCCGTCGGTGCCGCGCCAGCCCTCGTCACCTTCGTCGGCATTTTCCATACGCTTGAAGTAGGGAAGTACGTCGGCGTGCCCCCAGCCGGTGGCACCCTGTTCTTCCCAATGGTCGAAATCGCGCGCGTGGCCGCGGACATAGACCATGCCGTTGATCGACGACGAGCCGCCCATCACTTTGCCGCGCGGGGTCGCCAGGGTGCGGCCACCAAGATACGGTTCCGGCTCGGTCGAGAAGCCCCAGTCATAAAGACCCATGTTCATCGGGTAGGACAACGCCGACGGCATCTGGATCAGCGGGCCGATATCGGTGCCGCCATATTCGATGACGATGACCGAGTTCGCCCCGTCCTCCGACAACCGGTAGGCGAGGGCGGAACCGGCCGATCCCGAGCCGACGATGACGAAGTCGGCCTCCAGCGACGGTGTCTCGGAACGGAAATGCTTGCCCGAAGTCATGGACGTTGCTCCTAGGCCTCCGGATGGCGTAGCGGCGCGTACGACACCATCACATGCTGCTGGTAGGCCGGGCGCGCCGTGAGGCGGTCGTAATAGGCCGAAAGTGCCGGCGTGTCGGCGCGTTCGAAATCGAGGGTGTGATAGCGATAGAGCAGGTGGCCGACGATAATGTCGGCGAAGCTGATCTCATCGCCGCCGAGGTAGCGCCCGTGGGCAACGCGGGCGTCGAGCATCTTCGCAAGACCCTTCATCGTATCGGCGGCGCGGCCGAGCGCCGCGACGTCGCGCACATTCGCCGGCGTGCGCACCAGCGACACGAAGATCTGCGAGATAAGGACCGGGTAGAAACTCGTCTTCGTCCACTCCGCCCACATGTCGAGCCGGGCGCGCTCCACCGGATCTGTCGGCCAGAACGTCTCGCTGCCGTAGCGCGCGCCGAGATAGCGCGTGATCGCGGCGCTCTCCCACATCACCAGCTCGCCGTCACGGATCGTCGGCACAAGGCCATTGGGGTTCATGGAGCGGTATTCGGGCGTGTCGTTGCCGCCATAGGTCCCGCCGATATCGAGGCGTTCATGGGCGAGGCCGAGCTCGGCGATTGCCCACATCACTGTCTGAACGTTGGAGGACGTTGCGCGTCCGTAAACCGTGATCATCATTCCCCCCTCGGATAGCGTTTGGACTCTTCCAGGATGTTGAGGTCCATGTGGTTGCGCATGTAGCGTTCCGATGCCCGCTGCAGCGGCTGGAAATCCCACGGGAAATAGGCGCCGTTGCGCAGCGCCTCATAGACCACCCAGCGCCGGGCCTGGCTCTCGCGCACGGCCGTGTCGTAGGCCTTAAGGTCCCAGTAGCCGTCCGCGCTGGCGCGAAGCGCGGCGAGCATTCTTTCGCCGTCGGGAAGCGCAGAGAGTTCGGGCGAACCGACAAGGTTGCGCCGTTCAGACGGGTCGGTGTCGAGATGGAAGAGCTGCTCGGGGTCTGCGGCGCAGCGGACGTATTTCCACGGACCATCGACCAGGCAGACCATCGGCGCGATGCTGCCTTCGGCGGCGTATTCGATGCGCACCGGATCGAGCCGCAGGCCACGCGGCTCAAAGATCGGCACAAGGCTCGCCCCGTCGATCCAGGGTTCGTAGTCGTCCTCGCCGATGCCGGCGATTTCGCAAAGCGTCGGCGCGACGTCGAGGGTCGAGACGCGGCGATCCTCGCGTCGCGGGGTGACGCCAGGCGCGGCGATCATCAGCGGCACGCGTGCCGAACCTTCGAAGAAGTTCATCTTGAACCACAGCCCGCGCTCTCCGAGCATGTCGCCGTGGTCCGAGACGAAGACGATGACCGCCTCCTGACGGGTGGCCTTCAGGATGGCGAGAAGTTCCCCGATCTTGTCGTCCAGATAGGAAATGTTCGCGAAGTAGCCCTGGCGGGCGCGGCGTACGTTCTCGGCCGAAATGTCGAACGCGCGCCAGTCGCACGCATCCATCAGGCGCTTCGAATGGGGGTCCTGATCGTCATACGCGATCGGTTCGCCCGGCGGGTCGAGATAGGCGCATCCTTCGTAGAGGTCCCAGTATTTCCTCCGCGCGACATAGGGGTCGTGCGGGTGCGTGAAGCTGACCGTCAGGCACCAGGGCCGGTCATCCGCTCCACGTGAGAAATCGTAGATCTTCTGGCCGGCAAGGAAGGCGACCTCGTCGTCATACTCCATCTGGTTGGTGATCTCGGCGACGCCGGCGCCGGTGACAGAACCCAGATTGTGATACCACCAGTCGATGCGCTCCCCCGGCTTGCGGTAATCGGGGGTCCAGCCGAAATCCGCCGGGTAGATGTCGGTCGTCAGGCGCTCCTCGAACCCGTGCAGCTGGTCGGGTCCGACAAAGTGCATCTTGCCCGACAGAACCGTGTGATATCCGGCGCGCCGCAGGTGATGGGCAAAGGTCGGGATGTCCGAGGCAAATTCGGCGGCGTTGTCGTAGACCCGCGTACGGGCCGGCAGCAGGCCCGACATGAAGCTCGCACGTGCCGGCGCGCAAAGAGGCGAGGCCGTGTAGCAATTGGCAAACCGCAATGAACGCGCGGCGAGCGCTTTCAGGTTCGGCGCGTGCAGGAAATCGGCCGGCCCGTCGGGGAAAAGCGTCCCGTTAAACTGGTCCGCCATGATCACGAGGATATTGGGCCGAGAGGTCATCGCGTATTTCCGCACAGGAGGGCTTCGAAGGTGTCGCGGGCGAGGTCGATCGCCGCCTGGTGCGCCGGCGAACCTGCGTGAATGGCGCGGCGCAGGTATAGTCCGTCGATCAGTGCGGCGAGGATTTCCGCTGCTTCCTCGGCGCGCCGGCGCGCCAGCAGCAGCGTCAAACCGCTGACGAGGTTTGTGCGCAGGCGGCGCGCGTAGATCGACAGCAGCCGTGCAACGGAGGCGGAGTGGTTGGCCTCGCCATAGAAGGCAAGCCACGCTTTCACGGTTGCAGGATCAAATTGCCGGCCCGACAGGTTGACACCGATGACGGCAAGCACGCGGGCGCGTCCATCGGTCCCCGCCTCGCGCAACGCCGTCCGGGCCTCGGCCGCCAGTTCGCCGAGCATGTGGCGCAGGGTGGCTTCCAGAAGATCGTCCTTGGCGCCGAAATAGTGATGCGCCAGCGCCGGCGACACACCGGCACGCCCGGCAATGTCCTGCATCGTCACGTCAAGCGAACCACGCGCACCGATCGCGCCGATGGCGGCATCGATGAGCGCCTGGCGACGCAGCGGCTCCATTCCGATCCTGGGCATGAAAATCTCCTGCGCTTGTCCAATCCTTTTTTAATTGAGGCGTCAATCAAAAACCTCGTGATCAGCTGGATTGCCGCGCGTTGGCCCTGCGCGAGCGAAGCCCGAATGACGGCGAAAAGCCCTGATCCCGTACGGTTTTGATGGTTTTCGCGACGCTCATCGGCTATGCGGCTTCATCGGTTGGCATTCGGGCGCAGGAGGAACGGCGATGACCGCAGCGATTGTCGGATGGGCTCATATGCCCTTCGGCCGGCACGAGGCCGAAACCGTCGAATCCATGATCGTCCGGGTGGCCCGCGATGCGCTGGCCCATGCCGGCATCGAAGCCGCCGATGTCGACGAGATCGTGCTCGGGCACTTCAACGCCGGCTTCTCGCCGCAGGATTTCACCGCAAGCCTTGTTCTGCAGGCGGACGACGCACTGCGGTTCAAGCGCGCGACGCGGGTGGAAAATGCCTGCGCCACCGGATCGGCGGCCGTCCATTTCGCCCATCGCGCGGTGCGATCCGGCGATGCGCGCATCGTGCTGGTCGTCGGCGCCGAGAAGATGACCGCGACAGCGGGACCGGACATCGGCAGAAACCTGCTAAAGGCATCCTATTTGCCCGAGGACGGCGATACGCCGGCCGGATTCGCCGGTGTCTTTGGCAAGATCGCGGACCTCTATTTCCAGCGTTACGGCGACCAGTCCGACGCGCTCGCCGCCATCGCCGCCAAGAACCACAAGAACGGTGTTGGCAATCCGCTGGCTCAGATGCGCAAGGACCTGGGCTTCGATTTCTGCCGTACCGAAAGCGACAAGAACCCCTTTGTTGCAGGGCCGCTGAAACGTACCGATTGCTCGCTGGTGTCCGATGGCGCAGCGGCGCTGGTGATCGCGGACACCAAGACGGCGATGCGGTTTCCGCGAGCAATCGCCTTCCGCGGAATCGGACATGCCCAGGATTTTCTGCCGATGTCGAAACGCGACATCATCGCCTACGAAGGCTGCACGGAAGCCTGGCGGCGTGCCCATGCCGACGCCGGGACGTCTCTCGCCGATCTTTCGCTGGTCGAGACCCATGACTGCTTCACCATTGCGGAACTGATCGAATACGAGGCGATGGGGCTGGCGAAGCCGGGCGAGGGGGCGAAAGTCGCGCTCTCGGGCGAAGTCGCAATGGGCGGCAGGCTGCCGATCAATCCCTCCGGCGGCCTGAAGGCCAAGGGCCATCCGATCGGCGCGACCGGCGTGTCCATGCATGTGCTTTCCGCAATGCAGCTCACCGGCGAGGCCGGCGATATCCAGGTTCCGGGTGCGATCCTCGCAGGTATCTTCAACATGGGTGGCGCAGCGGTCGCGAACTACGTGTCCATCCTGGAACGGATCAAATGAAACTAGCCGCGGTCGTGACCGGTGGAGCCTCGGGCATCGGCCTGGCGACCGTGAAGCGTTTGCGCGACGATGGTTGGCCGATCGCCGTGATGGATGCCAACGCCGACGCTCTGGTGGAAACCGAAGTCGCACTTGAAGATCCGGACGTCCTGCTGATCCGCGTCGACGTGACCGACGAGGACGAGGTGGCCGAGGCTTTTGATCAGGCCGCCGACGCTCTGGGGCCAATCGGCGCGCTGGTCAATTGCGCTGGCATTGCCCGCGATCTCCCCGTCGAGGAGACCACCGCCGAACTGTTCCGGCAGGTCGTCGAGGTCAATTTGATCGGATCCTTCAACGCCTCTAGGGCGGCTCTGGAGCGCATGGGCAATACGCTTGCCATCGTCAACATCACCTCCGTCTCGGGGGTGCGCGCCAATCGCGGCCGCGTCGCCTATGGCGCCTCCAAGGCCGGCGTGAAGATGATGACCGAGGTGATGGCGCTCGAACTCGGAGCCCGCAATGTGCGCGTCAACTGCATTGCGCCCGGGCCGATCGACACGCCGCTCATTTCACGACTGCATACCGACAAGGACCGCAAGGCCTGGACCGACCGCGTACCTCAGCGCCGCTACGGCGATCCGGACGAGGTCGCCGCCGCCATTGCCTTCCTGGTCTCGCCCGAGGCGAGCTACGTCAACGGTCACACGCTCGCCGTCGACGGCGGCTTCCTTGCCGCAGGCATTCTTCCCGAGGTCTGAACCATGACAAATCCTGTCCTTTGCGAAGCGACGCGCGGCGGCGTCGTCGAAAGCCGGCATACCGGCGCGATAATCGCTGTCGACGCCCGTGGGCGTGTGCTTCTTGAGCTCGGCGATGGCGGCCAGGCGGTCTTCCCGCGCTCCGCTGTCAAGGCCATTCAGGCGCTTCCGCTCATCGAGAGCGGGGCGGCTGATACCTTCGGCTTCGGCAACAAGGAGCTGGCGCTCGCCTGTGCGTCACACCAGGGCGAGGAGGATCACGTCCGCACCGCGTCTTCCATGCTGGCGAAGGCCGGTATGGGCGAAGACAATCTCGAATGCGGTGTGCACTGGCCGCTGAGCGCGGCAGCTGCTGGCGACCTGTCGTGGAAGCATCGAAAGCCGACGCAGCTTCATAACAATTGTTCGGGAAAGCACGCCGGATTCCTGTGTACCTGCGCAAGCGAAGGCGACGATCCGAAAGGCTATGTCACCGCCGGCCACAGGGCTATGGAGCGCGTCCGGCGGACGATGGAGGAAGTGACCGGCGCAAAGCACGATCCGGCGACCGCCGGCATCGACGGATGTTCCATTCCAACCTACGCCGTCCCCCTCAGCGCGCTGGCGCTGGGCTTTGCCCGGATGGCGACGGGCGAAGGCTTTGGTCAAAAACGGAAGCTCGCCGCCCAGCGGTTGCTCTCCGCCTGCATGGCCGAACCGTGGCACGTCTCCGGCACTGGCGGGTTCGATACAGAGATCATGCAGGCGCTGCCGGGCGATGTCTTCGTCAAGTCCGGCGCTGAGGGCGTGTGTTGCGCGGCGATCCCCAGGCTCGGAATCGGCATCGCGTTGAAGATCGATGACGGGGCGGGGCGAGCCAGCGATGTCGCGATCGCGGCCGCGCTCGCGAAGGTTCTGCGCGGCGGCGCAAAGGCCGAAACGCTACGCGCATCAGCCGTCAGGCCGCTTGCCAATCGGCGCGGGATCGTCGTGGGCGAACTGCGCCCGGGCGAAGCCTTCAACTGACGTGATTGCGTTCCACCGTGAGGTGGTCGTAGCCGGTGCTGCCGCCGGGCGCGAGATCGCCGGTGGCAGGCTTTGCCCAGCGATAGCCGACAATCGCACCCTCGGTGGCGCCCGAAATGACGTTTTCGGCGATCAGTGCCGCGCCGGCGCCCTCGACCACCGAAACGGCGATTCCGACGCGGCTGTCGCGGATCACGTTTCCGGTCGCAGAGACATCGCGCAGATAGCTCCCCCAGCCGAGCCCGATGCCCCAGAGCGGCGCGCCTTCGATGACGTTCGCCGAAATCGCGGCATCGGCCTCGACGGTGATGCCGGCACCGAATCCGGGGCTGTCGGCCGGATACGGTCCCTTGGCCGAGAGATTGCGCACGACGTTTCCGGTCACCGCGGCGAGGCGTCCGCCTTCGTTGAAATTCACCACGGAAATGCCGTTGGCCGCGCCGTCGACGATGTTGCCGCTGATGACGGCGCCTTCGAAGGCGAACTCGGCATAGATGGCGGTTTCTCCGGAACGGCTGCACCGATTGTCGGCGATGCGTACGGACGAAGCGCTGTTGGCCCGGATGGCAGAAAAGGCACAATCGGAAACCGCGTTGTCCGCGATGATGACGCCGTCTGCCCTGAACAGGTTGATGCCGTTGCCGAATTGGCCGGTACCGCCGCTCTGGGCGCGGATGCCGGCGATGCGGTTTCCGGTCACCGCCGTTCCATCGTCGCCCGCGGTCCAGCGGTGGACAAGAATCCCGCCATTGCCGCAGTCATGGACGGAGTTGGCCGAAATCGTCACGCTGGTTCCTTCGATCGACCACAGGCCGACATCGAACGCTCCGGCGATTTCGCTGCGCTCGATTCGCCCGGCGCTGCGCTCCATGACGATCCCGCTCTTAGCCGATCCCAGGATCGCGCATCGCTCGATGTCGACCTGCCGGACCCTGTTGAGGTCGAGCAGGCCGCGAGTGTCGTCACCGATCCAGCGGTTCACGCCGTCGATGATAATCCCCCGCATTTCGAACTGGGCGACATCCTCGCCGCGAAACAGGAAGCCGTTGCCGCCATAGACGATGCGCGTATGGCCGGGCACGCCTTCCAACACCAGGGATTTCGGCAGCGAAATGTTCGACAGGACGTATTCGCCCGCGGGCAGGAACACCGGCTGCCCTCGGCGTGCGGCCTCCTCGGCCAGCTTGATGAACGCCTTGGATTGGTCGTCCAGGGCGCCGGGCCGGACGTCGAAATGGGTGGCGTCGAGGCCGCCACGCAAGCCCGCTTCCGCGAGCAGAGACGGTTTGCCGGCCAAAGCCGGAGCGGCCAAAAGCGACGTTGCGCCAGCCAGAAACGCGCGTCTGTGCAATTTCGGCACGGTCATTGAACGCTCCTGCGTTGATTCAGGTCATTTCGCAGCGAATTGCGCCGCTGTTCATTGTCATGTGGGTTGACGATGCACGTTCGATGCCGAACAATTGCGATCCTGCCCGACAGATTGGACCGACAGGAGACGAGACCGCATGAGCAGTGCTTTCACGCGCGAACAGGACGACGAGAACCTGATGCCCGACGTGGGCGAACGGCCCGTCAGCCCTCATCGCAATCTCGTCACCAAGGCCGGCCTCACGCAGATCGACACCGAGATCGCCGTGCTACATGAGGAACTCGCCAAGGCCGAGGTGGCCAAGGACAAGCAGAGGATCGCGCTTGCCAGCCGTGATCTGCGTTATTGGCTGGCACGTCGCGAGACGGCCGAGGTTTCCGAACCCGATCCCAACTCACCGGTGGTACGTTTCGGCATGTGGGTTCACCTCAAGGGCGAGGACGGAACCGGCAAGGAATGGCAGATCGTCGGCGAGGACGAGGCGGATGCCGGTCGAGACAAGATCAGCCACGCGGGCGCGCTGGCCACGGCGCTGTTCGGCAAGGGCGTTGGCGACGATGTGTCCATCAACGGCAAGACGTGGGAGATCGTCGGCCTCGATGCGATGGACCGCCAGGGCTGAGCCCTACAGCCAACCGCGCCGTTTGAAGAAGAGCAGCGGCAGGACCGCCGAGACAATCATCAGCCCGATGGCCATCGGATAGCCGAACGGCCAGTCGAGTTCCGGCATGAAGTGGAAGTTCATGCCGTAGATCGACGCGACGAGAGTCGGCGGCATCAGTGCCACGGCGGCCACCGAGAACAGCTTGATGATTGCGTTCTGTTCGACCGAGACGAGCCCGACGACGGCATCGATGAGAAAGGTGACGCGCTCGGCCAGATAGCTCGCATGGGCGACCAGCGACGCGAGATCGCGGTCGACCGAGGCGAGCGTAGCCTTGGCGTCCGGCCTCTTTTTCGCCACCGGTACGTTCGACTGCGCGAAAACAACGAAGCGGGAGACGCCGGCGAGGCTTTCCCGAACCTTTGACAGGAATTCGCCTTCATAGGCGATGAGCCGCAGGGTCTTCTGGAATTCGGCGTTGGTCAGCGGCTTCTGCTTGGACAGCGCCGCGGCGGCCGGATTGCCGAACAAGCGACGCGATTCCGCATCGAGCCGCACAGCGACATTCTCCAGATGGTCGGCAATGCGGTCGGTGATGGTTTCCAGCAGCTCCAGCATGACCGACAGCCCGTCAGCGTCGGGTGAAATCGCGCCCGAGCCGGGTTTGGTGCATCGCGCGGCGAACAGGCGGAACGGGGTCGGCTCGGCGTAGCGCACGGTGGCGAGCAGCTTGTCGGACAGCACGAAGACAATCGGGTCGAGCCCGAACTCGCCGGCGCCGCCGCCATGGATGACCGGGGCGACGAGATAATGCGCGTTGCGTTCCGAATAGAACCGGCTCGATTCCTCGATTTCGCGCATTTCTTCCCGCGTTGGTACCGAAATGCCCGTCAGCGCCTCGACGTGATGATCTTCTTCGGGCGACGGCGCCAAGAGGTCGATCCAGACGGCATGCTCCGGCAGGGGATCTCCAGGCGCATGGGGAGTGGCCACGAGGCAATCGGCAGCGCGGGAGTAGATGGTGATCATGCTGGCGAGATCCGGTTCGCGGCCCGATAACACGACGGTTTTGCGCTATCAAATCGGCTGGCAGGGACTGCGGGAGACCAGCACGGCCTCCGTTCCGCCGTCGGCGCCTACTCGCAAACTCATCCGCCTGCCGAAAGCCGCTCCATCAGCCGTACCGCGGCTTCGGGGATGACCGTGCCAGGGCCGAAAATCTCGGCCGCGCCGGCCGCGCGGACCGCGTCGTAATCCTGTGGCGGGATGACACCGCCGACCACGACAAGGACATCGCCTCGGCCGGCTTTCCTCAGTACCGTGACCAGTTCGGGTACGAGGGTGAGATGCCCTGCGGCGAGCGAGGAGACCCCGACAACGTCCACGTCCTTCTCGATCGCGAGCTTCGCGACTTCCTCAGGCGTCTGGAACATGGCGCCGACCGTGACGTCGAAGCCGAGATCGCCGAACGCGGTGGCGATGACCTTCTGTCCGCGATCATGGCCATCCTGTCCGATCTTGGCGACGAGCAGGCGCGGCTTGCGACCGCGATCCTTTTCGAATGCCGCAACCTGCGCTTCGACGGTCTCCACGGTGGTCAGTTCGCCGATCGCCTTGCGATAGACGCCGGAGATCGTGCGGATTTCGGCGACGTGGCGGCCATAGGCCTTTTCCAGCGCAAGCGAAATCTCGCCGACCGTGGCCCGCGCGCGCGCCGCGCGGATGGCAAAATCGAGCAGATTGCCTTCGCCGGATCGTGCAACCTGGGTGAGCGCGTCGAGGGAGGCTTCTGTCGCGGCGACGTCGCGGGTTCCCTTGAGCTGCTGCAACTTGGAAAGCTGGCGTGCCCGTACCTCGCCATTGTCGACCTTCAGCACGTCGACGGCGACGTCCTCGGTCGGCCGGTAGGCGTTGACGCCGACGACCGTCTGCTGGCCGGAATCGATCCGCGCCTGGGTGCGCGCCGCTGCTTCCTCGATGCGCAGTTTCGGCAGGCCTTTCTCGATGGCCGCGGCCATGCCGCCGAGGCTCTCCACCTCTTCGATATGGCTGAGCGCGCGCGCCGCGAGATCGTGGGTAAGCCGCTCGACATAAGCCGAACCGCCCCAAGGATCGATCAGCCTCGTCGTGCCCGATTCATGCGCGATGACAAGCTGCGTATTGCGGGCGATGCGCGCCGAGTGGTCTGTCGGCAGCGCCAGCGCCTCGTCGAACGAATTGGTGTGCAGCGACTGGGTATGGCCCTGCGTGGCGGCGAGCGCCTCCGCCATCGTGCGCATCACGTTGTTCCACGGGTCCTGCGCGGTCAGCGACCAGCCGGAGGTCTGGCAATGCGTGCGCAGCGACAACGAACGCTCGTCCTTCGGGTCGAAGTTCTTCTTCATCAGCGTCGCCCAGATCAGGCGCGCTGCCCGCATCTTGGCGACCTCCATGAAGAAGTTCATGCCGATCGCCCAGAAGAACGAAAGGCGTGGCGCGAAGCGGTCGACATCAAGGCCGGCGGCGACACCGGCCCGCACATATTCGATGCCGTCGGCGATGGTGTAGGCAAGTTCGAGATCGGCCGTCGCCCCGGCTTCCTGCATGTGGTAGCCGGAAATCGAGATCGAGTTGAACTTCGGCATGTGCGCCGAAGTGTAGGCGAAGATGTCGGAGATGATCCGCATCGACGGCTTTGGCGGGTAAATGTAGGTGTTTCGGACCATGAACTCCTTCAGGATGTCGTTCTGGATCGTTCCCTGAAGGTCCTTCTGCGCGACGCCCTGTTCCTCCGCGGCTACGACGTAAAGCGCCATGATCGGTAGCACCGCGCCGTTCATGGTCATCGATACCGTCATTTCGCCGAGCGGGATGCCGTCGAAGAGCTGGCGCATGTCGAGAATGGAATCGATGGCAACGCCCGCCATGCCGACATCGCCGGCAACTCGCGGATGGTCGGAATCGTAGCCACGATGGGTGGCAAGGTCGAAGGCGACCGATAGGCCTTTCTGGCCGGCCGCGAGGTTGCGGCGGTAGAAGGCATTGGATTCCTCCGCCGTCGAAAATCCGGCGTATTGGCGGACAGTCCAGGGCTGCTGGACATACATCGTGGGGTAGGGACCGCGAATGAACGGCGCCACTCCGGGCCAGCCATCGAGAAAGGGCAGTCCGGCGAGATCGCCGCCGTCGTAAGCGCGTTTGAGCGCAATGCCTTCGGGCGTGTCGCCGGCGTCATCGCTGGCGACCCGACGGCTTTTTCCCGGCTTGCGCCAGGCGAGCGTCGTGAAATCGGGAATCATGCCATTCCTCCCGCCGCAGCGGCTTCGTCCCGGACGATCACCACGCGCTCGCAGCGAACCGTCGCGTCCGTGGGAAGCGGCATAGTCCTGGCGTCAAGCAGATCGAGCGGCCGCTCGGCCGGCGGAACGAATTTGGAAACACCGACCATCATGCGGTCACCGGACCTGAATGCTGTCGCACGTTCGGTCGCCGCGTTGCGTACGCGTTCCTGCAGTTTGCCCGCGACGAGCGACGCGAGCAGGCCGCCGTCCTGCTTGATCGCCTGGAAGGCACTCCAGCCCGCCTCGCACAACTTGTCCGTCAGCTCTTCTATGCCGCCGGCGCCGGCCGCCGGATCGGCAACGCGATCGATTCCCGTTTCGCTCGCAAGGACCAGCTGCGTGTTTCGGGCGATGCGGCGCGCGAACGGACCGCTCAGGCCAGCCGCGGCCGGGTAGGGAAGCACGGCAATCGAATCAGCCCCGCCGACAGCTGCCGCGAAAGCGGCGATGGTCGTGCGCAGGATGTTCGTCTCGGCGTCTTTTGCCGTCATCATCCGCATCGACGTCTCGGCGTGGATGTGTGCCTGTGTCGGCTCGAAACCGCACGCCTCTTGCACGCGATCCCACAACAGCCGAAGCGCCCTGATCTTGGCGACCGTCGTAAACAGGTCCTGATCGGCCGAAAGCGAGAAACCGATATGCGGGGCTGCATAGAGAAGTGGCTGGCGAGCGCGCTCGAACATCCGCAGATGGCTGACGGCGCCGGCAAGAACCGCGCCGAGTTCCTGTCCGGGCGTGGCGCCTGCATTGTGGTAGACGCGCCCATCGGCCTCGAGCAGCACGCCCGGCACGTTGAGTGCAAAAAGATGGGAAAGCGACTGCGGCATGGATTCTTCATGTGCCTCGATCGACATGCGCAGCCGTCCGGTGCTCGCGAACACCGCGGCCGGGTCGATGCCGAGTGCGATGTCGAGCCGCGCCGGATCGACGCGCCGCCCGCCCAGATAGGCAACCAGCCATTCCACCGAGGCGCGACTGGAGGGATGTGAATCGATGCGCAAGTGGAGACCGCTCAGATCGACAGCCGAGAGGACTTGCGCCAACGCTTGGGGGTTCGCAGGCAGGCCGTAGCCGAAAGCGTTTCCGGCGCCTTCGAACACGAGGGCGAGGCCCGTGGCGCCCTGCGCCACCTCTTCGCTCGCCTGGGCCGCTGCCCGCGCCACATCGGGATCGTCGATGCGCGAGACGATCGCCCACGGCCGCTCCGCTTCGGAGCGCGCCAGATGGGCAATTTCCGTACGCCTGGAATTCAGGGGGCCGAACCGGAATCCGTCTTCCGAACGCGAAACCAATGCCTCTTCGAATGACGCGCCCTTGAGCGCCTTTGCCGTCGCCGCTCGCCAACGCGCTTCGCTCTGTTCCCCGAAATCCGAGACGTTGAAAATCGCTGCGTCCATGCCGAGCCCCTGATTGGCCACGTCCTCTTTATGGCACCCATCGCCATGCCGCAATTCAACAAAAGGGTCGGGCTTGCCCTCACTCCCGGTAGCGTTGTCCATTGTCGCAGAACCTCCGAGCGACTATACCGGGGCCGCCCCCGACCGATGACGATGCCGTTCTTCCCGGAGCCTGCCGAAAATGACCGACATGAACACCATTTTTCTCGGTGCGAGCCGCAAGCCTGACGATTCCTACCAGCGGGCGGAGCAACTGCTGCTGAGGTACGGCAATCGTCACGGCCTGGTGACGGGTGCGACCGGCACCGGCAAGACGGTGACGCTGCAAATCCTGGCGGAAGGATTGTCCAACGCCGGTGTTCCGGTCTTTGCCGCCGACATCAAGGGCGACCTGTCGGGCGTCTCGATGATGGGCGAGCCGAAGGACTTCCTCCAGAAGCGCGCCGATCTGATCAAGCTCGACCCGTACGAGTTCCAGCAGTTTCCGGTGGTGTTCTGGGACCTCTTCGGCGAACAGGGCCACCCGATTCGCGCGACCATCTCCGACATGGGTCCGCTGCTCCTGTCGCGCCTGATGAACCTTACGGAAGCGCAGGAAGGCGTCCTCAATATCGCCTTCCGGCTTGCCGACGAAGAAGGCCTGCTGGTGCTTGATCTTAAGGACCTGCAGTCGCTTCTCGCTACCGTCGCTGACCGCGCAAAGGAACTTCAGGCTCGTTACGGCAATGTCAGCCGCGAATCCGTCGGAGCAATCCAGCGATCGCTTCTGGTGCTCGAACAGCAGGGCGGCGCCAATTTCTACGGCGAACCGGCGCTGCGGATCGCCGACCTGATGCGCACGACGCCTGACGGACGCGGCGCCATCAATATCCTCGCGGCTGACAAGCTGATGATGAATCCGCGCCTCTACGCGACGTTTCTGCTGTGGCTGCTGTCGGAACTGTTCGAGGAACTTCCCGAAATCGGCGATCCCGAAAAGCCGCGCCTCGTGTTTTTCTTCGACGAAGCGCATCTGCTTTTCGATGACGCGCCGAAGGCGCTGGTCGATCGCGTCGAGCAGGTCGTCAGGCTCATTCGCTCGAAGGGCGTCGGTGTATTCTTCGTAACCCAGAATCCGCTCGACGTGCCGGAAACCGTGCTGGCGCAGCTTGGCAATCGCCTCCAGCACGCGCTGCGCGCCTATACGCCGCGCGAGCAGAAGGCAGTCAAGACCGCGGCCGACACCTTCCGGCCCAATCCCGATTTCGACTGTTTCAAGGCCATTACCCAGCTCGGGACCGGCGAGGCGCTTGTCTCCACTCTGGAGGAAAAAGGCATTCCTTCGATGGTCCAGCGGACCCTCATCCGTCCTCCGGCGGGGCGCCTCGGCGCGATCACGCCTGACGAGCGCCGCCGCGTGATGGCGACCAGTCCAGTTGCAGGCCAGTACGACAAGCCGCTCGACCGGGAATCGGCTTACGAAATCCTGCAGAAACGCGCCGCCGACATGCAGGCGGCCGCGGAGAAGACAAGAGAGGAAGCCCAGGCTGTCAAGGAAGAAAAAGCGAGTGGCGGCGGTTGGGTCGATACGGTGCTCGGGACGGGTGGCGGGTCGCGCCGGCGCGAGTCCGTGGCCGAAGCGGCAATGAAATCGGTCGCCCGCTCGGTCTCCTCTTCGCTTGGTCGGGCCATCGTTCGCGGCATTCTCGGCAGTTTGACAAGGCGCTAGGCGACGGCTGCGCCAAAATCCCGCAAGGCGGCGTCGACTGCGGCGCGGGGCAGGATCGTCAGGGCGTCGGTTTCGAACGGCAGATGACGAAAATACTCGCGGACCAGCGCCGCGACCGCGAAAGCCTGCGCCTCGTCGCGGCGCCTTTTGACGGAATCGCGATCCGCCCGACTTGCGAGCCAATGCTTGTGAATGGCGAAAACGCGCGGATCGGGAGCGACCATGCGCAAGGGCATGCCTTTCTCGTCGATGGCGATCTGGTCGAATGGCGGGGCGTTTTCGAGCCAGACAAGTCCCTCAATTGCGACAGCTTCGAGATCCTCCGCGTCTCCAAGGGCATGGCGCTCCTTTTTCCATGGTGGCTTTCGCGATGGCTTAATCAGGTCGACCAGATACCCGTCGCCATTGACGGCGCGGAAAGTCTGCCCGGATTTCCGGAATGATTTGTCGAGCTTCTGCAGCAGGCCGATCAATCCCGAAATGGCGATGGCTTTTCCGGCGACGAGGCGCAAGCGCGCCCGCGAATCGAACAACAGGTCGATATCCTCGGTCGCCGTGATCGAGGAATCGAACATCACGCCCGCCGCCGCCTCATAGGCGAACAGCGCGTTTGTTCCGGCGACCCTTACGCCTTCGCCGATCAAGCCTTCGTCGTCGAGGGCGCGCAAGATTTTGGCGGTCAGCAAAGGCACGCGCCCGAGCCCGACGGCGCGGTTGATGGCTGCTTGCCGGTCGAGAACGGATCGAAGGCTTGAAATCCGCGCTGCGGAGTCTTCCCGGCCTTTCTCGAACGCTTCCTTGATCTGCTCTGTTCCGGCGTTCCTTGGTCCGAGCGATTTCTGCCGGCGGACGCCGCGGTCGTCATAGTAGGCGCGAAGGAGATAGGTGTGTCCGTGGGAGTGATCCCAGATCATGGAGCCGCGGAAACTGCGCGCCTGTTCGACGCTTTCGCGCCACGCGGAGAATCGCTGTCTCGTATTCACACTTTCCCGGCGTTGATCGCCATTGAATTCAACAGGATAGGCCATTTTCCAACATCTGCGCCGAAAATACGATACACCTGTTGAAAAATACCATTTTCGTATTAAAAATCAATAAGTCCAACAATTACACCGAAAATCCGCCGCAACTGTTGGAAAAACCTCCGTTCAAGCGATCGCCGGAAGTCCTTCCAGGCTTGCGAGGACGGCATCGGCAGGGAGGTCGGCGTATTCGTCGGGATAGCCGGCCCGGTTGATCCAGACCGTGCGGAAGCCGAATTTCTTCGCGCCGGCGACATCCCAGCGGTTCGACGACTGGAAGGAGACGGCCGACGGGTAGAGCCGCCAGGCGGTGGTCACCATGTCATAGACGTCGGGATCGGACTTGTAGCGGCGGATCGCATCGACCGAGAACACCTCGTCGATCACGTCCTCGATGACCGCCGATTTCACTGCCGCCGCCAGCATTTCCGGTGAACCGTTGGACAGGATGGCGATGCGCGCGCCATCCGCCTTCAGCCGGCGGAGAATTGTCGGCACTTCCGGAAAACAATCGAGGCTCCAGTAGGCCTCGAGCAGCGACGGCTTGAGCGAAGGATCGGCTGACGGGTAGCGGGCGAACGCATAGTCGAGCGCCATCCGCGTGAGTTCCCAGAAGTCCCGATAGGCCCCGGCGAGCGAGCGCACCCAGGAGTATTCCAGCTGCTTGGCACGCCACAGGTCGGAGATCGCCTGGCCGTCCGGTCCGATCGCGGCCGCGTGCTTGCGCACCGCCGCGTGCACGTCGAACAGCGTGCCATAGGCATCGAAGACATAGGCGGAATGTCGCATGGATCGGGCCTCCCAGACCGTTCAAACCCGCCGTCGGCGCCGCGTCAAGCGTGGGCGTCGGCGAGCGCTGATATGTCGCCCGACGGCGTTGACGCCGGCCGATAAAGGCGATTGCCTGTAACGAAAGCTGCTGGAGTGGAACATGAAAGTCGATACGAGGGCACTGACGCTGACCTGGACCTATGTGGACGGCGACTGGATCGAGGGCAATCCGCCGCTGGTCGGCCCTCGCAGCCACGCGATGTGGCTTGCTTCCAGCGTCTTCGACGGCGCCCGATGGTTTGAAGGCGTCGCTCCCGATCTCGATCGGCATTGCGAGCGCGTCAACGCCTCGGCGCGGGCACTCGGCCTGAAGCCGACGATGGCGCCCGACGCGATCGCAGGTCTCGCCCACGACGGTTTGAAGAAGTTCGATGGCAAGACCGCCGTCTATATCCGTCCGATGTATTGGGCCGAGCACGGCGGTTACATGGGCGTTCCCGCCGATCCCGAGTCGACCCGATTTGCCTTGAGCCTCTACGAGGCGCCGATGATCGCGCCGACCGGCTTTTCCGTGACGGTCTCGCCGTTCCGGCGGCCTACCTGGGAAACCATGCCGACCGATGCGAAAGCGGGCTGCCTCTATCCGAACAACGCTCGCGCCATCCTCGAGGCGCGTTCGCGCGGTTTCGACAATGCGCTCGTTCTCGACATGCTGGGCAATGTCGCAGAAACGGGGTCATCGAACATTTTCATGGTCAGGGACGGGCACGTCTTCACGCCGGCACCCAACGGAACCTTCCTGTCGGGCATCACGCGCTCGCGGACCATCGACTTGCTGGCGGGATACGGCTTCAAGACGACGGAGAAGGTGCTTTCGGTCAGGGACTTCATGGAGGCCGACGAAATCTTCTCGACGGGGAACCATTCCAAGGTCGTTCCCGTTATCCGCATCGAGGGGAGGGATCTCCAGGCCGGCCCGGTGGCGCGCAAGGCACGCGAACTTTACTGGGAGTGGGCCCACTCCTGACGCCAACAAAACGGTTGCGGCGGGGCCGCATCGGCCTATCTAGAAAGGGATCGCGCCCTAGTCGCGCTTCGACCACGAGGGAGAACAATCATGGCTTTCGAACTTCCCGCACTGCCCTACGACTATGAGGCGCTGGCGCCGTTCATGTCGCGCGAGACGCTGGAATACCATCACGACAAGCACCACAAGGCCTATGTCGACAACGGCAACAAGCTTGCCGGCGAGGCCGGCATGGGCGGTCTTTCGCTCGAGGAAGTGGTGAAACAGTCCTTCGGCAAGAATGCCGGTCTCTTCAACAACGCGGCCCAGCACTACAATCATGTCCATTTCTGGAAGTGGATGAAGAAGGGCGGCGGCGGCACGAAACTACCCGGCGCCGTGCAGAAGGCGATCGATTCCGATCTCGGCGGCTATGACAAGTTCCGCGCCGACTTCATCCAGGCGGGCATGACGCAGTTCGGTTCCGGCTGGGCCTGGGTTGCGGTCAAGGACGGCAAGCTCACCGTCATGAAGACACCGAACGGGGAAAATCCCCTCGTGCACGGTGCCACGCCGATCCTCGGCGTCGATGTCTGGGAGCATTCCTACTACATCGACTATCGCAATCTCCGGCAGAAATACCTGGAAGCTTTTGTCGACAGCCTCATCAACTGGGACTACGTCGCCGAGATGCATGCGGCGGCGTGATTTCGGTGGGAATGTGTCGAAGCCCCGGCTAACGCCGGGGTTTCGCGTTTTATTCCATCGACCGGGGTAAACGCTGTGTCACCCCCGTGTGCACAACCGGTAACGCCAGTGTGATCGGCCAAGCCACCGGGAATTGTGCATCGTTCCGCCTGGCGCCACTCAAAACAACCCAGGAGAACGCGATGAGAAAAATCCTTTTGGCCCTGCCGCTCCTTGCAATTGCCGGATCTGCCGCAATGGCCGATCCCATCGAGGATCGCGAAGCCATCATGAAAGGCTTCGGTCAGGCTTTGAAGACGCTTGTGCCCATCGCCAAGGGCGAGGCCGCCTTCGATGCCGCTGCCGTTGCCGCCGGACTGGCCGCAATCAATGACGGTGCCCAGAAGCTCGATGTCGTCGCCCTGTTTCCGGCCGGATCGACCTCGGAAGAATCGATGGCCTCACCGGCGATCTGGGAAAACTTCGCCGACTTTACCGCCCGCGCCGAGAAACTGAAAACGGATGCCGCCGCGGCCGCCGCTGCCAATCCGGCCGATCTCGATGCCTTCCGGGCGGTATTCGGCACTGTCGCAAACAATTGCGGCGGTTGCCACGAAACCTACCGCCTCAAGAAAGGCTGAGCTGAGCGATGAGGCCGAGGCTTGCCGCGACGCTTGTCTTCGTGGCGCTCGCGGCGCTGGCCTTCTGGTTCGCCACCCGCCCCGTCAGTCTCGACGGGGCGGTTGTCGCCTCCGCACCACCCGGCGATGCCGTTCGCGGCGAGATGGTTTTCTGGCAGGGCGGCTGCGCCTCCTGCCATGCCGCGCCGGGTGCCGAGGGCGATGAACGGCTGGAGCTCGGCGGCGGTCTCAAGCTCGCCTCGCCCTTCGGCGATTTTCATGCACCGAACATCTCGATGGATTCCAGGGACGGAATCGGCGCTTGGGACTTCGCGGCATTTGCCAACGCGCTGCAGCGCGGCGTCTCACCCGAGGGCGAACATTACTATCCGGCCTTCCCCTACACCTCCTACGCGCGGATGACCCTTGCCGACGTCGCCGACCTGTTCGCGTTCATGAGAACGCTTCCGGCAGTTGCGGGGCGGGCGCCGGACCATGAACTGCCATTTCCATTCAGCATCCGCCGCCTGCTCGGCGGGTGGAAATTCCTGTTCTTTGCACCCCGGCCGGTCCTCGCCCTCGCTGACACCGGTGACGAGGTCCGGCGCGGCCAATACCTCGTCGAGGGACCCGGTCATTGCGGGGAATGCCATACGCCCCGCAATCTTCTTGGCGGCGCAAGGTACGGCGAATGGCTGGCGGGCGCCCCCAATCCTGAAGGAAAGGGGATCATCCCGAATATTACCGGCGGCGAGGGCGGGTTGTCCGACTGGAATGCCGGACAGATTGCTTCGTTCCTGAAAGACGGCTTCACGCCGGAGTTCGATAGCGCCGGCGGGTCGATGACCCAGGTCATCGCCAACTGGGCGCATGTGACCGATGAGGATCGTGCCGCCGTCGCCGCCTATCTGAAAGCTGTACCGCCGCGTCCGGCCGGGTATCCGCTGAAGAAGTGAAGCTTTAGGCCTCGACAGGCAGCCCCATTCGAACCGGCGCCTGCGCGGGCGGCTTGAGAAAACCGACCAGGGCGGCGACGGCCACGAAAGCAGCGATCTCGTAGATGAGGGCGGCGTGCAAGGCCGAGGTGAAGGCGGCATGCGGCCCCTGTCCGCTTGCAAAGCCGGTCTTGAGCGCGGCGAAGAACAATTGTCCGGCGACAGCGATGCCGATTGCGCTGCCAATCTGCTGGAACGACTGCAGCGCCCCCGAACCTGAGCCGGCGTCGCGATGGCCGACGCTGGCGAGCACGACCTGGAAGAGCGACGAGATGGCGATGCCCATCCCGAAGCCGGAGACCAGCAACGGTCCGGACAGCAGCCAATGGTCGATCGTATCGCCGAGGTGCCCCGATGCGAGATAGAGCAGGGACATGCCGACGGTCAGCATCAAGGCTCCAACGATGATCCTCTGCCGGGGCCAGCGACCCTTCAGCCGCCCTGAAACAGTGGATGCGACAAGCACGCCGAGAGGAAAGGGGATTGTCGTCAGGCCGGATTGCAGCGGGGTCAGCCCGTAGCCCGATTGCAGATAGATGGCGAAAATCATGAAAAACCCGGTGACCCCGGAAAAAAACAGACCGGCCATGCCTGTGCCCAGCAGGAAATTCCCATTGTTCAGCAAGGGAAGCGGCAGGAGTTGCGTGCGCCCCTTGGTGTGGCGATTGCGTTCATGCAGATAGAAGATCGCAAAGACGATCGCAGCGACCGCAATCATCGCAAAACACCAGGCGGGCCAATCGTTACTGTGTCCTTCGATCAGCGGGAAGACGAGCAGGAAGACCCCGAGGGAAGCGAGGGTGACACCCAGTGGATCGTGGCCGACGTCGGGGTGACCCGGCATCGGCGGAATGAGCGCCCTCCCGGCGGCGATCGCCAGCAGGCCGATCGGCAGGTTGACCAGGAAGATCGGGCGCCAGTCGAGACCATAAAGGTCGGCGGAGATCAGCAGTCCGCCGGTCACCGGCCCGGCGACGGAGGCCAGGCCTGCCGTCAGGCCGAAAAGCGAGAAGGCCACCGCCCGCTCGCGTGGCGGAAACAGGACCTGCGCAATGGCCAGCACCTGCGGGATCATCATGGCGCCGGAGAGGCCCTGCAGGGCTCGCGCGGCAATGAGCGTCTCGATGGACGGCGCCGCGCCGCAAGCGCCCGAGAACAGCGTGAACAGGCTGACGCCGACAAGAAACATGCGCTTGCGGCCGATCGCATCGCCGAGCCTGCCAAAGGGAAGCAGGCCAAGCGCGAAGGCGACCACGTAGGCGGCGATGACCCATTCGATATGAGTCGGGTCGGCATGGAGGTTCTTCTGCAGCGTTGGCAGCGCAACGTTGACGATGGTGACGTCGATCATGTTCATGAACGACGCAACCAGAAGCACCACGAGGGCGATCCAGCGCCGGGGCTGGAGCTCCTCAGCGCCCGGGGCGCGCTGCGAAGTCATTGGACCATCTTCATGTTGTCGCTCTTGATAGTGCCGCGCCGCCGTCAAGCCTTGCCGATCGCCTTCAACGCAAAGGCATGGGTGTAGGCAATCTCCTCCAACCGGGCGAAGCGGCCGGATGCGCCGGCATGGCCCGCATCCATGTTGATGCGGAACAGCACAGGATTGTCATCGGTCCTGAGCGCCCGGAGCTTCGCCACCCACTTGGCCGGTTCCCAATAGGTCACGCGCGGATCGGTAAGTCCCGCCAGCGCGAGGATGGGCGGGTAGGCCTTTGATGTCACATTGTCGACGGGTGAATAGGCGGCGATCGTTTCGTAGTCCGTCTTCGATTCAATCGGATTGCCCCATTCGGGCCATTCGGGCGGGGTGAGCGGCAGGGTGTCGTCGAGCATGGTCGTCAGCACGTCGACAAAGGGCACCTCCGCGATGATGGCGCCGAAGGCTTCGGGCGCCATGTTGGCGACGGCGCCCATCAGCATCCCGCCGGCGGAGCCGCCGTGGGCGACGATGCGATCGTGCGAGGTGAAACCTTCCGCGGCAAGATAGTGAGCCGCCGCGATGAAATCCTTGAAGGTATTGGTCTTTCTATCCTTCTTGCCGGCTTCGTACCACGCATAACCCTTGTCCTTGCCGCCGCGGATATGGGCGATCGCGTAGACAAACCCACGATCCACCAGCGACAGGATATTGGTGTTGAAGGCGGCCGGAATCGAAATTCCATAGGAGCCATAACCATAGAGAAGGCAAGGGGCCGTGCCGTCGAGCGGCGTGTCCTTGCGGTAAAGCACGGAGACGGGAACGGTTTCGCCGTCATGCGCTGGCGCCATCAGGCGGCGGGTCACGTAGTTTGCCGGGTCGTGGCCGGAAGGCACTTCCTGCGTTTTCAGCAGAACCCGTTCGCGGGTTCCCATGTCGTAGTCGAAAACCTGCGCCGGCGTCGTCATCGAGGAATAGGTGAAGCGGATGACGTCAGTATCGTATTCGGCCGCGCCGATGAGGCTGAGCGAGTAGGCCTCTTCGGCAAAGGTGATCACGTGTTCGATCCCGCCGGCGCGTTCGCGGATGACGATGCGCGGCAATCCATCCTTGCGTTCGAGGCGCACGAGATGGCGTGCGAAGGCCATGACGGCAAGGATGAGCCGGCCGGGCTCGTGGGCGACGATTTCGGTCCAGTTCTCTGGCGAAGGGTTCGAGGCCGGCGTCGCCATGATCTTGAAATCCTTGGCGCCATCGGCGTTGGTGAGGATGAAGAACTCCTCGCCGCCTTCCTCGACAGAGTACTCGACGCCTTTGCGCCGGGCGGCGACAAGCCGTGGCTCGGCATCGGGCCGGTCGGCGGGGAGCAGGCGGTATTCACTCGTCTCGTGGTCGTGGACGGAGATGAAGATGAAGTCCTCGGTCCGTGTGCCCGCCACGGACATGAACATGCCGGAGTCGGCTTCCTCATAGACCAGCCGGTCTTCGGCCGGATGGTCGCCGAGCCGGTGGAAAAAGACCTTCGACGGGCGGTGGTTGTCGTCGAGGCGGGTATAGAAGAAACCGGAATCGTCGGTGGCCCATACGGCCGAGCCGTCGGTTTCCGGGACCACGTCGGCGCGGTCAACTCCGGTTTCCGTGTCGCGGATCTTCAACTCAAAATATTCAGAGCCCTTGTCGTCGACCGACCAGGCGACGAGGCGATGGTCGGTGGAATGCGTGAGCGCGCCCAGTTGGAAGAAGGCCTTGCCTTCCGCTTCGCGGTCGCCGTCGACGAGGATGTGTTCGCCTCCCCCCTCGCGGTGCGTGCGAAAATAGCGAGGATGCTCTCCACCGGCTTTCCATGATCGGCCATAGGCGAAGGGGCCGTCCTTCATCGGAACGGTCGAATCATCCTGCTTGATGCGCCCCTTCATCTCCTCCACCAATTGCTGGCGAAGCTGCGCGGTGTCCGCCATCAGCTGCGCCTGGTAGTCGTTTTCGGACTGCAGGTGCGCGCGGATCGACGGATCGAGCAGGGAAGGGTCGCGGAAGACCTCGCGCCAGTTGTCGGCGCGCAGCCAGGCATAATCGTCCGTGCGCGTGGTACCGTGGCGGGTGTCCGAAACGGGCCGGCGCCCGGCGACGGGGGGAGGAGAAGCGGGAAAGCGGGACATGGCTCTCGGATCGGTTCGGCTGGTGAACGGAAAATGAATTGCCGCTTCAGCGTCGGTTGCAGGGGAAGGCGGCAGGCTGGACAGGTGTGAATGAACCAACACGGCGGATTCGTCTACCAATGGTGCGTGACAATCCGTTCAACTGGAGGAGAGAAACATGCGAAGTCTGTCCCGCATTGCAATCGCCACGGCATTTGCCGCCACGGCGCTGACCTCAACCGTGATGACCGCCGCATCGTCGGCATTCGTCGCCTGGCAAGTGACCGACGTCCCCTGGGGCGATGTGCTCAACGTGCGCAAATATCCCTCGAGCGGCTCGCAGATCCAGTCCGCCAATCCCAATGGTACGGTCCTCTCGATGACCGGACGTTGCACCGGCGGCGTCGACCTGTTCGCCATCCAGGGGCTGGCGCATTGGAAGCAACGCCAGATCGTGCGCTACAAGTGGTGTGAAGTCTGGCACGATCCGGCACAGGACGGGCACTTCGTGGCCGGTTGGGTGTACGGGAAATACATCAAGCCCTACTGATCGGAACGAGCGGCGGGCGGCATCTGGCCGCCCGCGACCTGGCTGCATTCGGCCTTCCAAATGGCGGGAACGGTATCCGCACGCCACCCGCGTCCTTTGGACAAATGTCGAATTCACTGCGCGCTTCTATTCACAGAAAACATCAAAAGGGGTTATGCAGACCGGCGAAGGCTGGGCAAAAAGAATACGGGCAATCAAGAACCGGCGGGAGGGACAGATGAAAAAACACGGCACCGCGATGGTACTGGCGCTCCTCGCCGTATGGGTGGGCGCGTTTCCGGCCCTTGCCGGCGAAGTTACAAAGCCCGCGCTCGACCTTACCAACAACTGGGCCGGGTATCTGTCGGTTGTGGTTTTTATTTCCGCATACGTCATGGTGGTTTTCGAGGAAGCGCTGCACATGCGCAAGTCGAAACCGGTGCTGATGGCCGGAGGCCTGATCTGGGCGTTCGTGGGCATCGCCTATGCCATGGCCGGGCAGTCCGACAATGCCCACGCGCTCGCACTCGATCTGATCGAGGAATATGGCGAATTGTTCCTGTTCCTGTTTGTGGCGATCACCTACGTGAACACGCTTGAGGAACGCCGCGTCTTCGACCGCCTGCGGGCGATATTGGTTAACCAGGGCTTCGGCTACCGTCAGTTGTTCTGGATCACCGGCGCGATCGCGTTCCCTTTATCGGCCATTCTCGACAATCTCACGACGTCGCTGGTCATGGGCGCCGTCGTCATGGCGCTCGGCCGCTCCTCGGTACAGTTCGTGGTGCTCGGCTGCATCAATATCGTGGTAGCGGCGAACGCGGGCGGGGCGTTTTCGCCCTTCGGCGACATCACCACCTTGATGGTATGGCAGGCCGGAAAGGTCACGTTCTTCGAGTTTTTCGACCTGTTCGTGCCGTCGGTCGTGAATTGGATCATCCCCGCAGCCATCATGCATTTCGCCGTGCCGGACGAAAAGCCGCCGGCGGTCGTCGACAAGGCGACGATGAAAGCAGGGGCGAGGGGCGTCATTTTGCTGTTCGGCGCAACGGTGGCGACCGCGGTGAGCTTCAAGAACTTCCTTCACCTGCCGCCGGCACTCGGCATGATGCTTGGCTTGGGCTACCTCCAGATCTTCTCCTATTTCCTGAAACACAAAGGCAAGCGTGGCGAAGATCACGATCTTATCCTCGACTCCTTCTCGCAGATGGCACGAGTAGAATGGGACACGTTCCTGTTCTTCTTCGGGATCATCTTCGCAGTCGGCGGCCTCGGTGTTTTGGGATATCTCGCCCTGGCGTCGAATGCGCTTTATATCGGGCTGGGCCCGACATCCGCCAACGTCATCATCGGCGCGCTCTCGGCCATTGTTGACAACATTCCGCTGATGTTCGCCGTGCTGACGATGGATCCGCAGATGGCGCACGGCCAGTGGCTGCTGATCACGCTGACATGCGGCGTTGGCGGTTCGATGCTGTCGATCGGCTCGGCGGCAGGCGTGGCGCTCATGGGCCAGGCACGCGGGCTCTACACATTTTCGGGCCATTTGCGATGGTCCTGGGCGATCGCGATCGGATACGTCGCGTCGATTGCCGCGCACCTCGTCATCAACGCCAGCCTGTTCTAGGACACGGTTCGGCAAGGGTACGCGCCCGTAGCGCCATTCGATTGACAAAGCTTACGGCGTCATCGGCGGTTGGCGCGGATATTTGGTTGAAGTCGAGGCGGCAATGTAATCTGCGAAAATTCCACAACAGCCAGAAATTTATGGTTGCATTTAATAATCCGTTAGCCTCGGAGAGTTCTCTGAAACAGGATTTGACTTGATTCCTGGAACAAAAGTTCTATCCATGCCCTGGGCGAATCGAAAAAAATCAACCGAATCCAGGCTGCCCGATCGACAAAAACAGAATCCAGAAACGAGACCCCAAATGGATGCCAACGACAACACACCGAAAAATAACGAAACCTTGATTGAACTGACCGCAGACGTTGTCGCGGCCTATGTCAGCAACAATTCCGTTCCGGCTTCGGAACTTCCCGCTCTGATCGCCGATATTCACGGGGCGTTGGGTCGCCTCGGCGGCGCGACGGAAATGGCACCGGCGGAGAAGCAGAAGCCGGCCGTCAACCCGAAGAAATCGGTGTTCGACGACTACATCGTCTGCCTCGAAGATGGCAAGAAATTCAAGTCGCTCAAGCGTCATCTGATGACCCACTACGGCCTGACTCCCGAACAGTACCGGGAGAAATGGGGCCTTGACGCGGGCTATCCGATGGTGGCGCCGAATTACGCCGCCGCGCGCTCGAACCTCGCCAAGAAGATGGGCCTGGGCCGCAAGCGCAAGGGCCGGTAATCGCCATTCAGCGATCGGATTCGGACGGGGCGGCGCTTGGCGTCGCCCTGTTTTCTTTTCCGCCCCCGTCCTCGGCCAGCAGGCGGTCGAGCGCCTGTTTCAAGGCGATGTGACGGTTGAGGTCATAGGACCAATGGCGTCGCGCGCCTTTGAGGCGTTCCTTCTCCAGGCAGCGGGCCACCCGGCGGCAGAGCACCGCGCGCTGCGCCGGCGTTGCACGCTCGACCTCGTCGAAATCAATGCCGCAGATGAGCTGTAGCGCCGCACGTTGAGCCGCGCCGGCGCTTCGGTCGTTCTCCTTGCGCAGGAAATGTTGGACAGCGACCGCAAGTGACATTGGCAGCGCAGGCTCCGGTTGTTTCGAGGAGACTGCGCTTGGCGAGAACCCAGGTGGATGGTTTTGGGTCTGGGAAAATAATAAACCGAATAAAAACATAACATTAATGAACGAGTACACGATTTGTTCCTGTCGTATGTTCACAGGTTTGGATTGCATCGATATAAGAAGAAATTCCTACATCGGGAGCATATCCGTGCCAGTCCAGACAGCCGAGCTTTCCGACATTCCCATCCGTACGACCGCGCGCTCGACGTTTTCTATCCACGCTGATCGGGACCGGTCCCTAGCGATCTGCGAGGCCATGATCGACATCGCAGCCGCCTTGTTCAATGTTTCCAGCAAGGAACTGAGGCGCACGGGCCGCACCGCGCAGGAGGTGGCCCGGGTCCGCCAGATTGCGATGTATGTCGCCCACGTCACGCTCGGGATCCCCCAGGGCGAGGTCGGACGCGGTTTCGGTCGCGATCGCACGACAGTGCTTCACGCCTGCCATCTGATTGAGGACCTGCGCGACGATGCGGAATTCGACCGGATCGTGGCCGTTGCCGAGCGCATCGCGCTGGCTGCTTTCGGAGCCCGCACGTGACAGAGGACGCCGCTGATCTCGAACTGCGCCGGGTACTGCGCTACCTCGGCAGTGGGCCGTGTGCGGTCGCAGAAGCGGGCGGCCGCGACATCCTGCTCCTTCGCGGGGAAGGGCGAGCGCCGATGGGGGCGAAGAAAGCCGCGATTGCTGCGTTGTTGCGGTCCGGGCGCATCCGTCGTCAGGGAAGCCGGCTTGCACTGCCTGAGACCAACGCAACCGTCGCCGGCGCGCGGAAGATCGCAGCGGAGCGGCGCGAGACCCCATTCGGTATCGCCGAGGTGGCGGTCAATCGGGAGGAGTCCCCGCTCGCCCAGCTACGCCGCTTGCGAAGCCGCGACGGCCAGGACTTTCTGACTGTCGCCGAATGGCGGTCCGGTGAGAGGCTTCGCGTCGATTTCACCCGCGGACAGATCATGCCGCGTCTCGGCGCCAATTGGGAGACGACCGTGGCATCGGGGCGGCGAGGCAACGGTATCTCCGACCTGACCGACGCGGCCCTTGCGGCGCGGCTGCGCGTCAATCGCGCCATCGAAGCCGTCGGGCCCGAACTGTCCGGCCTGCTCGTCGATATCTGCTGCTTTCTGAAAGGCCTGGAGCAAGTCGAAGCGGAACGGGCATTGCCGCGGCGTTCCGCAAAAGTCCTTCTCAAGACCGGCCTCGGGATTCTTGCCCGCCACTACGAGCCGGGTGGATCGCAGCCGGCGAAAACGCTACATTGGGGAGCGGGGGATTACCGGCCGACGCTCGCCGGAGCCTCATGACCGGCCGGTGTTGCCGGCCAGGGAAGCTTCCTGCTTCATGCGGCGCACCATGGCGCGCAGGCCATTGGCCCGTTGTTGCGACAGGTGGGAATCTAGGCCGAGCCTGCGAAAGACCGCCTCGACATCGATCGAGGCGATTTCGCTGGCTTTGCGCCCGGACAGAAGGGCAATCATGACGGCGACGAGCCCGCGCACGATATGGGCATCGGAATCGCCGCGAAATGTGATCACCGGATCGGCCTCCGCCGAGGCACTTGCATCCAGCCAGACCTGGCTGGCGCATCCGCTGACCTTGTGTTCGGCGTCGCGCAATTCATCGGGATAGGGCGCGAGGTCGCGTCCGAGGTCGATGAGATACCGATAACGGTCCTCCCAGTCGTCCATCACGGCGAAATCGTCGCCGATCGTTTCGATATCCGGCAGCATGGCAGGGGATATAGGGCGTAGCGGCGCCCGCGTCACCCGGGCCCAGGCGCCTATTTCGCCGCAGGGATGGAACCGGTCGGCATGGGATCGTCCGTTTCGCCGAACTTGCGGTCGAGGGTTTCATAAGCGATCCGCGCGCCATCGCGGGCACGTTCGCCGATGGCCTTAAGGACCTGCTGGCCGGCCGCGCAGATATCGGGTTTGCGTTCGCAGATCGCCGAAATGTCGTCGATGGCGCCGCGCGCCGCGTCGAGTGCCTGCATCGTGCCGATCGGTTCAAGGCGGGCGACGTGATCATCGCGGCCGATCGGAACGACCAGCAGAGCGAGCAGAAGCCAGAATGACAGGCGAAAGAGAAAGCGCATTGCGTCCCGGTCCCGTTCTTCAGCCGCTTCCCCGGCGGCCTTGTCCAACGCGCAGGATACGCATGCCGGGCAAACCTCCACTTGCGGGCAACGCTCGTATTTGTGGCGATTTTTAATCAAGTTGCATCCAACGCCGGATCGTTGCGGCCCGGGTGCTCTGTTAACCACGCCAACCCTTGCGGAGCGGCGATCTGCAGGCCGGGCTGTGACCAGATCGGGGAAAAGCGTTCATTAACCATGTTGTCGAAACTCGGGGCCTCGACAGCTCCGTCGGCCATCTGAAACCCCGCGAAACCGGGCCGCACGGTTACGCTTATCGTTTCCTTAAATGCTCGGGGCCTACGGTTCACAGAGGATTTTTGACGGACTCCTGACCGGAAAACGCGCTTGACGAGGCTCGAAAGACAATTGTCGCAAGGCATGGACGAGTTCGCGCGCTCGACGCAGCGGCTCGCCCATCCGGGCGTTATCGACCCGCAACAGCGCATGGTCCATGCGCGTTTCCTTCGCATCGCGTTCGCCATGCCCGCGCTGGCACCGCTGGTTGCGATGACCATTCCGGGCGCGGATATTGCTTCGGTTCTGGCGTGGACCTGCGCCTCCATGGCGATCTCCTGGGGCGGCGCACTGCTGGCGCTGTTGCGCGGGCGTATCGCCGCACCTGCCGTGATCGTCATTCTGGCGTTTGCGACCGGGCTGGCGGCTGCGATGACGCTCGGCCGATCCTCGGCTTCGCCGCTGCTCCTGCTCTTTGCTGCAATTCCGGTCGAAACGTGGTGGGTCCTCAGAGATCGCCGCGCCGCGCGCCTTTCGGGGTTCATTGCGTTTGCGGCCGCCATCGTTGTTCTGGCCAATGACCTCACCGGAAGCGCTTCGTTTTTGGACTGGCTCGCGCCGGCATTCTGGGCGGCAACGCTCTGGCCACGACGCGAGGCATTCCAGACCGTCTCCGCGCCGGCAGCCAAGACAGACCCCATCACCGAGCTGACCGGGGGCGCCTTCCTGCGTATCGATGCCGCCGGAATGGTCGAGACGGTGACAGGCGAGACCGAGACCCTGCTCGGCCTCGACAATGGCCGTTTGGCTGAATCCGGATTCTTCGACCGGCTGCATGTCGCCGACCGCGTGGCGTTCCTGCGAACCTTGTCCGAAGTGCGCAACTCACTGAAAAGCAGGCGTATCGCCCTACGGCTTCGCGCGCCGGCTGCCGCGCCTGGCGACGATTCCGGTCATATCGAAATCGCCCTCGAACTCCTGGCCGCCGATGGTGCGATCCTTGGCTGGTTGCACGCCGCGCCGACCGAGACTCGGGTCGCGCCCGCGACGGGAGAGGATGACGAACGCCTCGAGATCGCCAAGGCGCGCTTTCTCGCTGCCGTCAGCCACGAGCTGCGCACGCCGCTGAATGCCATCATCGGGTTTTCCGACATCCTGTTGCACGGGTTGTTCGGTCCGTTCACTGACCCGCGCCAGCGCGAATATGTGGCGCTGATTTCGGAATCCGGCGGGCACCTCCTCAATGTCGTCAACGCCATCCTGGACGTCTCCAAGATCGAGGCGGGCGCCTATTCCATCCGCCCCGAGCCGTTCCGGTGGAACGAGGCGGTGGACATGTCGGTGCAGATGATCGCGCGCCAGGCGGAAGCCCGGAATATCGGTGTTGCCGTCGAGGACGAGAGCGGCGGCGAGGACGTCATCGGCGATCGCCGGGCGATCCAGCAAATCCTCATCAACCTGCTGTCGAACGCGGTCAAATTCACCCAGGAAGGCGGCAGCGTCGTCGTCTCGGCCCGACGCCGGCCCGGGATTTTCGAGTTCTCCGTGGCCGACAACGGAATTGGCATTGCCGAGGAGGACCTCAATCGTCTCGGGCGGCCGTTCACGCAAATCGAGAACGACCTGTCACGGTCGTTCGATGGAGCCGGCCTCGGACTGTCGCTGGTCAAGGGGCTCGTCGAACTGCACCACGGTTCCATGTCGATCGAGAGTGCACTGGGCAATGGAACGACGGTCCGCATCGGTTTGCCCGACAATGGACCGAAACGGACGGTAAGCAGTGATGGCGAGCCGGAGATCGAGCATGAAGTACCACGCAAATTCGGCTGATATTCTCGCGCCGGCAACGGGATTGCTGTTCGAGGCCATCGTCGCGGCTACGAACTTCATGAGCCGTCACCCGGGTGCGGTCGGGGGCGCGACCGCTTTCGCGGTCTGCTTCCTTTTTGTGTCGGCCAACGCTGCCTGGTATCAGCCGTTCCGCCACCCGGCACCGTTTTTCCGCACGCAAGTCCTCGAAGGCGTCCCGGCGGAAGCCGATGCGAGGGCTGTGGACATGCGAATCCAGCGCGACGACGATGTCTCCAGGGCCAATCCCGAGGTGGAATTTGTCCAGCGCGCGCTGACGGATCTTTCGCTGTATACCGGGTCGATCGACGGCGTTTCCGGTCCGCGCACGCGTGAAGCGGTGGTCGCTTTCCGCACAAAGGCCGGCCTCGATCCCGAAGGCGGTATCGATGGCATGCTGCTGAAGCGCCTGAAATACGGTTCGGTTCCGGTGCCGACACCGGCGCCGCGCCAGAGCGTCGCGAGCGAGCCAGACGAAAACGTCGCCGAGGTGCAGGGCCTGCTGGTCGCCGCCGGCTACAAGGGGATCGATATCGACGGACTGATGGGTGGGCGGACGAGCGCGGCGATCCGCGATTTCCAGCGCCGCAAAGGACTGCCCGAAAACGGCGAGATGGATGCATCGTTGATCAAGGCGCTGCGCAAATCCGCCTCGAAGGGCTAGGGTCAGATTAACGAGTCCTGACCCTGGTCCCGCCAAGCCATGCGCGTCACTTCCGAATTGTTCGTATCGGCGCTCGTCCGCAGGATCGAGCGCGCCGGCGGTTTTGCCGCGATCCTGCGCCGTGGCGCGCGCGATGCGGGCGCCGTTTTCATCGTGGAGCGGATGAGATCAGGCGAGGTACGGCTCTACCGGCCCGCACCGCAAGCACTCTACGACACCGGAGCGCCTGCGGACCGGCGCTTTGTTCACGCCGTTGACTGTGTTGGCCAGGAAGAACTGGACGCGTCTCTGCAGCGCGAAGTGCGGTTCGATTCCGATGTCTGGATCGTTGAAGTCGAGCCGCCCGGAGACGTTCTCGAAACCTATCTGGACGTCACGATGCCTTGAGCCGGCGTGACCTCGGATCGAGATCGGAATTGGCTGGTTCGATGCTCTCTGCCGGTTTTGTCTCGGCCGGAGCGCGTGCCGTGTGGAGCCACTCCTGAAATTGTCCCGGTCCGACTTCGTCATAGTCTGAGAGGAATTGGCGCACCGCAATCGCGTCGACTGCGCGAACGGGAAAAAGCGCGCAATTGAGCAGGAACGCCTGCTCGGCCGACAGGCCCAGCGAGCGAAACGCGGCGTTGGCGAGAGCCTTGCGTCCCATGATGGTCCCGGCTTCGCCGAATCCGATGTCGAGGGCGTCGGCGAGTGCCGTCTGGAACAGCGCGGGAATGCCCGTGGCCGCGGTATCGCGCAGGTTCTGCCACGGACGACCGGATTCCGGCGTCGTCTGCTGGAGGCCGATGGCGCGAAGCTGCTCCCGCATCTTGTCCGCATTGGAGGACTCAGGACCGGTGAAGCGGTTGGCGATGTCTTCATCACGCAGCGACGAGAGCAGGGCGCTGAGGCGCGGGCCCAGGTCGCGACGTCGCGAGATGGCGCGGGCGTGATGCAGGCCATACCGGCCGATGAGCGCGATCAGGTCGATTTCGCTGAGAAGCGGCGAGCGGACCAGCAGTGGGGCGGAAATGCCGGGCGGCAACGCCGCGATCAGGCGGACAAGCGCCGGCGGCGCGGTCAGGGAATCCGACAGGGCCGCCGCCGCGAAACGTTGGGCTTCGGCGGATGCCAGGGGAAGAAGGGGTTCGGCCAGATCGTAGAGGCGCATGGCATCGGCGCGCGTCGGCCGCGTCATGGAGACGAAGGCCGAAATGGCGGCACGGAAAAGCGCGTCGGGGTGATTCGGCGAACGATCGGCGAGACTGCGGAAATCTGCAGAAGACACGAAATCACCCTCGCTACGCCACGCATGGTCCCGCTTCGGGGCAGGCATTCCCGCCGCGATCCCCGAATGGACGGTCATTGAAGCAAATTAGCGCCAATCCGTTAGCAAGCTGTTAACCCTCCGGATCGTCAACTGCTCGCCGAGTCGGACGTTACGGCCATCAGGAGCGGAGAACGGCCATGGCGAACATCTTGCGGTTCGCGAAAGGAAAATCGAACGGGCAGGCGCGTACGGCGAGGGGCCCGGCGGCGATCATCATCTTTCCGGGCGTACGGTACGAACGTCTCGATGACGCAAAGGCGGCGTTACCGCGCCGACGTCGCACACAACGCAAAGTCTGAGCGCGATCGTCAGATCGGCGCGCAGGCGACCTTCGACAGGAACGTGTCGACCTCTTTCCGGTAGGTCCAGTCGGGCTGGAAGGTCCTGAGGACCGCAATCCCCTCGCTGTCTTGAACCTCCACGATAATCGACTTGGCCAAATCGTCCGGAATGGCTTTTCTCAGGTCAATAGCCTGGAACGGCATGGCGAAGACGATATCGGCGGCCGCGTCGGCGGTACGATCGTTCAGGGAAAAGACGTTGAGGCCATGTCGGTCGAAAACCGAAAGCGACCAGAAGACGGACCCCGCCGGCGCCGTGAGCCGTGCCAGATTGTCGGCAATATCGAAACGGCAGGCGACGGCCCGCATCAACGGATCGGCCGCTGCGAGTGTTTCGCCCGACGCGGTCGTGTCGCCAAGGGACAGAACCTCGTAATGATCGCCACGCTGAGCCAGCCGAGACCACAGATCGTTTTCCGAAAAGCGCGGAACGAGGAAGAGGACGACGATGTGGATCGCGGCCGCGCCGAAAACGCCGATGAGCAGGGAGAGCGCGAGTCTAGCCATTGCAGCCTGCCAGGCGAATGGTTGGAAGCGTGACGCTGGTGACGGATGCATTGGCCACCACCGGCGTATCGTAGAACGTCAAAACCAGGTTCATGGGACCGCTGCCGGTCAGCGGAAGCCAGTTTCCCGCCTGTGGTGAAGGACCGACATTGATCGTCGCGGTGCCGTCGGCGTGGCGCAGCAACTGGCCCGAATGCAGCGCCGGGGTGCGCAGGTTTCCGGTCGCGACGAGCCGTCCGCGATCGTCGCGGGCATGCAGCGTGTAAAACCGCGCCGGCGGGACCGGACCGTCGATGCGATAATTGCACTGACGACGAAGGGCGAGCCCATCGTGATCGGTTGAGGCCACGAATACGATACCCTCGGCATGGCCGAGCGGAACGCTGGCATCGCGCGCGGCGCGGGCTCGCGAGTAGGGATCGGCATCCACGGTTCCCGCATCGGGTTCCGTCGACCATTCGCCGATCGTCGTGCGCGACAATCCGCCGAAGCGGTCTAGCGCCAGCCACAACGACGAAACGCCCACGGCGAAGGCGATCGCAAGCGACAACAAGATCAGGAAGGCGGTTCTGAACATGGACGGCCCGGCTGCGATCGGCCTCCCGAATAGCGGACGCCCGAGTGTTTTGAAAGGCGGATCAGAGCGCCGAGACGTGCGCCTTGTCGGAAGGAGACGACAGTGCCGGTGCATTGCGGAACTGCTCGGCGAGGTCACGCAACAACTGGCCGGTTGCCGTGGTCAGGGCGCGCGGACGCTCCGAGGCAAGATCCGGCGAGGTTTTGTCCGCGTCGCTGGCAAGCTTGGCCGGCGTCTCGGGCATCGTGTTGTCGAGGTAGGGGATGGGCTTCAGTTCGATGTTCTGATGGGCGTAAGTCATCAGCCTCTGCCAGACCATGGCGGGAAGGGAACCGCCGGTCATGCGGTCGGTCGAGGTGAAGTCGTCGTTTCCCATCCACACAGCGCCCGTATAGTTGCCGGTAAAGCCGACGAACCATGCGTCCCGGTAGGCTTGCGTCGTGCCTGTTTTTCCGGCTGCCCGCGTCATGGTCAGCGCGGCCCGGCGCGCCGTTCCCCATTCCGGAATCTGGACCAGAATGGAGTTCATCGCCTTCGTCGCCTGTTCGGAAAGGACGCGCTTGGGCGGCGCCATATCCTTCGAGGCGTCCCAGAACACGTCTCCGGAGCGGGTCATGAGCTGCGTTATGCCGTGCCGGGTGCCGGAGAAGCCGCCGGTGGCAAACACCGAGTAGCCGGTCGCCTGGTCCATGACGGTCATTCCGGACGTCCCGAGCACCATCGTCTTGTGGTCGGAAATCGGCGATTCCACCCCGAAGGATTCGGTGAGCGCCTTGATCGGCTTGGTCGTCAGGTGTTCCTTGGCGAGGCGCACCGGAATGGTGTTGATCGACTTCACCAGCGCCGTGGTCAGCGTCACCCGTCCGGAATAGCCGCGCGAATAATTGGCGGGCGACCAGCCGTTCCAGGTGATCGGCGCGTCCGGCACCACCGATTCCGGGGTAAAGCCGTTTTCCATCGCCGTCGCATAGACATAGGGCTTGAACGAGGACCCGGCCTGCCGTTCGGCCTTCGTTGCCCGGTTGAACTGGCTCTGGCCATAGTCCCTTCCACCGACAATCGCGCGCACGGCGCCATTGGTCTCGATCACGACAATGGCGCCTTCGCTGACCTTATAGTCCTTGCCGAACTGGCGCAGGTGGAATTCGAGCGACTCCTCGGCAGCCTTCTGGATGTTCATGTCGACTGTCGTGCGGGCGACCAGAGAATGCGTGCCGTTGCGCGGCGCGATGCGCTTGACCTCGTCGAAGGCCCAGTCGAGGAAATAGTCAGGCGAATCGATGGTGTCGCGCTCGACCGGGGTCGCCGGATTGCGCCGGGCCTGCACAATCTGGCCCTCGGTCATGAAGCCGGCCTGGACGATATTGGTCAGCACCTCGTTGGCGCGGGCGCGCGCCGCCGGCAGGTTGATGTGCGGAGCGTATTTGGCCGGGGCCTTGAACAGGCCGGCAAGCATGGCCGCCTCCGCGAGGTTCACGTCGCGGATGTCCTTGTTGAAGTAGAACTGCGATGCGGCAGCGATGCCGAACGTGCCGCCGCCCATGTAGGCGCGGTCGAGATAGAGCTGGAGGATCTCGTTCTTCGACAGGTTGAACTCAAGCCAGACGGCAAGAAACGCCTCCTTGACCTTGCGCTCGATGGTGCGCTCGCGCGTCAGGAACAGGTTTTTCGCCAGCTGCTGGGTGATCGTCGAACCGCCTTGAACCACCGAATTGGCGCGAACGTTCTCGGTCATGGCGCGCGCCAGGCCGAGAAAATCGATGCCAAGGTGGTCGTAGAAGCGCCGGTCCTCTGTCGCCAGCACTGCCTTGATCACATGGTCGGGCAGGCGGTCGATCGGCACGGGGTCGCGCTGCAGGATACCGCGCTGGCCGATCTCGTTGCCGTATCGGTCGAGGAAAGTCACCGCGAAGTCGGATTGCGCCTTCCAGTCGCCGGTCGTTTCCTCGAAGGCCGGCATGGCGAGCGCCAGCACCACGACCGATCCGGCAGCACCCAGGGTGAAGGATTCGCCGAGGATCTCGAAAAGCCAGTATTTCCAGCCGCTGACCTTGAAGCGGCGGAAAAAGATGGTGATCGTTTCCCAGAACCGGGAAGCTGCGAACCCCGCCTCATAGAGGGTCGTGTCGATCCAGGCGTCGAGTTCCAGCAGGAACGACGCCTTGGGCACGCGCTTCTTCTTGCGTGTCGGATCAGTCTCGGCCATCGCCCGCATCGCCCGGATTAGCGTGAAGTTGCCTGTTAGCGGATTTTCAAGCCGGGCGATATGGCGGATTGAGGGCGGGGAAAAATGTAGGAAAAAATTCCTTGACGGCGTGACGGACTTCTGTTAGTCTTTTTGTATCGTCGAAGAAGTGCGGGTCGGCCTTGAAGGCCTGAAGGCGCATTGTTCGACAAATCCGAACAGTGTGGAGAGAATGGATGGCTGGCGCGGCCTTGGCCAGGTGGGACGCCGCGCGTCGCCTTTACGAGGGCGAAGCGGCGAGCGTCGAGCTTCTTGCGACGCTGACGGGCCTGAAGGTGCGCACGTTTCACGAAAAGGCGAGGACGGAAGGCTGGCGGGCGCGCCGCGGTCGTGACTCCGCGCACGCACGGCTGAGGCCGCTGCTCGATCGCCTGACGCGCCAGGCCGAGGCGCTGGGAACCGGCGAAGCCGGCGCCAAGGCCGCCGAATTTGCCGCGCTTCCAGCTCTGCTCAAGACCATCCAGCTGCTGGCCGACATGACCGGCGGGGCCGATGACCGCGCCGAACGCACCAAGGAGAACGATGAAAGGCTCGCGACGATCCTCGGGCGGGTCGACGATCGGATCGTCGAACTCGCGCATGCCCACGCCGAAGAGCTGCTCCGGCGCGGCTGGCGCGGAGAAATCGGCGAAGCAAACGACAAAGAAGGCGGATAACAGCCGCGAGCGATGGGCGGCGCGCGCGTTCGGTGACGACGGCCATCTGCTTGACGGGGAATGGGTGACGCAGGCCCGGCCGGCACAATACCCGGCCGGCGGCGCCGCGCAGACCTGGCTGGTCATCGGCGGGCGCGGCTCCGGCAAGACGCGGCTCGGCGCCGAATGGGTGAACGCGCTGGTGCGCGGTTTGCCACCATTTTCGCGCCGCCGCCACGGCATCATCGCGCTCATCGGCGAGACCCTCGGCGACGTACGCGAGGTGATGATCGAGGGGCCGGCGGGAATTATGAGCGTCAGCCGCTCCGACCGCCCCCGTTACGAGGCAACACGGCGGCGACTGGTCTGGGATTCGGGGGCGGTAGCGCAGGTGTTCTCGGCCGAGGAACCGGACAGCCTGCGCGGGCCGCAATTCGAGGCGGCCTGGCTCGACGAATTCGCCAAATGGCGCAACGCGGAGGCGTGTTTCGACATGCTGCAATTCGGACTTCGCCTGGGCAAGCGGCCGATGCAGCTGATCACGACGACACCGCGCCCGGTGCCGACACTGAAAAAACTGCTGTCGGACCCGCAGGTGAAGGTGACGCGCATGCGCACCGAGGACAACGCCCACAACCTCGCCGAGGATTTCCTGCGCTCGGTGAAGCGGCGCTACGGCGGCACTCGGCTCGGACGCCAGGAACTGGACGGTGAGCTGATCGAGGAGCGCGAAGGAGCGTTGTGGACGCGGGCGATGCTGGAAGACGCGGCAGGTCTGCCGGAAGCGGAGATCGGGCGTATCGTCGTCGCCGTCGATCCGCCTGCGTGTTCGACCAAGGCGTCGGATGCTTGCGGTATCGTCGCCGTTGGCCTCGACGCGGCGGGCCGCGCAGTGGTGCTGGCCGACGCGACCGCGCGAGGACTGAAGCCCGGCGAATGGGCAGCGCGCGCCATCGCGCTTTGGCGAAGGCTCGAGGCCGACTGCATCGTCGCAGAAGTCAACCAGGGTGGCGACATGGTGACGTCCACGATCCGAACGGTCGATGCGTCGGTGCCGGTCAAGGCGGTGCGCGCCAATCGCGGCAAGTGGCTGCGGGCAGAACCGGTGGCGGCACTCTACGAACAGCGCCGCGTGCGCCATGCCGGTCGATTGCCGGAACTTGAGGACGAGATGACCGATTTCGGCCCCGACGGACTTTCTTCCGGCCGCTCGCCCGATCGCCTCGACGCGCTGGTCTGGGCGGTGAGCGAATTGCTGCTGGCGCCGGCGGCCGAACCGCGCGTGCGCAACATCTGACAAACGGGATCAAGCACATGGCCTTCAACTGGCTGAAACGGCGCGCCGCCGGCGCGACCGAACGAAAGGACGCGCGCGGCTTCATCGCGCTGCAGCTTGCCGGAGAGGCAAGCTGGACGCAGCGCGATTATGCCGCGCTGGCCCGCGAGGGCTTTATGCGCAACCCGGTGGCCCATCGCGCCGTACGCATGATCGCCGAGGCTGCCGCCTCCATCCCCTGGCTGCTCTACGAAGGCACGCGCGAACACGATACGCACCCGCTGCTCGACCTGCTGGCCCATCCAAATCCGCGCCAGGACGGGGCCGCGTTCCTCGAAAGCGTCTATGGTCATCTGCTGCTCTCCGGAAACGCCGTCGTCTCGGCGCTGGCACTCGACGGCGAGGTGCGCGAACTGCATGTAATCCGGCCGGACCGGATCCAGATCCGCACCGACCGCGACGGCTGGCCGGAAACGGTCGAGGTGAGCGAAAAGGGCGGGAAGCGACTGCTCGCATTCGGCGAGGCGGCGTCCGGCGGCGCGCTGCACATGGCGATGTTCCACCCGCTCGACGATGTTCTCGGCTTTCCGCCGCTCGAAGCCGCGTCGATGGCGCTCGACCTGCACAACGCGGCCGGGCGCTGGAACAAGGCGCTGCTCGACAATTCCGCCAGACCGTCCGGTGCGCTGGTCTATGCGCCGAAGGAGGGCGGGAACCTGACCGAGGACCAGTACCAGCGGCTGAAGCAGGAACTGGAGGACGGCTATTCCGGTGCCACGCGCGCCGGCCGGCCGCTGCTGCTCGAAGGCGGCCTCGATTGGAAGGCGATGGCGCTGAGCCCGAAGGACATGGACTTCATGGAGGCGCGGAACGGCGCGGCGCGCGATATCGCCCTGGCGTTCGGCGTGCCGCCGATGCTGCTTGGAATTCCGGGTGACGCCACCTATGCCAATTATCAGGAGGCAAACCGCGCTTTCTGGCGGCTGACAGTGCTGCCGCTGGCCGGCCGCATGGCGCGCGCGATGACCGGTTTCGTCGCGCCGGCATACGGGCAGGGCCTGCGCCTCTGGTACGACGCGGACCGAGTGGAGGGCCTTTCCGCCGAACGGGACGCCCTGTGGGCGCGTGTCGGCGCGGCCGCATTCCTTTCCGACGACGAGAAGCGCGAGGCGGTCGGCTACAGCCCGATCGGGCGCGGCCGATGAGCGATATGAGCGGGGCGGCCTGGCTGCTCGCCGCCAAGGGCACGGGTGCGGTTGCCGGGTCGGCGATCTCGCTGGCCTACCTTCTTCCGCATGGCCGGCGCGAGGCTGCGTTGCGCTTTGCCGTCGGGCTGGTCTCCGGTCTCGTCTTCGGCGGCGTCGCCGGCATCAAGATCGGGCAGGCGCTGGGGATCGGCGGATTGATCGGCGAGGCCGAAGCCGCGCTGACCGGGGCGGCGGCCGTGAGCCTGACCGCCTGGTGGCTGGTCGGCGCGGCGATCCGCATCATCGAACGCTATCCCGTCAGCAAGAAGGATGAGTGACATGCTCGTTGCGGCGCGCCTGGAAAAGGGCGAGCGAAAACACACCGGCCTTCGCGTCGATACGGTCGCAACCGACGGCACGTTTTCGGGCTATGCCAGCCTTTTTCGCGAGGTCGATCTCGGCCGCGACATGGTCGAGCCGGGCGCCTTCGCGGCCTCGCTCGCCCGCCGTGGAGCCGGCGGCGTGCGCATGCTCTTCCAGCACGACCCGGCCCAGCCGATCGGCGTGTGGGAGGAACTGCGGGAGGATGGGCACGGCCTGTTTGCCCGGGGGCGCATCGCAGCAGGCTCGGCCAAGGGCCGCGAGGTGCTGGCGTTGATGCGTGAAGGCGCCCTCGACGGGCTTTCCATCGGCTTCAAGACGGTCCGCGCCAAGGCCGATCCGCGCACGGGCGTGCGCCGGATCCTCGAGGCAGACCTGTGGGAGATTTCGGTGGTGACTTTCCCGATGCTGCCGGGCGCGCGCGTCGGCTCGGTCAAGAGGGCACTGCCGACGACACGGCAGCTCGAACGATGGCTCCGGCGGGACGCCGGGTTCTCCCGAGGCGAGGCAAGGGCCGTCATTGCCCGCGGCTTCGCCGAAATGAAGCGCGAGCGGGACGCCGCGCGAGCCACGCTGGACGGCCTGGTGCGGACAATCCGCGCGGCCGCCGGCACCCTCAGCGACAAGGACGAGTGACCATGCAAAACCAGAACCTGCCTGCGCCGGAATCCAAATCCGCCGCCGGCGATCGTGACGTGAGCGACGCCTTCGGCGAGTTCATGTCGGCCTTCGAGGCGTTCAAGGACGTCAATGACCAGCGCATCGGTGAGCTGGAGACGCGCTCCGGAGCCGATGTGCTCACGACCGAGAAACTCGACCGCATTTCCGCGGCGCTCGACGAGCACAAGCGCGCCATCGACCGCCTCACGCTGAAACAGGCGCGTCCCGGCCTTGGTGTCGATGCCAACAACGGCCAGACGGCATCGCCGGAGGCGAAGCGCGCCTTCGACGCCTATGTACGCCGGGGCGACGAGCGCGGCCTTCTGGCGCTCGACGTCAAGGCGATGTCGGTCGGTGTCGCCGCCGACGGCGGCTATCTCGTGCCGGCCGAAACGGAGACCGAGATCGGCAAGCGGCTGTCCAACCTGTCGCCGATTCGCGCCATCGCATCGGTGCGCCAGGTCTCGTCCTCGGTGCTGAAGAAACCCTTCGCTTCGTCCGGACCGGCAACGGGCTGGGTCGCGGAAACCGCGGCGCGACCGCAGACGGCGCAGGGCACGCTGGCCGAACTGCAGTTCCCGACCATGGAGCTTTATGCCATGCCGGCGGCGACCTCCGCGCTTCTCGACGATGCCGCGGTCGATGTCGACCGCTGGCTGACGTCGGAGATCGAGACGGCCTTTGCCGAGCAGGAAGGTGCCGCCTTCATCAACGGCGACGGCATCAGCAAACCGAAGGGTTTCCTTTCCTACACGACGGTGCTCGACACGGCGTGGACCTGGGGCAATCTCGGCCATGTGGTGACCGGTGTGGCTGGCGCACTCCCGGCGTCAAACCCGTCGGACAAGCTGGTCGACCTCATCTACACGCTGAAGGCCGGATATCGCCAGAATGCGTCGTTCGTGATGAATCGGCGCACGCAGGCGGTCATCCGCAAGCTGAAGGACTCCAGTGGCGCCTATCTCTGGCAGCCGCCGGCGATGCCGGGCGGCAAGGCAATGCTGATGGGGTTCCCGGTGGTCGAGGCCGAGGACATGCCCGATATCGCCACCGACGCCCGAGCGTTGGCCTTCGGCGATTTCGCCCGTGGCTATCTGGTGGTTGATCGCACCGGCGTGCGCGTGCTGCGCGATCCTTATTCCGCCAAGCCCTATGTGCTGTTCTACGTGACCAAGCGCGTGGGCGGCGGAGTCCAGGACTTCGACGCGATCAAGCTCCTGAAATTCGGCGTCTGACGGCCTCCCCTCCGAGAACGCCGAACGCGGCCCCGGTTTCCTCCCGCCGGGGCCGCACTCATTTCCAGATGCATGAGGTCTTTCATGGCCCTTTTCCGTACGGTCGACCCGCTGGCCGAGCCTTTGACACTCGCCGAAGCCAAGGCGCACCTCCGCGTTACCCATGACGACGAGGACGAACTGATCGGCAACCTCATCGCCATGGCCAGACGGCATGTCGAGGCCGATACCGGATTGGCATTGCTGGCGCAAAGCTGGCGTCTCACGCTCGACGACTGGCCCGAAGACGATGTGGCGGCGATCCCGCTTCATCCCGTTGTCGCGGTAACCGGCGTGACACTCTTCGGCCCGGACGGTGCTGGCGCCATCCTCGACTCGTCCGCCTACGAGCTCGACCGCTTTTCAAGGCCTGCCCGCCTGGGCTTCTCGCAGCCGGGCGCGGCCCTCAAGCGGTTCAACGGCATCGAGATCGACATCGTGGCCGGCTTTGGCGAGGCAGGAACTGACGTCCCCGACACGCTCAGACGCGCGATCCTGATGCTGGTTGGCCATTTCTTCGAATTCCGCGCCGAATATGGCGCAGCCGACCAGCCCGTCTCGATACCGATCGGCTACGAGCGGCTCGTTGCGCCCTGGCGCGCGCGGAGGCTGTGATGGCGGGAACCGCACGCGACCCCGGGTCCCTGCGCGTCTATGCCCGCCTCGAGGCGCCGGTCCTTCAGGCCGATGGCGCGGGCGGTCACGAGGAGATCTGGCAGGACGTGGCGGTTGTGCCGCTGCGGCTCGAGCCGGTCCGGGCGACAAGCACCTATTCGGCCGACCAGCAGCGCGAAACGGTCTCGCACCGCGCGACCTATCGGGCACGTACGGATGTCGCGTGCGGCATGCGGTTCCTCGTCCGTGGCCGAAAGCTGAAAATCGTCACCGTGCGCGACGCCGACGAAACCGGTCGTTTTCACGTGGCACTGCTTGAGGAGTCGGATCAGTGAAGCTCTGGGTCAAGTTGACGATCGACGGGATGGTGCGCGCCTTGCGGGCGAAGGCACACGATGTTGCCGACCGGATCGAAGCGGAGAGCAGCCGGTCCGTGATCCGCAGGCCAGACGTCCTGAAACGTCACCAGGAAAAAACCGATGCAGTCCGCTCTTGAACTGCAGAAGGCGGTCTTCGCCGCGCTTGCCGGCGATCCCGCGCTTGTTGCGCGGCTGGGCGCAGGAAAGATCCACGACCACGCGCCTGCCCGGCTCGCATGTCCTTATGTGACCTTCGGCAGGTTCACGCTCTCGGATCACTCGACCGCCACGGAAGGCGGCGAGCAGCATCTGATGACGCTTCACGTCTGGTCCGAGGCGGGTGGCAAGCGGGAAGTCTTTGAAATCGCCGACCTTGTTCGCCGGGTACTTGATGATCGCTCGCTTGCCGTGACCGGTCAGCACCTCGCGCTCATCCGTTTCGAGACAATGGAGGTGCGTTTCGACGCGAGCGCCTCCGTACACCACGGGGCGCTGCGCTTCCGAGCCGTGACCGAACCCGTCATCCAGACCTGAAAAGGAGAGGCCGATGGCCGCAAAAAAGGGCAGGGACCTGTTGTTGAAGCTCGCTTCGGCAGCCGATCCACAGCAATTCCTCACCGTTGCCGGGCTGAGAACCAAGCGCCTGGCGTTCAATGCCGAGAGCGTCGATGTGACCGACTCCGAGTCCGCCGGCCGCTGGCGCGAACTGCTGGCCGGCGGCGGTGTCTTGCGGGCGTCGCTCTCCGGTTCGGGTATTTTCAAGGACGCCCAGTCGGATACCGAGATCCGTTCGGTCTTCTTTGCCGGCGATGTCCGGGCCTGGCAGGCCGTCATCCCCGATTTCGGTACGATCGAAGGGCCGTTCCAGGTCGTCTCGCTCGACTACACCGGCGCGCATGACGGCGAAGTGACCTTCGAGGTCGCGCTCGAATCGGCCGGCGCGATCAGCTTCGGTGCGCCGTGATGGCGGTCAATCGCAGACGCGGCGAAGTCGAGGCGACCTTCGATGGGCGGCCTTATCGCCTGGTTCTGACGCTTGGTGCGTTGGCGGAACTGGAAGATGCCTTCAAGGCGGACGATCTGGCCCGGCTTGTCGAACGGTTTTCGACCGGGCGCCTGGCCGCCCGCGACATGATCACGATCATCGGCGTGGCGATGCGCGCCGGCGGCAATCCCGTGACCGACGACGAGGTCGCGGCGATGACGATGGAAGGCGGGGCGACAGGATTTGCCCGCGTGGTCGCCGAACTCCTCACCGCGACATTCGGTGAGGCCGGTTCATGACCCGTGCCTTTCCGTGGGACGACGTGATGGCCCTTGGGTTGGGTCGCATGCGATTGGCCCCGGACGCGTTCTGGGCGCTGACCCCGCGCGAGTTTGCATCTCTCGCGCGGGCATTCGGCCCGCGTCCGGGCGACCGACCGAAGCGCGATGACCTCGAAGCGCTGATGCGCTCGTTTCCCGATCTCGTGGAGAGAAAGCATGGACAGTGATGTCACCGTTTCCATCAATGCCGACACGAGCATGTTCGAGACGGCGCTTGCCAATCT
>WPCK01168982.1_pt1 | contig 103955 bp, 109 predicted proteins | sample 5399851 | NCBI WGS metagenome assembly WPCK01 (sample SAMN12869471, study PRJNA574797) | sludge metagenome | isolation source: wastewater treatment of pH11 | place: China:Beijing | collected 2019-05-20 | reverse complement strand
GGTATCTACCATACCAAACATTTATTAAAGGTATAATGGCAACATTTTTTGGTTTATTAGGTTTGTTTTATATAATCAGACGTTTACGAGTTCAGTTTGTTACTAACGGTTAGTGTGTGGGACTCTTTAGAGCCACACACTACCGTTTAAAATGAAACGATCGTTTAGAAAGGAAATAATAAAAAATGATTTTAGAAGCAATTTTAACACCTGTATTTTCTTTATTAGGTTGGTTGGTTAATTTAATGCCGGTCTTGTATCTGCCGGAGTTCATAATGGGGGCAATTAGTGGTTTAGTGTCTGTTTTTAATACTGCTAATTTTTTCCTACCTATGGAAATAATTTTCGCAATAATGGCCGGAATTATGGCTTTTGAAATGGGAATGATAACGTTCTATGTGGTTAACTGGGTGATACACCGAGTTCCATTCTTTGGGTGATGATATGGAAATTATATTTAAACTTTTAAAAATAGCCGCTATTGTTGGCTTTGCATTGTTTACAGTTGTTTTTAGAGAGAAACCCTATCATGCTATATATTTGGCTATTGGCGATTTTGTAAGACGTGATAAAGACGTGTTCCCATTGTACGGGGTGCATTTCTATGTTAACTCTATGGGAAGCGGAAAAACTATCTCAACAACTGAGAGAGCGTTGCGATTACGCAAAAGATACCCCAAATTATTTATAGTATCAAATTATGAGATATCAGTAGCCAATAAGTATTTTACATCATACGAAGAATTATTAGACCTTAAAAACCCTTTTGGGCAAGAATACGGGGTCTTAGTGTTATTTGATGAAGTACATCTCACTTTCAGTAGTGAACGTTGGAAAGAAGCCCCAGACGGCCTTTTAGAGTATATAGCAATGAGAAGAAAAGAAAAGACCCTTATTCTCGGTACAAGCCAAGTATTTGGAAGAATTGATAAGAAATTAAGAGAACAGTGTACTGTGGTTGTAGAATGTAGGACTTTCCTTAACCGTTGGACTTTTAACAAAGCCTTTAGGGTTGAAGATTATCTTGTTAATGCAGAACTAAAAGATAGTGGCAACAAGAAGCGTAAAAGGCTATACCGTTATAATTTCGTTCAAACAAACTCTATTCGGTCGGCTTATGACAGTTATGCCTTAGTTGAAAAGATAGATTTGAAACCACGAAAACGAACATTTGTTGATTTAGAAAAGTTGGTGAATAATGATGATTAGTCCTAGTGGAGTAATAGACTCTGGAACAGTTGCCATTGTTACTTATATTTTAAGTTTCGTGAAGTTTGTTGTTTTTATTGGAGTATCATTTTTAATATTATTTTTAATTCAAAGATAAAACACTTTTCATTAATTTTTGATTTGGGTTTGCGAATAGCGAACATAAGAAAATCAAAAAATAATGTAAAGTTGTGCAAGCCCCCATTTATGAAAAAAAGGGGGCGTCCTGTAAGGGGCACTTGGGGTTTTAAATAAGGGGGGGTACTACGACTCCCCCCCTTGGTGTCCATTGTCCAACTATTAGAAAGTAGGTTAATTAATGAGTAAGAAAGTAGGTTAATTAATGAGTAAAAAAGCAGTAGCAATTCAACGTGGTAGAAATTGGGCTTCAATTGTCTACCCTGAGTCTGCCCCTAACAATTGGCTGCAATTGTTAGAAGATGAGTTCATCCCAGTATTTATTTCACCTTTACATGATAGAGATGTAGAAACTGAAGCAACAGGGGAGGTGAAAAAAGAACATTACCACGTTATGATAATGTTCAGTGGGAATAAATCCCACGATCAAGTGAAAGATATATTTGATAAAGTTGGTGGTGTAGGGGCAGTAAGAATTAATGATATACGAGCCTATGCAAGATACCTTTGTCACTTGGACAGTCCACACAAAGCACAATATGATATTTCTGAAGTAATTTCAATGGGTGGGGCAGATTATCATGGTACTATCGATTTACCCAGTGATAAGTATTCTATTATTGGTGATATGTTAGATTATTGTTACGATAATGAAATTGATAATTATTCGCAGTTATTAATGTACGCAAGAAATGAAAATCTATCATGGTTTAAGGTTTTGTGCGATAGTGGTACATATGTTATTAAAGAATATATGAAATCATTATCTTATATGAAAAAGTTGGAAAAACAAAAAGAAGTTTATGAACAATTAAAATAATAGTTGACAAACTGTTAACTAACCTTTAATATTAAATTATACATAAGTACATTATGCTTTTAATCTTAAAAGAAAGAAAGCAGGGTGTTAGTTTATGACAAAAAGACAGTATAGAGATTACATATTATCGATAAAGCATTTAATTAATGTAAGTGGAATATGTCGAGAAATTGGAGTATCTAGACAGGCTTTAACGGTATTCTTAAATGGGTATGACGGGGCAGTCTCAATTGATATATTAGATGCGTTTGTACTTACTGTACAGAATTTAAGTAAGAATTAGGGTTACTTCGCATAATGTATCTTATGTAAAATATAGGACAAAGAAAAAGGCTGTTTAGGCCTTATTTTAGTTTATTAAGATTGGATGTACCATGTTCTGGTGCTTCTACATTAAAGTTTTCTGCGATGGTAGCTGCAATATCAGCAAATGTATTTCCTTTATCCAACATACCATTTCCTTCAAACTTTGGTGAATAATAAATGACCGGTACTTCTTCACGTGTATGATCTGTTCCTGTATGGGTTGGATCATTTCCGTGGTCTGCAGTAATGATTAACAAATCATCTGCCTTAATCAACGGTAGCAATTCACCCAATTGTCTATCAAAGAGTTCAAGCTCTTTTGCATAGCCTTCAGGATTGCGTCTATGACCCCAGAGTGCATCAAAATCAACTAGATTTACAAATAGGAAGCCTTCAAAGTCGTTGTTCTTAACTATTTCAATGGTTTGGTTCATGCCATCTTCATTTGATTTCGTACGGTGTGCTTCAGTAATACCTTCACCATCAAAAATATCTACAATTTTACCTACTGAAATGACATCATAATTGTTTTCCTTCAGTGCATCCAAAGTCGTTTTACCAAACGGTTTCAAGGCATAGTCATGACGATTTGATGTACGTTTAAAACTTCCAAGACCTTCACCAACAAACGGTCTGGCAATCACACGTCCAACTTTCCATTCAGGTCTCATGGTCAACTTGCGAGCAATTTCACAAACTCTATATAATTCATCCAATCCAAAGACATCCTCATGGGCAGCAATTTGTAAAACAGAATCAGCTGAAGTATAAACAATCATTTTTTTAGTCGCCATATGTTCTTCGCCCAGTTCATCGATGATTTCAGTACCACTTGCTGCTTTGTTTCCAATAATGCCATAGCCAGTTTCTGCTTCTAAAGCCGCTAGTAAATCATCTGGAAAACCAGTTTCGGTAAATGTGATGAATGGTGCATCAATATACAAACCCATCATTTCCCAATGTCCTGTCATGGTATCTTTACCCAAGGAAGCTTCTTGAAGCCTTTGGTAGTAGGCTTTGGGAGCATCTACGGGATCTACACCTATAATTTTGTGAAGGTTACCCAAACCCAAGGATGCCATATTTGGCATTGAAAGTCCCCCAACATGTTCTGCAATGTGACCAAAAGTATCACTACCAACATCACCATATTTATCAGCATCATGGGCTGCACCGATTCCAACAGAATCCATTACTATATTAATAACACGTTTAAATTTCATATTTATTCCTCCTCTTCCCCTTTTTTAAAGGGATCTACAATATATTGATTATATTGTGCTTTCATTTTATCTTTATTTACATGTGTATAAATCTGGGTTGTACTGATATCAGCATGTCCTAAAATTTCTTGTATCAGTCTCAAATCAACTTCTTTATCCAAGAGTGTGGTTGCGAAAACATGTCTCAATGTATGGGGCGATACGGGAACATCCAACCCCGTTTCTTTCTTTTTTAATTGTATCATTCTGTAAACATATTGTCTTGTGATTGGATTGCCTTTATCGTTAATAAAAATTTTGTTGGTGCTGTTTTTAACAAATGAAGGACGTACCAATTTAATATAATACTGCAAACTTTCATACGCATCTTTGGCAATTGGGACCAAACGCTCTTTATTCCCTTTACCCAAAATTCTCAACCATTTTTCATCATCATATATTTGTGCAAACTCTAAGTTAATACATTCTGAAACCCGTAAACCACAACGAAATAAAATGAGTAAGATGGCACGATCCATATAATCCTTCCCCTCTTTTAAATCAAAGGAAAGCAATTGTCTCACATCATCCAGTGAAATGGTTTTGGGAAGATTTTTTCCTCTAGTTCTGTTTTCAAGATGACTCGTAGGATTGTATTTTGTTTTACCATATTGAACACAATAGTTATGAAATTGTTTAATCAACGTGACCTTACGAGAAACAGTTGTTATTTCATAGCGATCTTGTAGTTGATGAATATAATTCACAATCATGATATATTCAACATCTTCAATTTTCTTGATATCTATTTTATCCAAATACTCAAAGTACTGTTTCAAGTCATAACTGTAGCTTTCAATGGTATTATGGGAGTGCGGATCAACGAATTTTAAATAATAGAGATAGTCCTCAAACAACTGTTTCATCATTTTGACTCCTTACTCAATAGTGCACTGGCAGGCATGAAAAGATCAGACTGAATTTCCTTATTCAACCCCGATATAACATCTTGAGTTGATAAGGTTTTATCAAGGTTAAACAAATCCAATTGCTCAATGATTTCATCTTTAGGTTTTAAGTTTGAAAGGGTCACAGATATGAAATTAACGCCACCTTCTCCTTCAAATTCACCATATAGACTCATGACGCGTTCATAAATGTTGTTTTTATCGTTAATATAGGTATTCAAACTGCTGGAACGACTGGCTGTAAAACCACTATCAAGCCTCAATGAAAATGAAACTGTTTTTCCCATCATATTTTGGGACTGACTGCGTCGTTCTACTTCAAGTACCTCAACCATAATCCGTTCACTCAACTCATCCAAATCATAAATTGGATTCACAAAGGTTTTTGATTGGCCAATCGATTTCGCTTGCGAATAAACTTCTATTTCAGAAAGGTCAATACCATTGGCTTTATCAATAAAGTTTTGTGTACGATTTCCCAAAACTGTCTTCAAGGAATCAAAAGGGACTTGGTTTAAATCCCCTATTTTGTATACGCCCAAATCATTTAATCTAGACACTGATTTTTTGCCAATCCCATGCATTTCATGAATGGGCAAAGGCCATAATTTATCCGCTACCTCTTTTTTTCTTAAAACAGTAATACCCATAGGCTTTTTCATATCTGAAGCCATTTTTGCTAAAAACTTATTAGGAGCAACACCGATGCTAATCGGTAACTTTAAAGTCTCTAACACCCTTCTTTGGATGTTTACGGCCAAATCTAGAGGTTTTTTGTACATCTTGATAGTCTCAGTCATATCTGCATAAACCTCGTCAATCGAGGCTTGTTGAACGTGTGGTGTATATCCTTTAATAATCTCAACAAAACGTTCTGATAGTTCTTGATATAAATCAATATCCAATTCAACCACTTCCAAATGATCGCATAGCTTTTTTGCTTGACTTAAAGGCATTGCTGAATGAATTCCAAATTCTCTCGCAGGATAAGAGGCAGTGGTAATCACACTTCCTGAAACATCGCGACACACGACTACCGGTTTATTTTTAAGTGTCGGATCGACAATTGTATGGGCGCTGGCAAAGAAAGCATTGATATCGATATGGAATATGACACGCGCACTCATTAAAGAGATTGCCCCTTTAGTAAAGTTTCTTGAGCAGCACCGATACTCTTTTCATCCAAAGAACCCGTCATCATAATCGCAAGATGGTCAATTCGATCAGCTTGTGACATTAATTCAATTTTAGTGATTGTTTTATCTTCAATTTCATGTTTGGAAATTTGGTAATGATGGTCTGCACAGGCTGCCACTGCAGGTAAATGGGTGATACTAATGACTTGCGCATTTTTAGAGATTGCTTTCATTTTCTCACCAATTTTAAAGGCCACACGACCACTGACCCCTGCATCAATTTCATCAAAAATCAACGTCTCTGTTCCTTGAATCCTAGAGAAGATAACCTTCAGACCCAACATCAAACGGGATAATTCTCCCCCACTGGCAACTTTTGATAACTCAGAGACTGCCATCCCCTTATTCATGCTGACCATAAAAACAACACGGTCCTGTCCATATTGATTGAAATCAACTGGATCGAAATGAACCTTAAATACCCCATTTTCAAGCATTAAATCCTTGAGTTGACTTTGAACTGCATGTTCAAGATTGATCGCATATTCCTGACGTAATGAACGCAATTTATCAGCTTTATCAACCATATCGTCATAAATAAGTTTCAACTCATTCTTAAGATCAATTAAAATATCTGCATAATGATCAATATTATTCATAATATTTTGCATTTCAACTTGTTTCACTAACAATTGATCCAGTGAACCATAGCGGCGGATTAACTGCGTATATTGGGCCATTCTTTGATTCAAGTGCTCAAATTCATACTCACTAAAATAGAGCGCATCATTTTTCTTCGATATCTCATAAGAAACATCCTCTAATAGATAATACGCTTCTTTAAAACGTTCATTCAATTGATCCCAGTCCTGAAATTTATCCATTAAACCATGAAGTGAGCCCAAGACATCTTCATCCTTGGTAAGTACAGCTTCAATCAAATTTAAATTGGATTTTGCACTCTCGAAATTTTCCATTTCCTTCAGTGTCATATCTGTTTCTTCATAATCCTCAATCGAAGGATTTAAAAGATGGATTTCCTCCAAAGCTTCTTTTAAAAGTATGATATCGGTTGAAGAGTATTGATTCTTTTCAAAATCCTCTATTTCCACCCGCTTATCCAAATACTTTTTATAAGCAGTCTGATATGATTCAAGTGCATTTTTATCATTAATAAACTTATCTAACAAATGAATATGGTGTCCATTATGCATCAAATACTGCGTTTCATGCTGAGAATGAATATCAATAATACTCTCTAAAACATCTTTAATGGACTTAAGATTGACCACCCGACCATTGATTCTAGAAATAGAACGACCATTATCCTGCATTTCACGAGAAAAAACTTGAATTTCATCCAATCCATCGAAACCAAGATTTTTTAAAATATTTAAAGATGTTTCATGATTAATGATAAAAGCGGCTTCAACATAGGCTTTATCAGATTTCGGTCCAACCACTGAGGCAGAACTTCTTTCACCTGAAACAAAGTTTAATGCGTCCACAAAAAGACTTTTACCAGCACCGGTCTCACCTGTAAAAGCATTGAATGTATCGGATAAATCAACCCGCATCTCTTCAATAAGAATAAAGTTTTTTATATATAAACTCACTAGCATGAAATCACCTATTTCTTAATGATTATATTTAATAAATGGTCAGTATTCAATCGATAACGTAACTTTAAATCCCTAGAACGAAGGCTTAAATCTGTGCCTTGAAGCGAGATATTATAGAGCATCAAATTTGGAATCATCATTTTTATTACCTTATATAAAGTATGATGCATATCCTCTAAATCATAAATATACACTGGAATATTTTTGGCAGCTATCTCACTCAATAATTTGGTGTCAAGATTAAATATCTCGCGTGCATTGATAACACCAATTGACAAATCATTTGAAATAACTTTGTGCCTTACATTTGAGATTGAAGGGCCATATCCAATAACATAGGCCATGGGATCGGTAGGTTGATGGATTACTTCCCAAGGAGCCATCTCGAACAACTCAATTTCAGTTCTTTTTTCCATTTTATCTGGAATTCTAAGAATTGTAAATTGGAAGGAATCTTGCGTTAAAATTGATTTTAAAATTACTTGGGCTTCATTCAAATTGCGACCCATAAACATTCTGGGTCCCATTAAACTCGCCAAACTTACATCATAGACACCTTGTTTAATTAAGTCGCCGGCATCATTGAGACCTGCATCCTTTATAATGAATAACACATTCGAAGACGCGGTTAATTGCTCAGCCACCAAGGATGCAATATGTTTAAATTGGAAAGATTTGATCACAAAGACAATCTTTTTATTCAACATCACCAAACCCTTGATAAAATCAACCATTGAATGGTAAGTACCTGAACTCACATAGTAATGGTCTGGATGCTTGCTTTTAAAAATATTAAAATGATCATGGTCATGATTGACTTCCAAAACAAGGGTAATGTCATCATATTCCGATATAATTTGGTCCATAACATCCTTGTAGTGAACATAATCTTCAGGAACATCTGACTCAGTTTTAAAGCTGGGAAGCTTCAGTTTTTGTAAGGTTCTATTCTTTGTTTGAAGATGCACTAAATTCGCACCGTGCATATGCTTAACTTGGTTGAAACTTTTTGTTAATTCCTTAAGATTTTCACCCTGGATCATGCCATGGTAATTAAAATTAAATTGAGAAAAGATCGTTTCCTCCAGCATAACACCTTTAAGTCCATCCCTCACTTTTGATAAGGTAGACAAAATAGGTTTCCCAATTGGGTTACTTAAGGCATGTTTTAAATCCAGTTTTGTTTTTGAATATGCTGGACTCAGACGCATATTTTTTACGACGGTATCTTTTAAGTTTTGGGGCTTCACTAAGTTGTCTGTTGCATCAAAGAAAATAACCACCAGATTGGGATTGGTTCGCGCAATTTGAATCAACGATTCAAAAGTTTTACCATAATTTAAGATAACATCATCCACCAAAACAATGGTTTGAGCATCGTTTTCAAGTGCGATTGCCAAAGCAACACCCAAAGCATCGCTGGGGTGATTTGACACATAAACATGCTGACAGGAAGCACCAAAATAATCAGAAATTAAGGTTTGAACAAACGCTTTTTCTTTAGAATCAATAATCAAATTTAACGTATTAAAGTCAAATGTTTTATTTAAAACAATGAGCGCTTTTAAAACTGCCAAACTCTTTGAGACAGCTTTTGGATCCAATTCTGGATCTTTAATAATCTTAGACGAAATATCTTTGATTAAAGCATCCAATGCTTCCGTAGATAATTGATTGATTAATGTATGGACTGCCATTATGACCTCCTATAATGAACGCACACGCATGGTTTGAATCAATTGTATGAGAGAATCTCCCTTCAAAGGCAAGGTATCCAGTAAGGCATATACTGATTCAAACGTGCCATCTAAATAAATTCTCGCATTTTCAATGGACATAAAAGATAAAATTGTTTTGATATCACGATCGGCATCAGAACTGTTGGATTTTCCAATCTCTAAAGTATCCTTGGTTACTTCCAGTAAATCATCTTGAACTTGAAATGCAACACCCAAAGATGCTGCAATTTTTTGAACAGTGGGTAGTTTATCTTCATGTCCCGCCAGTAAAGTTGCCATTTCAAGGGCAGCCGAGAATAAACAACCTGTTTTTAATCGATAACAATGTTCTAAATCTTCAAGGGTTTCAATGGCATCTAAAATATCAATTTCTTGTCCCAAAATCATACCAGACGCACCCGCATTTTGACTTAAAATACGTACATAACGCATATCCAAATCAGTAGCAGAAAGCAATTGAAACGCAAAGGTCAAAAGACCATCTCCTGCCAAGATCGCAAAATCTTCGCCATACACCTTATGATTGGTCGGTTTGAACCTTCTTAAATCATCGTTATCAAGCGCTGGTAAATCATCATGAATTAAAGAATATGTGTGAATCGATTCTAAAGCAGCCGCCAAAGAATAAGCCGTTTCGTTTACTTCAAAACCAAAATCTTGATACAAACGCAACAATAAATCAACCCGCACACGCTTTCCACCACCTAAGAGTGAATAGGTCATTGCATCCTTTACTTTAGAAGTGGGCAATGACGCAAGTTTATTTTCAAGAAACGCTTCAAACGTTTTCATTCTGATCATCCTTTTGGTGTTTTGCGACTAAAGTTTTTACTTTTTCCTCATACCCTTCCAAAACATCTTGTAACTTTTTGGATAAGTCTAAGCCTTCTTCAAATAAATTTAGGGCCTCGTCTATGGGTACATTATCGCTTTCCAATATCTCTGATATTTGATTCAAACGGGCCATCGCTTCCTCAAAATTAAATTGATTATTATCCATCGTTAGTTTTCCTTTCAATTACTTTTGTGACTAAAGTGCCATCCTTTAAACGAATGACGATTACATCGTTTTTAGAAACATTCTGAATGGTGGTTAAAGGTTTTTCGTCGTGTATTAAAGCGCCGTATCCCTTCGCCATAATTTCAAAAGGATTCAAATGTTTCATTGATTTTAGAATATCATTAAATGCCGTTTTTTTCAAGGTAAGATGCGCTTTCTGGGCCCTCAATAAGGCTTGTTGATTCGCATCAAATGCTTGATTATTTTTAACCAAAATACGATTCATATTTTTAGTTAAAGTGAAGGCCGTTTCCTTTAAAACCCACTCATTTCTTTCAAAATTGTGTAATAAAGTTTGATTCATTTTTTGTGTCTCAATCATTATTTTTTGTCGCAGTCCATCAAATCGTCTTAATTGATGGGTCATACGATTTTGAGCTATATCTAAGTTCATATAATATTTATCCAATATAGAGATTGGTTCCTTAAACAATCTCTTGGATTGAATATGTTCAAGTGTTTGACTGTCGTGTTTAATTTTCTGGATAACACTGCGATACATGCTATTTTTGTAGCTGCGAATTTCTTCGTGTATATCCAAGATATTGGGTGTCGCTTGGGTCATGGCTGCGGTGGGTGTTGCACTTCTATAGTCTGAAACAAAATCAACCAAGGTTGTATCTGTTTCATGCCCTACCCCAGTTATAATAGGCACTTTGGAATTGAAGACTGCAATGACTACTTCCAGTTCATTGAAAGCCCATAAATCTTCAATGGATCCGCCCCCTCTTGCTAAAACAATGACGTCGACTTGATCTTCATTTGCTTTTTCAATCGCTGAAGTAAGTTTGGGTGCAGCATCCTTCCCTTGAACCAACGTAATATAGTTAATTTGAGTCGCAATAGGCCAACGTTCGTTTAAAACACGGGTCATATCTGCAAGTGCGGCACTTTTATCGCCGGTAATAACCCCGATTTTAAAAGGATATTTAGGAATCTTCTTTTTATGAATGTCATCAAAGAGACCCTTAGATTCCAAATCCTTCTTTAACTTTTCATACTGAATATATAAATCACCCAAACCATCCAGGTTCATCCGTTCGATATATAATTGAACTTCACCCGTGGCTTGATAGACCGAAAGTTGACCCACAACGACCACTTTCATGCCATTCTCTGGTTTAAATAAAACTGATCTTGTATGCGTTCTAAACATTACAGCCTTAATTCTGGCACCCTCATCTTTAAGAGAAAAATAAAAATGTCCTGAGTTATGGGGTGTAAAATTACTCAATTCTCCCACAATCGCGACATTTTTAAATAATGGTTCTTGTTCAACCACTGTTTTTAGGTAATTAACCAATTCACTAACGGATAAGACGGTGTCTTTCATCATAGAGAATCAAGCACTCCATTGATAAGTTTATAGGTATCATCATCACAAAATATTTTAGTTAGCTCAATGGCCTCGTTAAAAATTATGGTTTTATCTTGAATTCCTTGTTCAAGTTCCGCCAATGCAAATAACAGTATAGCCTGTTCCATTTTACCCAATCGATCAAAGCGCCAATTGCCCTTCAATCGAGAATTAATAACAGGAATATAAATATCTATACGCTCTTCTATACGATAACAAGCATCTAAAAGTTCATCATCTAATTCAAATTTTGTGATAAAATCACTGACAGTCGTTGAAAACTCATTGTCTTCAATGATTGCATCCATTGTTTTATTGGTCATTAAAAAGTTATATACGATTGACACCGCATTACTACGAAACATTCTTCTTCTAATCATAAAGCCTCCACATTAAAAGAAGCAGTCAGGCTGCCTCTAGTCAAATTTAAATCCTACAACATTGAACTCAACCACAGGATTGTCATAATCGACCATCAATTTTAATTGGTTTTCAAGTTCATGTTTCAAGTTCAAACAAGATGATTTAACATCTTTTCCATACTGAATTCTTACTTTCATTGATACGGATATTACTGAATCATTAATGAGTACAGTAGGTGCTGTTTTAAGTCCACGAATTTCTTCTAAATGAACATTTTCATCAGCCTCAATGACATTTCTTACGATCGCATTAATCACCGATTTATTTACAGCAATTTGCCCCAAACCTGCATGCGTTTCTTGAATAACTACATAATCTGACATTTTTATCACCTTCTTGTTAAATTATACCATTAAATTAGATAAAATAGAAATACTATTGATTAATATCAACCAATATCTTACGCGCTTCAACTTCATCTTGTTTCATGGCATCAATCAATGCCTCCACAGAGTCAAACTTAAGTTCATCGCGCAATCTGACATGAAAGCCTTGGTGTATCATCTCGCCATATATATCATCACTGAAATCAAGGATATGGGACTCAATCATTAAATAATCACGGGTGTTAACCGTTGGATTGTGACCCACATTCACGATACTTTTATAGTATTCGCCTTTAACCTTAACAAAACCCGCATAGACACCTGGTTTTGGAATTACAAATTCATCTTTAACATCCATATTCGCGGTTGGAAAACCAATCTGACGTCCAACTTTAGCCCCATGCACCACCAAACCACTTATTTCATAATCACGACCCAAAAGTTCACGTGTTTTATGCACATTGCCATTTAATATGGTTTGAATGATTCGGGTTGAACTGACAGTTTTTTCAAGTTTATTTTGCAGCGTAATTTCATGTGTATGCAAAACTGAACTATAATGTTCTTTTAAAAATTGTGCATTCCCTCTACCCCTGTAGCCAAATTTGAAATCTGCTCCTACCACTAATTCAACAATACCATACGCAACCAAGACTTTTTCAACAAAATCTTCTGGAGAAAGTCCTGAAAATTGAGAATCAAAATGTATAATTGCAATTTCATCGATTCCCATTGATTCAACGAGCTGCGTTTTCTTTTTTAGCGGCGTGATATGTTTAACACTACTTTTATCATTCAGTACAGACCATGGGTCTGGATCAAAGGTTATCAACAAACTTTTATGATTGGTTGCCTTAGCCCGTTCAATTGTTTTATGTATTAAGGCTTGATGGCCATAATGGAGGCCATCAAAAAAACCAATACAGGCCACATACTTATCTTTGGTTGTTTTTATCTTGGAAATATCTTTAATATATTTTCTATTCATTACCATAATCCTCTGACACTTCTAAAAATATCATCTTTCTCTCTTTTATAAACCGCGTAATATAAACCGCCATCCATTAAAACTATATCAAAAGAGACGTTTTCTAGTTTAATTCTTTTACCATGCATAATCTGTGTTGCATAACTTTCATCTGTAATTCTATCCAACATAATTGCATCTTTAACTGAAATACACGGTGTTTCAAGTGTTAACGCTTCAAAATCAATACAATCTGAAAGTTTAAATTTACCGACTTGTGTCCTTTTTAAGGATGACATGGTCCCAAGGGTCCCCAGTTTCTCAGCAATATCTTCACATAAGGTTCTAATGTAGGTACCATTTGAAACATGGGCTCTGAATTTGATTACATCTGCTTTAAAATCCAGTAATTCGATATCAAAGATTTCAATATCAGTATATTGAGTTTCTATTTCAATGTTTTGACGATGGTATTCATATAACTTCTTTCCATCTACCTTTTTAGCGGAAACCATTGGAACACGTTGCGATTGTTTTTTAATCATTGACTTTAAAACAGATGCAACTTCTGCTTCTGAGATACTTGTGAGTGGTTTGGTATCTAATATCTTACCCCAAATATCACCGGTATCCGTTTTGGTACCCAGTTTTAATGTGGCTTCATAGACCTTATCTTTAATTTCCATAAACTGTAAAGCCTTGGTAGCTTTATTAATCGCCACCACCAAAACTCCCGAAGCCTCTGGATCAAGGGTACCACTATGTCCTGCCTTTACGCCCAGTTTTCTTTGAATCTGGCGAATAACATCAAAAGAGGTCATGCCCTTAGGTTTATTTATACAAACGATGCCATTCACATCTATCACATCCCTAATAATTATATAGGTTTTTTACAAATAGTCAAAAAATATTGACTGCTTTTTGACGATATTTCTTAACCCAGCTTGACTTAACTTGAAATAGTGCTATTATTTAAGCAAAGAACAAAATACTCAATAGAGGTAGCGATGTAGAATAGTAGATAAATTGAGCAGGCATGCTTTGACATTTATCAAAAGGCAACCATCGCCGAACGGCTCAAACTGGCAAGTTTGGTTCGTGGGGTTACGGGAAATACCTGTGACACTCCTTCAAGACATTTGAAGAGGCGCAGGGGTTGTGAAAAAAAACGTTAAGAACCTGCGCTGTGGGTTCTTTTTAATTTCTTAACGAAAAGGAGATCGAGATGAAAAAATTATTTATTGTGTTGGCCCTCAGTATCGTACTCATGGGTTGTAGCAAGAATGTACAAGACGACTTAAAATTAGTGGTCGGTATGGAATGTGCCTATCCCCCATTTAACTGGGTTCAAACCAACGAAACAAGCGATGCAGTCAAAACTGCAGATGGTATGTATTGTGATGGTTATGACGTTCAAATCGCTAAATTAATCGCTGAAAAGCTAGATCGTGAATTGGTCTTACATGTAAATCCCGTTTTTGATGCACTTTTGACAGATGTACAAAATGGGACCATCGATTTAATCATTGCAGGTATGACTGACACAGCAGAGAGAAGACAAGCTGTCGACTTCACAGATGTCTATTACTATACTGAAATTGTGGTCATGGTGCGTAAGGATTCAGATTTCGCAAACGCAAACTCTATCCAAGACTTCCAAGGCGCCCGTGTTGCAGCTCAAACAGGAACAACCCATGATATTCTCATTGACCAAATGGAAGGTGTAAATCACATGTTAACGATGGAGAACTTCCCAATCTTAACAACCAATTTGGTCAACAATGCGATTGATGCATTCATCGCTGAAAACGTTGTTGCTGAGGCCATTGTACTGACCAACCCAACACTGACCTATATTCGTTTTGAAGGCGAACAAGGATTCAGTTTAGAAGAAGATATGAGTGTTTCCATTGGACTTAAAAAAGGCAGTACCGAACTTAAAGAAGCCATCAATGAAATTTTGGCTGATCTATCAGAGTCTGATAGAACTGAGATGATGAATGATGCAATTAGTAGACAACCTTAATCTCTATATTCTAAGTCAAACGATGCCTGATAGTTTCTTTGGTGGGGTTTGGTTTGTGATTGAAAAATACGGATCATTATTTTTTAAAGGACTCTTTATCACGCTACTTTTAGCACTTTGTGGTACTCTGTTTGGCTTGATCATTGGCCTATTTATTTCATTGATTCGTCAAATCAAAATTACCCAACATGATTCCCTTTTAAGTAAAACTCTTAAAAAAATAGGACATATATTCAGCATTGTCTATATTCAATACTTTAGAGGCACGCCAATGCTTGTTCAAGGGATGATTCTTCATTTGGGTCTATCACGTGCTGGATATACCTTTGAACCCTTGTTTTTGGGAATTGTGGTCATTTCAATCAATACCTCTTCATACATGGCAGAAATTTTGCGGGCTTCCATTCAAGCCATTGATAAGGGACAACTTGAAGCAGCCCGTGCCATTGGGATGACAGAATCTGAAGGAATGCGCTATTTTGTATTGCCCCAAGCCCTTAAAAATGCCATCCCTGCCATTGGGAATGAGTTTGTGGTCAATGCTAAAGATTCATCTGTCTTAAATGTTATTATGGTTGCTGAACTGTTTTACCAAGCAAAAATTATTGGTCAAATAACCTACCGGACTTTAGAGCCTCTCTTTGTTATTTCACTAGTGTACTTAACCATCACAATCTTATCTACTTATTTCTTAAATTATATTGAGGATCGCATGGATGCACCAAAACGCACCTATCCTACTTCAATGACACATAAAGTACATCATTTTAAAAAGGAGAGAAGCTAGGATGAAAGAAGTAATTCGTATTGAAAACTTGAGTAAATCTTTCGGTGACCTTCAAGTATTGAAAAATATTAATTTAACGATTGAAGAAGGTGAAGTGGTTTCTTGTATTGGCGCAAGTGGGAGTGGTAAATCAACCCTTCTTAGATGCTTAAATGTCCTTGAGACCCATGATAGTGGGACTATTTATTTTGAAGGCAAAAATATCAATTCTAAAGATTTAAATATCAATAAATATCGTTCAAATGTTGGGATGATCTTTCAATCCTTTAACTTATTTTCAAATAAGACTGTTTTAGAGAATTGTACCATTGGACCCATAAAAGTACGCCATGTCGACAAAAATGTTGCGGTTGAAGACGCCCTTCACTTTCTTGATAAAGTTGGGATGTTGGACTTTAAGGATGCAGATGTAAGACAACTTTCAGGGGGCCAGAAACAACGCGTTGCGATTGCACGTGCCTTATGTATGAAACCCAAGTTATTACTCCTGGATGAGCCTACTTCAGCTTTAGACCCTGAAACAGTGGGAGAGGTTCTTCAAGTTATAAAAGATTTGGCCAAAGAAGGTTATACGATGTTTGTGGTAACCCATGAGATGGCTTTTGCTAAAGATATTTCTGATCGTATCTTATTTGTAGATGATGGTGTTATCTTAGAAGAAGGTACACCGCATGAAATATTTGAAAACCCTCAAAAAGAAAGAACGCAACAGTTTCTCAGTCGATTTATCAATATGTAAAAAAAGTACAGCCAAATTTCAGCTGTACTTTTTAATTTATTCATTAATTTTATTTAAAATCTGATCAATACGAGAACCATGTTCTGAAGACTCATCTAATTTAATGAGAATTTCAGGAGTTCTACGTGTGGTAATCGATTTACTTACGACCGTTCTTAAGAGTCCTTTAGATTTTTCTAAGACTTCAAGGCCTTTGGCTTTATCTTTATCCTCTAAGAAACTCACAAAAATAGTTGCGAACGACATATCATTGGTTAATTCAACGTCGGTAACACTGACAAATTTCAAAGCAGGATCATTCAATTCCGTTGTGATTGTTTTCGCAACTTGTCTTTGAATGATTGATTCAACGCGTTCTTTTTTTAAACTCATAATATTACTCCTGTTCTACTTCTTCTTCTCCGTAAGATTCAATAACGTCCCCTTCTTTGAGGTCGTTATAATTTTCAATGGTAATACCACATTCATAACCTTTATTCACAGTTCTAGCATCGTCTTTAAATCGTTTGAGTGATGACATCTTTCCATCATAAATGACAATACCATCACGAATCAAGCGGACTGTTGAACCACTGACCATTTTACCATCAATGACCATACATCCAGCAATGGTACCGACGCGAGATACTTTATACGTTTGACGTACTTCAGCCTGTCCATAAATAACTTCTTTAAAGACGGGTGCCATCATACCCTTCATGGCGGATTCAACCGCTTCAATAGCATGATAGATGACGTTATACAAACGAATGTCTACCTTCTTTTCGGCAGCCAGATTACGAACTGCAGCTGAGGGTCTGATATTAAACCCAATAATAACCGCACCGGATGCACTGGCCAATAGGATATCGCCTTCAGTAATGGTTCCAGCTGTTGCACGAATTACATTAACACGTACTTCATCACTGGTTAATTTAGAAAGTGAACCCTTTAAGGCTTCAGCAGATCCTTGAACATCTGATTTAATAACCAAATGAATGTCTTGCATATTACCTTCAGCAATTTGTTTGGATAAATCATCCAAACTTAAAGCACTGGACTGGGTACGATCTGCTTCAATTCGGGCAGATTTACGTTTATCCGCCATCGATCGTGCATCTTTTTCATCATGGTATGCTCTAAATAAATCTCCAGCTACTGGCACATCTTGTAGACCAATAATCTCTACTGGCATTGAGGGTCCTGCGGATTGAACATCGTTTCCGTTTGAATCGGTCATTTTACGGACCTTTCCAAAGGAAGTACCTACAACCACTGGATCTGATACACTCAAAGTACCATTTTGAATTAAAAGTGTTGCAACAGGGCCACGACCTTTGTCAAGTTTGGCTTCAATGACAGTACCACTGGCTTCTCGTTTTGGATTGGCTTTAAGCTCTTCCAATTCAGATGCAAGCACGATGGTTTCTAAAAGCTCTTCAATTCCTTCACCTGTTTTGGCTGAAATCTTAGTAAAGACAGTTTCGCCACCCCACTCTTCAGGCATGACACCCATATCTGAAAGTTCAGAATAGATGCGGTCCAAGTTTGCATCATGTTTGTCAATTTTATTGACAGCAATAATAATCGGAACACCTGCCGCTTTGGCATGATCAATGGCTTCGCGTGTTTGAGGCATAACCCCATCATCAGCAGCAACCACGACTACAACAATATCTGTCACAGACGCCCCACGGGCACGCATGGCTGTAAATGCCTCATGTCCTGGTGTATCTAAGAATGTTAAACGTCTATTTTTATGACGAATTTGATAAGCCCCAATATGTTGAGTAATACCACCAAACTCACCATCGGCAACATCTGCTTTACGGATTGTATCCAAAAGCGTCGTTTTACCATGGTCAACGTGTCCCATAATTGTGATAATGGGGGCACGTTCAGATAAATCTTTGGCATCATCTTCTTCAAAAACATCAATAGCCAATTCATCAACCGGTTCAACACGGGTTGGTGTTACATTATACTCCATACAAATCAATTCTACGGTATCATCATCAAGTGAAGTGTTAATGTTGACGATGGTTCCCATCATAAACAATAACTTAATAATATCGCTTGAATTTCTCTCCAATTTATCTGCTAAATCTTTTACTGATATACCTGCTGTATACTCAATATCCGTTACTTTGGGGGTTGATTTAGGTTTAGGAGTGTTTTGATTGTTTGGTTTTTTTCTTCTATTTGTATTTTTTCTTCTACTCACTAACTATTCACCTCTATTTTCTAAGTAAGATTTTAGTAACTTACTAAAACCTGCATCCGTAATCCCGACCGCGACGCGGTTGAACTTACCGATTGCATTTGATAATTCCTCCTTCGAAAGTGCCACAAGACAAGGCATCCCCTTTGCTTCGCACTTCTTCAAAATTTCATCTTGAGTACGTTGGGAAGCATTGCTTGCCAACAACACCAAAGAAACTTTACGCTTATCAATTTTAAATAACAATTCATCACCGGTCACAATTTTACCGGCCCGTTGTGCCAAACCCAAGGTTTGAAGTACTTTATTTTTCATCATCCACAAGCTCCAATAATGTTTCATAAACAACATCTGGAATCTCATGTTTTAATGCTTGACTCAAACGCTTGCTTTTTTTTGCTTTCAAAATGACGTCTTTATCCTTAACCAAGTAAGCACCACGGCCATTTTGTCTTCCAGTAAGATCAACCACAACTTCTTTTTCAGGTGTTAAAACAACACGCACCAAATCTTTTTTTGGATGCATCGTTTGAGTAATAACACATTTACGCATGGGTACTTTTCGAGTCATATCTAAGTCACCCCTTATTCGTAGTAATCTTCAAATTCATCAAAGTCGATTTCTTCGTCATACCATTCTGAATCATAGGCTTCATCTCTTGCTTCAATTTCTTTAAGATCTTCTTCAGAATATTCAGGTTGAATTTCATACTCTAAGTTCTCAAGAATTTCAACATTGGTGATGATTTCTTCTTTTTCTTTATTGTCATAACGACGTTTTCTTCGTAAGGGTTGCTCCTCTTTAGTACGACTTGCATCCGCGATTTCTTCAAATTTAGAAACAAACTCTGTATTTCTTGGTTTGAGTAATGGTTTCTTACGACGGGGTGCTTCTACTTCAACTGGCGCTGCGACTGGCTCAGGTACTTCAATGGTTTCTTGAGGTTCGACAACCGTTTCGACGATATCATCTTCAACGATATCCTCCACAACAGCTTCCACAACAACAGCTTCCACAACATCTTCAATCACAACTGATTCTTGACGTAATTTGGATTCATACTCAGCCATCAATGCCACGTAATCAATACCCATTTCAAAGACTTCTGAGACTGATTTAATATCGATGCGTTCTTTAGTTAAGCGAACAGCCAAGCGCGCATTTTTCCCGCGTTTACCAATGGCAAGTGACAATTGGTCATCATCCACAACAACCATTAAACCGTTGCCTTTTGGATTTTCAAATACAGCAAGGGTTTCTGCAGGACTCAAGGCATTTCTAACCAATTCGACCATATTATCAGACCATTCAAAGATATCAATATTTTCGCCTCTTAATTCATTTTTAACGGCATTAATACGAGATCCTTGGTGACCGATAAAAGCACCAATTGGGTCGATATCTAAGTCATTGGTTGAAACTGCTACTTTAGTTCTATCCCCCGCTTCACGGGCCATTGCTTTAATTTCAACCAAATTTGCACTAAATTCTGGGACTTCTTTTTCAAACAAACGACGTACCAATACATCCGTTGAACGACTTGCCAAAATTTGGGCACCTTTGGATTCCTTATTTACCTCAGTAATCACTACTTTAATGGTTTGACCCTCAGCATAGTATTCATTCGGCATTTGTGCGCTCTTAGGCATGATAGCCAACGCTTTTCCCAAATCAAGCACAATATATTTTTCCTCAACTGTTTCAATCTTCGCTAAGACCATTTCATCAAGTTGACGGTAGTATTCGTTATAAATTGCCAATTTCTCAGCTTCACGTATTTTTTGCTTGATGACGTTTTTTGCTAAGTTAACAGCAGCACGTCCCAAATCTTGAACAGGTTTTTCAGTACGATATGTATCGCCTACTTGTAAACCTTCTCCTTTTGCTCCCAATTCATCAATTGAAACTTCCAATTCATCATCTTCGACATTTTCAACAACTAAAAAGTTGTGGAACAGTCTGATTTCACCTGAATCTTGATCGATTTCAACTTCAACAATCGCATCAGGAACCCCAATTTCACGTCGATAAGCCTTTACCAAAGACTCTTCAAGCGCTTCTGCGACAAATTCCTGTGAAATATTTCTTTTGTCTTCTAATTCTTGGAATGCTTCAACAATAACTTTTAAATTCATGCTATCTCCCTCAAATCTTAACTGCGAATCGCATAAGATCTATATTGTTCCTTTCTACTCTTAAGACTTTATAAGTATGTTTAGATTTATATTTTACTTCCAAAGCATCGGTCTCTATCTTTACCAAGTCACCTTCAACATGGTCAAATCCATCTTTTGGATTCTTTAACTTCAAATAAATATATTGATCTAATGCGGTATCCACCAATTCCAGAGGTATTACTTTTTCAGCACCTTCTGAACTTACATCCAATCCAACTTCGTAATCAATGCCTTCAGCAAAAGCGTGGGCTGCTTTAGAACTAGTTTCTAAGTCTACATGGTCCATACTATCAGCATAGGCAATCACAACTTCAAATGTATCATTTCCAATATTTTTCATGGAAACAATTCTTAATCCCATTGAATCTGCAATAGATTCAATTGTATCTTGATAGGTTTTCATAATCCCTCCTTACACAAAGGAAGGAGTGGCGATGACCACTCCTTCTGTTTTTATCTAAAATTATTATACGCTTATTCACCTTCAATTGCAAGTTTTTAGAAAAGCGAAAGTTGATTTGATTCAGGCAAATGATTGGTTACACCCAATTCATCCAACTTCTTAATTAATGAGCTTGAAATTGAAGAACGACTGATCAAATCTTGTTTTGATATAATTTCACGCGTTTCCCGTGCTTTTACAATCGTCTCAGCCACAGTATCACCCAATCCATCAACCACATTAAAGGGCGGTATAATCGCCTTCTCATCCTCTGGATCGATGATGAATTCAGTGGCATGGGATTTATATAAATGAATGGGATTAATCTTATATCCACGCGACAACATTTCAAGGGTAACCTCCAAAGTATCTACCAAGCCAATCTCTTTTGAAGTTACCTCATGTTTGGTGTCATAATTCGAAAGCCTTGTTTGAATGTTTTGAAGCCTTTTTTGAACCCGTTCCAAACTTCCGGTCATGACTTCAATTTCATATGCACTCGTTCTTAAAGTAAAGTAGACCGCATAATACGTAATGGGATCATGAACCTTAAAGTATGCGACCCTTAAAGCCATCATGACATAAGCAACCGCATGCGCTTTAGGAAACATATACTTAATTTTTTTACAGGAATCGATATACCAAGAAGGGATATCATTGGAAACCATCTCTTTTTCCCATTCAGGTTTAAGACCCCGCCCCTTACGCACAGACTCCATAATGTCAAACGACAACTTGGGTTTCAGTCCATGATGCATTAAATAAACCATAATATCATCACGACAACCAATAACATCTTGTAAAGTTAAACCATTTTTAATCAACTCTTCAGCATTGGTACGCCATACATCCGTTCCATGACTCAAACCAGAAATCCGTACCAAATCACTAAAATTAGTCGGTTTGGTGGCTTCAAGCATTTTTCTAACAAACGGCGTTCCAAATTCAGGAATACCCAAAGCCCCTGTTTTTTCATGATAAACCCTTGGATCAACATTTAAAGCATTGGGAGATGAAAACAAGGATAATGTTTCAGGGTCATTCACTGGAACGTTTTTAATGTCAATTCCAGAGAGCCGCTCCAACATTTTCATCGCCGTTGGATCCACATGACCCAAAATATCAAGCTTTAAGACATTCGCATCAATATCATGGAACTCAAAGTGCGTCGTAAGCCATTTTGAATTGGGATTGTTGGCAGGAAATTGTACCGGGGTAAAATCATGCACATCCATATCATTTGGAATGACAATGATACCCCCTGGGTGTTGTCCAGTTGTCCGTTTGACCCCTTCTGCTTTAGAAGCCAAATAAGTTTTCCAAGCGCGATTATCCACGGATTCATGAATACTTTCATAATATCCTTGAACATATCCAAAGGCGGTCTTTTGTGCCACAGTTGAAATAGTTCCTGCCCGATAAACAAAAGCTTCCCCAAAGAGTTCTTTGGTGTAAGCATGCGCTACTTCTTGGTAGACACCTGAAAAATTGAGATCAATATCTGGAACTTTGTCACCTTCAAAGCCCAAGAAGGTTTCAAAAGGAATATCTTGTCCATCGCGTATCATAGATTGATGACAATGCGGACATTTTTTATCAGGTAAATCAAAGCCAGAAGCATAGCTTCCATCCGTTATAAATTCACTGTGTTGGCATGTACCACAGGTATAATGAGGCGCCAAGGGGTTTACTTCTGTAATTTCAGCCATGGTAGCCACAAAGGAAGAACCCACAGAACCCCGAGATCCTACCAAGTAACCATCGTCCATTGATTTCTTAACCAAAAGATGTGATATATAGTAAATAACCCCAAACCCATGACCCAAAATAGATTTTAACTCAAAATCTAAGCGATCACTAACAATGGCTGGTAAGGTTTCACCATAAATACGATGGGCATTTCTAAATACAATATCCTTCAGTAAGGTATCGGAATTTTCCAATTTAGGGGTATACAAATCCTCCCTTACTGGAGATACTTGGTCTATCGAATCCAATAGATTCTTAGGATTTTCAATAACATATTGATAAACTGCTTCTTTAGATAAGTAAGGATACGCATCCAACATTTCAGTTGTAGTTCTAAAATGCTGATCCGGACTTTCAGTATTTAAACGTTTGGTTTCATCAAAAAGATAAAGTGGATGTCGGGTACCACCAATCCCTTGGGAATGGATGTAAACGTCCCTAATAATTTTATCATGGGGATGATTATAATGAACATCGCCACTAGCAATAAGGGTGATATTCAATTTCTTTGCGGTATCAACAATGCGTTTAAGCACTGCGATTAATTGTTTTTTATTGGGAACTACCCCACGATTTAACACAGGTTCATAAACCGAAAGTGGCATGATTTCAACATAATCATAAAATGACATGGTTTCTTCCAATTGCGCATCACTTTTATTCATCGCAACCTCAAATAAATCAGAATTAATACAGCCTGCACCAATAAGTAGATTCTCTCTTCTTGATTCAAGTTCTGGTTTGATAATTCTTGGTTCAGCTAAAAACTCATTGGCTTTCGAAGTTGAACCCATTGAAGCCAGGTACTGCGTATAGGACAGTGAAACAAGCTCATACAAAGATTTGAGTCCCTTTTGGTTTTTAGCAAGCACTGTTAAATCACTCTTACGCACTTTCTTAAAGCCTTCACCATTAGAAAGTTCTTGGAGTTGGTTTATATTTTTTAAATCTTTAATTTCGTTTGAACGCATCATGTTGAAAAATATATTTGATAAGATTTCAGCATCATAATCTGCCCGGTGCGCCACATCATCATCATAAGTAATGCCCATCACACGGGCCACACTCCCCAAACGATAGGAACGACGATTTTCAAAAAGCGCCCTAGATAAGTCAAGTGTATCAATGACTGTATTATTGAGTAAGGGACGATTGAGCTTTCTAAGAATTTCATTCAGAAAGTCAACATCAAAACTGGCATTATGTGCCACTAAAATAGCGTCTTGGATAAAGTCTAAGATTTCATCTATGACAGCCTCAATGGTTCTCGCATTTGAGACATCTGCATCGGATATTTGTGTTAAATTTTGAATGTTACTTGGAATTGAAATGGGTGGTTTAATAAAAGTTTGATAGGAAGCAACGGATTGACCTGCTTCTATCCTAACGCCACCAAATTCAATAATGTGATCATAAAAAGCGGATAATCCAGTGGTCTCAATATCAAATACAACATAAGATGCGGATTGAATATCTTGGCCTTTGGGATTTTTTACAATGGCCAAATCAGTATTTGCCAAATTCATTTCCACGCCATATACCAATTTAAAATCTTGATCCGGATGTTTTTTTCTAAGCCCTTTAAGATGATTATGTGCCTTGGGAAAAGATTGCACACCTTCATGATCAGTAATCACAAGACCGGGATGTTTCCATTCAAAAGCTTGATTCAGATACTCTTTAATATCCGTTACGCCATCCATCTCCGATACCTTGGTATGAAGATGAAATTCAACGCGCTTTTCTTTAGCAGTATCTTCCCTTTTAAACAAAGGATCTATAACTTCAAAGCGTCTAAACGTAAAAATGTAATCATTCACAAAAGGTCTTGAATCATATTTATAATCACCATAAAGACGCACAAACGAACCCTTCTTAATAATTTCAGTTGTATCTTTATAAATTTTAGATGACATGATGGCAGAATTTCCATCATGTAAGAAATAAGTGACAGCCATGCCGGTTCCGTTTCTGAATTCACGAATGGTTACATCAAAGACTTCACCTTCTACATATATGTTAAGGGCTTCATCATTCAAACGCTTCAACCCCACAAACTCGTAATCTTTATAACCCGTTTGTGAGCGGTTGACGTTCGGTTTATACACTGATTTTTCGACGATTTCTTTCTTAACTTCAGATGGATAGGGTTCTTTAAATGTTTCGACATGTTCCACATCAATACAGGCAGTTTTAAAAGTTCTTTGAATCCCAACCGATTTAAAGGAATCGTTTAAAATTTGAATGGCACCCTTGACATTTCTTTTATGGGCTTCGTCCTCACAAAGCACAATTAAGTCGTGATCCTCTTCTGAGAGTTGTGTGTTGTTTAAAATTGAAAGTTGGTTATAATCAACAAAGAAATCGTAATAATGAACGGTATCCAAATAACTTAAACCATTCTTATTTGTTTGGATTTCCAATTCAACTGATGATTTTAAATATTTCTTCAATTTGTTTAAAAGTTGACTGTAGACTTCAAAAGGTAGTGTTTTATCTGTTTGAAGGGTAAGCTTTAGCACTTCTGAGTGTTTTAAAAAGATAGCATTAACAATTTCGCTATCTTTTAAAACTTCAGCATGTTTTGGGTCCAATTCCAATGTGTTCAGTATCTTATTCAAAATATGCCTCCTCTATTATTTTACCAATTTATCAAATGCGTTTTTGGCTGCCATTTGTTCAGCACGTTTTTTTGATGTTCCAATACCCCGTCCATAAATGAGTTCATTCAATTTAACAATAACTTCAAATTCAGGTGCATTAGAAGGGCCTTTAGTACTCACAACTTCGTAACTGACCGCTTCCCTACGATCAGATTGAACGTATTCTTGGAGTTTGGTCTTATAATCAGTTACGGCATGGATATCAATTTTTGAAATGTCTTTTGGAATGATATAATCAACTATTTTTCTAGCATTATCTATACCAGAATCCAAGTATACGGCACCCAAGAAAGCTTCAAAAAGGTCTGCGATGATCGAATCACGATCTCTCCCCCCGGTGCTTTCCTCGCCACTTCCAAGCAATAAAAATTGATTCAAACTCATTTGTCGAGAATAGGATGCAAGGGCTTCTTCTCTTACCAATTTTGCACGGTAGAGTGTCATATCACCTTCGGTCAATTTCGGTTTGAGTTTATACAAAAAATCAGAAACCAATATTTGAAGGACTGCATCCCCTATAAATTCGAGTCTTTCATTGTTGTGTTTATATTTTGGATTTTCATTGACATAAGAGGAATGCACAAAAGCATTTATAATCAAATGCTTATCATTTACTTTTATATCTAATTTTTTTAAAAAATCCCATAGAGCCATGCTTATCACCGTCTTTAATTATACATCATTTTTATAGATTTCGCGACCTCAATCAACCTTTCATATAATCTATTCTCTTGTAAAATCTCTTGGGCATCGATTTTGGCTTGTGCCAAGATGGCCTGGTCTTGATCAAGGTCTCCCAAAATAAAATGAGGCAGTCCAGATTGGCGTGATCCCAAGATGTCACCCATCCCCCTTAGTTTGAGATCCATCATCGATAATTCAAAGCCATCGTTGGATGAAACTAAGGCTTCTAAGCGTTCTTTGGACTCATGATTGCTTAACAAATAACAAACCCCGGCGCTTTCACCCCGACCTATACGTCCTCTGAGTTGGTGTAAGGTGGCCAATCCAAAGAGCTCAGCATTATAAATAACCATTGTATTGGCGTTATGCACATCAATCCCGACCTCAATGATGGTCGTAGAGACCAGGATATCAATCAATCCAAGGGAAAAGTCATGCATAATCTGTTCTTTTTCCTCAGTGGGTATTTGGGAATGAATCTTGGCCACTTTTTTACTTGGAAATAACTGTAAAAATTGGGTGTAAATATCCGTGACATTACGAACATGCTTGCGCTCTTTTTCATCAATTGAAGGACAGACCACATACATTTGATCACCTGTATTTAAACGCATGTGTAAGTCGTCCAATATGGAACGAATTGAGTTTTCTTCAATAAGTATGGTTGTATTTTCTTTTTTATATGCGGGGTAACTTTGAATGTTTGAAACATCCAAATTGAAAAATAAAGATGCTGCCAATGATCTTGGTATGGGGGTTGCAGACAACATCAACGTGTCCACGAATTCACCTTTTTCAATTAAGGCTCGTCTTTGGTTAACCCCAAAACGGTGTTGTTCATCGATGATAACCATTCCCAATTTATGGAAAATGACTTCTTCTTGAAATAAGGCGTGGGTTCCCAGTATTAAATCAAATGAACCCATTTTAATTTGATTTAATAATTCAGTTTTATTTTCTGTAGTTGAGCTTAAGACTGCAATTTTAATATTGGGTAAAAGCTTCAATACAGACTGATAATGTTGCTCAAGGAGTAATTCTGTAGGGACCATAAAAGCTGTTTGGTATCCTGCTAAGATATTGGCATACGCACTTAAAAGGGCCACTACAGTTTTACCACTCCCCACATCCCCTTGAAGTAGCCTATTCATTTGCTTTTTAGCGTTTAGATCAGACAATATTTCATCTAAAGCTTGTGTTTGGTCTTGGGTTAATCTATAAGGTAAAGCTTTAATTGCATCTTCTATTTTTAATGAATCCCATGATTTTGGGAATCCTTTTGATAAATCCCCTGCATTCATACCATTCACCAAGTGATAGAGTAAGAATTCTTCATATTTCAGGGTTCTTAAGGCCAATTTGAGGTGTTCTTCTGATTTTGGAAGGTGGACCCATCTTATGGCAGTTTGTCGGTCTAAGAGCTTATATTTCTCTTTATAGTTGTCTGGTATGACATCTTTAATTTCTAAGCCTTCTAAAAGTTTATACATCAACCTTTTAATTTCATGTTGTTTGATTGTGGTCTTTGTACTATAGATCGGTTGAATTCCTTTTTGAGTTTCGATGGGTTTATTACTAACACGCTTCACATTAACGCCATGGTTGTCACCCACAGTCCCAACCACAACGATGCCTTTTTTATAATGACTTGTATTTAAAAAAGGCATGTTAAATATTGTACAGGAAACAATTTCATCTTGAAAAAGCACCTTAAAAGTCGTTCTTGATTGATTTCTTCCAAAACGATAGGTCGCAAAATTTGAAACAAGTTGACCTTCAAATATAAGGGTGTCACCACTTAACCATTTATCATAGTCTTTTTCATATAAAAACTCATATCGAAAAGGATAATGCGTAAGAAATTCTAGGGGTGTTTCATATCCAAGGTCTTCTATTATTTTAAGTTGTTTGTCTGTAAGTTTCATAAATTTCCTTCTAATAAAAAAGGGCATAAAATGCCCTACTTCTTATTCAGCTCCGAATATGTATGAATAAACGGGTTGATTACCACGATGTATTTCACATTCTACATCAAAGTTATTTTCAATGTAATCCCCCATCGCTTCCATCTCTTCGTCACTCACATCTTCACCTGTTAAGACTGTCACTATTTCTTTATCCTTGGTGATTAAGGCTTGGAGTAGTTTTTGTGTTGTATCGACACGATCGGGTCCACACACAATAATATCTTTTTCCAAAATACCCATAAAATCATCTTTCTTAATTTCTAGGTTTTCAAAAACAGTATCCTTAATGGCGTAGGTAACTTGCGCTGTTGTCGTATTGCGGATTGCTTCCAACATTTCTTCCAAGTTTTCCTCAACAGAAATTTCTGGGTTAAACATAATACATGCTGACAACCCTTGAGGAATGGATTTTGTTTCGAGCACATGAACATCACGATCTTCCAAGATATCTCTAGCTTGGTTTGCGGCAAGAATAATATTGGAGTTATTGGGTAAAATAAATACGTGTTCAGCATTAATACTGTTAATCAAATCCACAAAATCTTCAGTGGATGGATTCATAGTCTGTCCACCAGATATAATGTATTCGGCTCGTAATTCTTTAAATAAGTTGTGAATGCCATCTCCAGCAGCCACCGTTACAATCGCATATTTTTCAGGATCTTTTTTGGTTTTGATCGCATGCGCTGTATCTGATTCCATAATGGTATGATGTTGTTCACTCATATTTTCTATTTTAAGTTTTAAAAATTCACCATATTGTTGACCCAGATTTAAAGCATTTCCTGGATTCAAGGTATGAACATGAACCTTAACCAAATCTTCGTCAGTTACCACAACAATTGAATTCCCTAAGCCTTCCAACTCAGCTCTAAAAATATTTTCGTCATATCTTTTTTGTTTGGAATCAATTTGAACAATAAACTCGGTACAATATCCAAATTCATCGTGTTCCATATTCGCAAGGGCAGATTGTGCATTTTCATCTTCAACAATCTCTACAACTTCAATGACTTCACCTTTTAAAGCAGCCATAAAGCCTTCAAGCACCGTCAAGTACCCTTTACCCCCACTATCAACAACGCCCACCTCTTTTAGCACAGGTAAAAGATTGGGTGTATTATCCAATGAAACAGAAGAAGCCTCAATGAGCACTTCAAAGTATTCTTCAATACTTGCGTTATCATTGCTTAAACGCCAATCATAAGCCTTTTTTGCACCTTCTCTTAAAACTGTTAAGATGGTTCCTTCTACAGGACGCATAACTGCTTTATATGCTGTTTCTTTACTTTGCATAAAAGCCTCAGCGATATCCATGGAGTTCAGTGTACTTTTTTGTTCGACGGATTGAGAGAATCCTCTAAAAATTTGAGAAAGAATAACCCCTGAATTACCGCGAGCACCCATTAAAAGACCGCGAGACAAGGCTTTAGAAATTTCACCAACATGGGTTGATTTCACCGCTTTCGCATCTTTAATTCCATTGGTAAACGTTAAATTCATATTGGTTCCTGTATCACCATCGGGAACAGGAAAAACATTGAGTGCGTTAATTTCTTGATGCTGGTTTGTTAAATTGCGTGCACCATTATCCAACATCCTTATAAATAAATCACCATTAACCGTTTGCGTCATTATTTTACCACCTTAATACCTTGAACATAAACATTAATTTGATGGATTTTTTGTTGTAAAGTTTTCTCCATCATATACTTAACTTTTTTCTGTACTTCAAGTACCACTTCAGATATTTTTACATTATAACTAACAATAATATAAAGATCCAAATTGATTCCTGTTTCGGATTGATTCACAATGACACCTTTGGTGAAGTTTTCTCCTTTAAGAAGTTCTGCCCAACCATCTTTAAAAATGTGTTGAGATGCCATCCCCACTACGCCATAACATTCAGTAACAACACCGCCTGCCAACATGGCAATGGCCTCATTGGTAATATTGATGGTTCCAAAATCATTTTGTTTTTCAATTGTCATAAGAAGTCCTCCTATTGTTTTCTTTTTATTTTACCATAAAAAAACATATTATTCATCACAGGGTCTAGCAACTGCACTTTGATTATCAGGTGTATGTCCATAATCTAAGAAATAGATACAGCGGTTTTCAGGTGTATTCCCTGTTTGAATGCCAGATACAATATCTGAATAATAATCCATTAAGAGTAAGTTTTTCAAATTCGTAAAGACAAAATAACCATTATTCATAATCAATTTAAAATAAATATCTTCTAAAGGTTCTTCCACAATATGAATTTCAGAAATACTATTGAATGACGAAGTTTCCATCCGACTCAACTTATCCGCAAAGTCAGGATGCGTTTCTAAATCACCCGATTTAAAGTTTACCAACTTCGGCACATCACTACCCATAAAGTTTGGATTTTCAACTAAAGTATTATCCGAAAATAATACTTGTTTGTTATTATCATGAATATAACCCACTACAGGATATTCTTGGACTGTCAAACTAATTAGTCCTTTAGTATAATACAACTTTAAATTATGGTTTGCAACACCTGGTATTATGGGTTTATTAAAGTACTTTTTAAAAGCAGCTTCAACCAAGCGATCGTTTTCATTAATATCTAAGTTATCTAAGATATAAGACACAGGTAAGTGTTTTTGTCCTTTAACTTCAATCTCACGCACTTTAGAATATTCAGACTGATCAAAAAAATAAAGTCCAACACCCAAAACAATGATAAAGATCATCATCAACAAACGCTTAAAGAACTTTCTACGACGATTACGACGTTGTTCTTTGCGTTCTTTTTGGATATCTTCTTGTATTTTCTTAACGGGATCTACATTCTCTTGTATTAGTCGTCTACGACTCATCGCAAAATCTCCAAGATTTTATTAAGAATATCGCTATTAACGTTGGGTGTTTTGAAACCACCCAAATTTGATTTCAATTCATTTAATTTTTCACGATTTTTTATAATGGTATCAATCTTTAGAATTAAACTATCTTCAGTCACCATTTTTTCTTCTATTAAAATGGCAGCCCCTTGATCAGACAACGCTTTAGCATTAAAGTACTGATGGTTATCGGCAACATAAGGACTGGGAATCAAAATGGATGGTTTATCAAAAGCGATGATTTCAGTCAGTGTGCTGGCCCCTGCCCTTGCAACAAGTAAATCAACATACGGCATTAAGGCGCCTTGGTCGATAAATCCTTCCACAAATACATTTTCAGGCAAAGGAGGCATATTTTTAACAAAGTTATCGTATTCTAACTTCCCTGTCACAAAAAGAATTTGGTAATCAATATTATTAAGTTTTGGAATCATATTCATAAATATTTGATTCATCGTTTGTGAACCTTGAGACCCCATCACACATAAGACAATGGGAAGTTGATCATGCAGCCCAATACGATTCCGTTCCTTTGGATTAAATTCAGGATTATAACCCAATGACGCTCTTGGATTGCCATAGTTATAAACGTGGGGTTCATCTTTAAAAGCTTCATCCCATGCGGTAAATAGCGCTGCCGCATATTTTGCACTCATGCGGTTTGCTTTTCCAACAAAAGCATTTTGCTCATGTAAAACAATCTTAATTCCCAGTGACTTGGCAGCCAATACAACTGGCAAACTAACATAACCCCCAAAAGTAAAGACCAAATCGGGTTTTAGTTTTTTGAGATGCTTGCGTGCTTGTAAAATCGCACCGACTTGACCCAAAACTGCTTTTATTTTATCTACGAAACTCCCTTGTAGTCCCTGATTGTGAATCGCATAAAAATCGTAACCATGATTGGGTACAATCTCCGATTCCATCTTATGATCATTTCCGATAAAGAAAACTTCAATGTCTGAATTATTTTTAACATAATCCGCAAAAGTCAGGGCAGGATAAATATGTCCACCACTGCCACCTGTTACCATACATATTTTCATCATTTCACCTTCTCAAACAAAGACTGGTTGTGCGCAATTTTCAAATGTACGTAGGCTTTTTCAGTCACCACACGACCTCGGGGCGTTCTGTTAATAAAACCAAGTTGTAATAAATAAGGTTCATAAACATCTTCTAAAGTCATGACTTCTTCAGAAATTGAAGATGCAATGGCTTCAATACCAACAGGACCGCCATTAAAACGTTCAATGATCCCTTTGAGGTAGCGAATATCAACATCATCCAAACCCAGGGCATCCACTTTCAATTTATCCAAACCATGAACTGCAATGTTATTATCAATAACATTATCATTCAACACAAACGCAAAGTCTCTCACCCTTCTAAAGAGTCTGTTGGCAATACGCGGTGTGCCTCGACTTCTTTTGGCAATTTCTATGATTGCGTCCTCATAAATTTCAGTATCCATCACCCGACTGGTTCGTTGGATGATGCGCATAATTTCTTCTTGCGTATAGAAATCCAGTTTGGAGACAATCCCAAATCGATCTCTAAGGGGCGCGGTTAAATCACCGGCTCTGGTGGTTGCTCCCACCAATGTAAAGGGTGGCAAATCCAAACGAATACTGCGTGTGGTATCATCTTTACCGACAATTAAATCCAAAACATAATCTTCCATCGCGGGATATAAAATTTCTTCAATCGCTTTGGGGAGTCTGTGAATTTCATCAATAAATAAAACATCACCAGGTTCCAAAGCTGTTAAAAGGGCGGCTAAATCACCGCTTCTTTCAATACTGGGTCCGGAAGCTACTTTAATATTGCTTCCCATCTCGTTGGCAATAATGTGTGCCAAGGTTGTTTTACCCAATCCAGGCGGACCATAAAAAAGCAAATGATCTAAGGATTCATATCTCTTCTTAGCAGCTTCAATAAAGACTGATAGATTCTCTTTTAAATCTTCCTGACCGACATACTCCCTTAAAGTTTGAGGTCTCAGACTTAACTCTTCATCTAATGAAGATGCATTTAGTTCCGGTGATACAATGCGTTCCATGTTCATCCCCCTTTTATTTCGCTAGGAGTTGGAGTGCTTTTCTAATCAGCGCATCCACGTCATCAGTTTTTTCGGCAATCAGTTTCTTTTTAATACTATTTATTTCAGCTTTTTTAAAACCCAAGGTCTCAAGTGCTTGGTAAACCTCATCCAATTCAGGTGATACAGATTCCCCTGAATCCGTGCTTACGAGCTTTCCTTTTAAATCAAGCACCATTTGAGAAGCCATTTTTGGGCCAATCCCTGGTAAGGTCTTTAAATAAGTCACATTTTTTTCTTCGATGGCATTCACAACACTCCTAAAAGGTACGCGCCCCATGATATTTAATCCTATTTTGGGGCCCACACCTTTTACTGTAATAATCGTTTCAAAAAAGCTCAGTGCTTCCTTGGATTCAAACCCAAAGAGTTGTTGTGAATCCTCACGCACATAATAATACGTATAAAGCGTAGACACTTCGCCAACTTTATATTTATAAGGCATCGGCGTTAATATGTTATAACCAATCCCTTGATTATCCAATACAATGCCCTCTTTGGTAATCCATTGAACTGTACCTTTAATATATGCAAACATATACGTGCTCCTTACCCTTTTTATTTATTCTACCACACCTTCATCAAAAACAAATTGAATATCATTCAAAATTATGGTATCTCCGTGATGGGCTCCTTTTTCACGAAGGGCTTCATCGACTCCCAATCGTTTCAAAGCCATCCCAAAACGAATGGTTTCATCCTCAAAATTGAAGTCAAAACGATCCATGAGGCGGTTGATGGCTTCACCTTCAATCTGCCAAACATCGCCATCAAGACGTGTCACAGAGAATTTATCTTGTGGTTTTTCATAGGTAAACACGACCATATCATCTTCTGTTTGTAGTGATTCAATGGGTAAGGTATCCAAAATATCAGCCAAACGATAGAGTAAAGCCTTGGTTCCTTCTCCCACCATGGTCATGGCTTCAAAGACTTCAACATCTGGATAGGCTTCCTTAAAACGCTTTAAGTTTTCTTTTGCAGGCTCCAAATCCATTTTGTTGGCCAAGACCACCATGGGTTTTTGCATGAGGTTTTCATTATAGAGTCTCAATTCTTCATTGATTAGTGCATAATCCTCAACAGGATCTCGACCATCTTCAGCCCCCATATCAATAACATGGACCAAGACGCGACAACGTTCAATGTGACGCAAGAAAACATGTCCCAAGCCCTTCCCTTCATGGGCGGCTTCGATTAAACCAGGTAAATCAGCAACCGCAAAAGAACGACCATCTTGTGATGTTGCGATTCCTAAATTGGGAACCAGTGTTGTAAAATGATAATCCGCAATTTCTGGTTTTGCGCGTGTAATAACCGATAATAAGGTTGATTTACCCACTGATGGATATCCTACCAACCCCACATCTGCTAAAATTTTAAGTTCTAAAATAACTTCCAAGCGTTCTCCAATATATCCTTTTTCAGAATATCTTGGCGCTGGATCTTTTGGCGTTACAAAACGTGCATTACCACGACCACCACGTCCACCATGGGCAACGATGACCTCTTGGTCTTCATGAATTAAATCAGCAATAACTTGACCGGTTTCTGATACCTTGATTAAAGTACCCATCGGTACCTCTACCACGATATCTACCCCATTTCGACCATGCATTCTTTTATTCTTACCGTTTTCACCTTTTTCAGACTTTAAAATACGGTTGTATCTTAAATCTAAAAGTGTTGTTTTACGGGAAGTAGCTTTAAAAATAATGTCTCCACCATTTCCGCCATCGCCACCATAAGGGCCACCCAAGGGTACATGGGCTTCACGACGAAAAGAAGACATACCGTCTCCACCTTTTCCTGCTTCTAATTGTATCTTAACGCGATCTACAAACATAATATCGACTCCTTTAAATAAGAAAATCCCCGATAGGGGATTTCATTTAAGCATTTGGATAAACAGATACACAACGACGTGAGCGACTGATACGTTCGTATTTTACAATACCGTCTACTTTAGCAAACAATGTATCATCCCCTCCGCGTCCTACGTTTGTACCAGGATGTAATTTAGTACCACGTTGACGATAGATAATGGATCCAGCTGTTGCGAATTCACCATCAGCACGTTTCGCACCCAAACGTTTTGCATGAGAGTCACGACCGTTCTTTGAAGAACCTACTCCCTTTTTCGATGCAAATAATTGAATATTTAAAATGAATTTCATCGGATTTCCTCCTTTACTATGATTTTAAAATGTTCATCATGAACATAGGCTACTGTTTCTAATTGTTTTAATAAGAAGTTCAACAACAATTGATTGTCGTGATTCACTTCTTTACATACGATTTTTATTAAGGGTTCATCAGTCATGCTTAATTCACACGAATCATCAAGTGCATCTAAACCATTTAAAGCACCTGTCGCAATCGAACTCACACCTGCACATACCAAATCAAATCCAGGATCATTACTAAAGGCATGACCTGTAATCTCGATTTGTACAATGGCAATCTTGCTTTTAAGCACCACAACTTGAATCATTAATAACCTTCGATAGCTTGAACTACAAGTTTTGTATAAGGTTGACGGTGACCTTGTTTCTTACGTGTTGAAGCTTTCTTGGCAACATATTTAAAGATTGTAATTTTCTTACCTTTACCATGTTTTTCAACTTTAGCAGTAACTGTGGCACCACTAACATAAGGCGTACCCACACGAAGCGTACGGTTTTTAATAGCCACCACTTCATCGAATACAACAGTTTCTCCTTCAGCAACATCTAGTTTTTCAACAAAGATCACTTGACCTTCTTCAACCATCAATTGCTTTCCACCTGTTTTAATAATTGCGTACATGTACACACCTCCTTTTATGAACATCAGACTCGCCAATTAAGGTGAGGTTACCCTACTTATACCTTAGGATGCGCGGTTGCATGTCAGAAGACATGTACAACTTCGTCATTAATGCTTGTTTATTATATATGAAAAGTTTGTAAAAGTCCAATTTATTTAACTAATTTTCTTTAAAAGGTGGTATCATAAATAAGTGATAGAAGGAGGACGTGATTATGGGCTATGTAAAAAAAAGAAAACCACGTATTTTTAACTTTATTATTCTATTTCTTGGAATTGGTTTGGTTATTTCAGGCATCACCTTTGGTGTCAAAGCAATTATCTCTGGAGGTTATCCAAAAGAGATGATGCAAGTCGCAGACACAAACAAAGATTTTGGAAAACACAAAAAACAAAGAAGTAAGGATGATTTTAACTACTATGTCTTACATTATCCCAATACCAAGGTAAAAGAACTTGATCAGTGGATTGAAACTGAAATGAAAAACACAGTCAATGCCTATGGTGAAGCTGCCTTAAAAGAAGACGAAACCCGCACTCAAATTAAACAGGATTATCAATCCAAAAAAATTAATGACCAATATGTTGCGGTACAATTGGATACCTATAAAGACAACGTTTTAATCAGTAAAGATGCCAGAGTTTTTGATATTAATGCGAATTCATTTGTGAATGGTTCCATATTCAAACCCCTAGCACAGCGGCAACTGACACAGTGGGTACGGAATAATATTAATCAACCCCTAACACAGGACCTCATTCGTAAATTGGTTGTCAATTCAAATACAGAAGCCTTATATATGGATGAAACGAACCTATACTTTCTATTTGAAAACGAATCCATTGCATATCAATTTGGCGATAACCCCAACTATTTCAACGAAACCTTCGCCAATATCAACCCAAGCAATGATGATATTCCTTCTACTTATTTAGATTATGGTTATGAAGCGACTGATAAAATGGTTGCCTTCACCTTTGATGATGGACCCCATGGTGATCATGCGTTTGAGATTATGGATATCTTCGAAAAATATAACGGTCAAGTAACTTTCTTTATATTAGGACATCGTATTCCAACAAGAGAGTCTGTTGTTAAAGCCGTCTTAGACCAAGGACATCAAATTGCGAGCCACTCCTATGATCATCCTAACTTTGAAAATTTAAGTATTGATGAAATTAAATATCAATTAGATACAACTGAGGCCTTGGTTAAGGATGCGACAGGATATGATGAACCTCTGTTTGTAAGAGCCCCTTATGGCGCAATCTCAAGTTCACAACTACAACAAATGACGGTCCCTTTTATAAACTGGGATGTTGATACACAAGACTGGCAACTCACAAATCCGAAATCCATTTGTGAAATTGCATTAAGAGACATTCAAGATGGATCCATTGTTTTGATGCATGAATTATATAGTGAATCCGTTGAAAGTTTGGATTGTATCGTATCTGAACTCGATAAGCAGGGCTATCAATTTGTGACAGTTAAAGAACTCTTTAAAGCCAAAGGTGTTGAAGCAAAACCGGGTGCTATTTATTACTACGTAGACTAAAAAATGCCCAATGGCATTTTTTATTTTGTTGTTTTTAGAGTGTAGTAAAAGCGTGACCCCTTCCCCATTTCACTTTCAACGCCATAATCAGATCCTGTTGCTTCACAAATGGCTGAAACGATTGATAAGCCCAATCCCGTTGAATAAAGCGTGCGATGGTGGTGTTTGTTGATTTTAGCATAGCGATCCCAAATATACTTTTGATCGTTTTCTGAAATCCCATCCCCTTGATCAATGACGGAAACAATGACCTTGCCTGTATTCGTCTTTTTAACATCAATGGTAATGGGTTTATCTTGCGTGTTGTGTTTCAATGCATTACTAATAAAATTAAATAAAACTTGGCCCATTTTTATTTCATCTGCCAAAACACGAATTTTTTTATCACAATTAACTTTGAATCTGGGTTTTTCATTTTGAAAAAGATTTAAAATACTCGTGATATGATCTCTTAGATTAAAACGTGTTTCTTTAACTTCCAGTACTTTTGCTTCATATTGTGACAATGACAACATATCATTAACCAATTTTTCCAGATGATGGGTTTCATCCAAAATTACTTTTAAATGTTGGTTTCTAAGTTCACTATTATCGCCCGAAATATCTTGAATCATCTCTGTGTAAGCTTTGATCATCGTCAAAGGTGTCTTTATATCATGCGATACATTTGCGACCAAATCTTTACGAAGTTCATTTGTTTTACTGAATTCTTCTGTAGCATAATTCAGTGTTTCCGAAAGTTCAACGGCTTCTTGGTAACCCGATCCTTCAAATTTAACGGAGAAATCGCCCCTTGCCAATTTTTTAGCTGACATATTCATCGAATGAATGGGATAAGATAGTTTTCTAGACAATAACAACGCAATGGTCGTCCCCAAAGTAAAAACAATGAGCGAAACCATCAGAAATTGATTTTTAAGGATGTCAACGGTTGAGTCTAAGAGCTCCATCGGTGCATTCACAAATATATAATAGGACTCTTCTCCCACTTCAAATCGTTTTGCATAGAAAGTCATGGCTTGTTCAAACTGTTCATCTCTAAAGGGCACATTAATTTGGCCCGTTTCCGATTCATCTACCAAAGCGATAAAGTCTGTTTTCGTCGTTGCAGTGATTTGATTCAAATAACAAGACTGACCCAAGGCATCAATTGCGATGTCAAAAATACGTATCCCCTTATTACTGTAGACAATACCACACATGTTCTCACGCGCAAAAAGAAGTCTTAAGTCATTGCGTTGTTCCGTTTCAAGCGGACCCTGCATAAATTTTTCGACTTCAATCACATTATAGAGCATGTTTTTTGAACGACTGGCTTTATAATAAGGTTCTAAAAACGAGATTTGTAACATCCACAGAATCAATAACATCGATCCTATAAAGATTAAAAAATAGGTCCAAACCCTGAACGCCATATCATTGATGGTCGACTTCAAACTTGTATCCCGTTCCTCTCACGGTAGTTATAAACTTACGGTAGATTCCCAAATTTTGTCTTAACATTTTGATGTGGGTATCCACGGTTCTATAATCACCAAAATAGTTATAATTCCAAACTTTATCCAATAAAATATCTCGAGATAAGGCTTGGTCTTTATGGATAATTAAAAACACCAATAAATCAAATTCTTTAGGTGTAAGGTTAACCCTTTCCCCATCGACTGAAACAACACGCCCAGTCACATCTACTTCCAGTCCTTCAAAAGTATATCGTGTATTCAAGGTTCGTTTCTTTCGATCCGCAACAACCTTAATGCGCGCCATCAATTCTTTGGGAGAAAAAGGTTTGGTAACATAGTCATCCACGCCCAAGTCAAAACCCAACAGTTTATCAAACTCATCTGTTCTGGCTGATAACATAATGATGGGTATATCATCCACCTCTTTAATCTCTTTTATGGCAGAAAAACCATCAAGATTTGGCATCATGATATCCATGACAATTACATCATATTTATTTAATTTTACTTTTTCTAAAGCGACCAAACCATCGGAGGCTTCATCACATTCATAACCCGAGACTTTGGCGTATTCTTTAACAACCGCTCTAATCTTCGGTTCATCGTCTACTATTAGCATTTTTATCATTCGGATATTCCTCCTTGTTACATTATTTTTAGCATATGCTTGTGAACTTAGTGTGAAAACACATGAATTTTGTCAATTAAGATCGAACCTTCTTCTTTAACCTTACCTTTAATTAAAATAATATCATCAACACTCATGTTTTGACCCATTTTCTCATATATGGTTGGGAAGATAACACCATCCACATTTCCGGTATCATCACTTAAGGAAACAAAGGACATCATTTTTCCATTCTTAGCACGGTGTAGCCTGATTCTGTCAACCTTAACAATAACACGATAATTCTTATCACCCGGTCTCAAATTGACCACCGCATCTGTTTTATGTTTGTTTTTAAGTGAAAGGGTTGGATAATCACTCAAATAAAATCCAAGAACTTGGTATTCTCTAGAAAGTGTTTCTTTACGGTTTTCTTGAATGGTGGTAAAGACAGGTTCTGACACCAAAGAAAAGTCAAAACGAATATTCTCAAGCGTATCCTTTAAGGTAACAATCGACGCAAACTGGAGGGCTTCATCCAAGGAAGTAAGGTAACTTTTTCTATTTTGTCCAAAGTAATCAAAGGCACCAGCATCAATCAATCGCTCAAAGTGCATTTTCTTTAATCCAGCGGCTCTTAATCTCACAATGGCCTGATAAAATGAAGTATATCGCCCATTATCATCCCGTTCTTTTTTAATTAAGTTGGCAACTTGATTTGAAATCCCTTTAATAAGCGTTAACGGTAAACGAATTTTTTCACCTTGAAGTCGATAAAGCGGTTCACTTTCATCTAAATTGGGTCCCAATAAGAGCACATTTAACCTACGACATTCATCAATATATAGTTTGGTCTTTCTTTCATCCCCAATAACTGAAGATAAAAGCTCTGTGTAGAAAATGGCAGGATAATTGGCTTTTAAATATGAAAGTTGATAAGAAACCATGCTATAAGCCACAGAATGTGATTTATTAAAACCATAGTTCGCAAACTTATAAATCAGCGCAAAGACTTTATCCACTAATTTTGTATCATACCCTTTTTCCAATGCACCAGATTTAAAATCTGCTTCCAGTGACTTCAAGATAAGACCATCTTTGGCGCTCATTGCCCGTCTGAGTATGTCTGCCTTTGCTAAAGAAAAACCCGCAAACACCTGTGCAACCTGCATGATTTGTTCTTGATAAATCAAAATCCCGTATGTGTTTTTGGTAATTTCATTTAAATCAGGATGAATACGTTCGACCTTACTTGGGTTTTTACGATTGTTTAAATAGACGGGTATATTTTCCATTGGTCCTGGTCTATAAAGCGCAATCGCATCGACAATGTCTGTAAAAATTTGAGGATTTAGTTGTTTAAGCAATTGACGCATCCCGTCCGATTCCAATTGGAAAACACCAATGGTGTGACCCATAGAAATTAAATTATAAGTTTTCTCATCATCAAAAGGAATTGACTTTATTTGAAAATTGGGGTTCACTTTTTTGGCGATTCGATCAATTAAGGATAGGTTTCGTATCCCTAAGAAATCAATTTTAACCAAACCCAACTTTTCAATATGTTCCATATCATACTGAATCACATGGATACTATCGTCAATTTTATACAAGGGTACAACCTCAATTAAAGGTTTCGAACTCAAAACGATTCCAGCCGCATGTTGGGTAATATGTCTGGGGGTTCCTTCAAGATTAACGGCCAAATCAAAACACTTCTTTAAGGCGTTATCGTTATCGATCATATTTTTAAAGCGTACATTCGCTTGATAAGATGTAAGAAGTGTATCCTGCTGAATGAGTTTTGCGACTTGGTCAATTTTATGAGATGCAATATTCAAAATGCGACCACAATCCCTAAAACTCTGGCGTGCTTTCAAGGTTCCAAAAGCAACAATATGGGCGACATGTTCATGTCCATATTTATTTTGAACATAACGAATCACCATATCTCTTTTATCATCTGGAAAATCAATATCAATATCAGGCATGGATGCCCGTTCAGGATTTAAGAAACGTTCAAATAGTAAGCCAAAAGCCAAAGGGTCCACTTCTGTAATTCCTAAAGCATAGGCCACTAAAGATCCTGCAGAGCTCCCCCGCCCTGGACCCACATTGATATCTTTTTGCTTCGCATATCGAATCACATCATAAACAATCAAAAAGTAATTGGTGAAATTCAAATGAATCAAAACATCCAACTCATAGTCTAGACGCTTTGTGTATGTTTCATTAACGGCGCCATCCAATCTTCTATTTAAGCCTGCCTTTGCTAATGATCTCAAAAAGACATCATTGTCTACATCTCTTTCATTGTTAAAGGTGGGCATTTCGGTATGGAGTTCAAACAAATCAACTTGACATAATTTCGCTATATTTTCGGCATGCTCATTCCACGCTTTAGGATAAAGTGTTTCCATACTGTTTTTATCCAAAAAATATCGAGCGGGTGCATTGTTTATAGAAGGATCGTCCAAATGTTTTTGTTCGTCAATTGCACGTAAAGCCTTAAAATAGGTATGATCATCCGGGTTTTTATAAAATATTTTTGGAAGAGACACAGCTTCAATACCATGTTCTGAAGCAATACGTTGCAAGCGACTGTTTCTATTTTTAAAGAAATTTGATTCTTGAAAACTCATCCCCAAATAAAAATGTGAAATCTCGCGGTTTAGTTTTAAAAACATAAAATGAATATCGTCATCATTTTCAGAAGACAAAACCGATTCAAAAGGACCATTATCTGAATGTACAATCAAAATTAAGTGATCCATCATATGCTTAAAATCGTCAAAACTTAAAAGGCTATCTTGACTCATTTTATACGATAATTTTTGTAAGTGCTGATAACCCTTAATATCTTTTGCATATAAAGTACTGAAACCAAAATCTGTTTCTATCTCCAATCCATAGATGGGTTTGATATCATGTTTCTGGGTGAGTATCGCAAATTCCAAATGAGAATGCATGACTTTATGTTCTGTAATTGCCAAGGCAGTATAACCATATTCTTTCGCAGTTAAAACAAGATCTTCAACTGACATCAGACCTCTAAGTAATGAATAATGACTGCGCGCAAACAGATGAACTGCCAAAGAAATCACCTCTCATTTCTATTATACATGAAAGTATAGAAAAAAGTGACCGTCTAGGCCACTTCTTCTTTATAATTTTTAACTGCAACAACTAAATCTTGTTTAATTTCATCCAATTGGTGAGGTGAAATATAATTTACACCACAAGCCAAACGATGACCGCCCCCATTATATTTTTCACAAATGGTATTAATCGTTACATCTTGAGATCTCAATGATCCAATATAATTACCTGAATTCGTCTCCACAAAAACACCATAAACCTTGAACTCATTAACACCTGACATAATGGTGTAATAAGATTTGGCTTCTCGATCACTCAAACCTAAGTGATCGCGCATTTCTTTGGTAACAGTTAGGGTTGCAACCCCATCTTGATACTCAATATGATTGGATAAATAACTCTTAACTTTAAAGCCATCCAAGGTACCACTGAAGAAATGTCTCGATATTCTATTGATATTGGCGCCACAACGCATTAATTTGGCTGCGACCTCCAATGTTTCTGGTTTCGTATTTTCAATCATAAAGCGAATGGTATCGGTGAGAATCCCACTTAAAAAATAAGACGCACATTTTTGAGAAACTTTTCCTTTCTCTAAAACCAATTCAGCCACGATTTCACAGGTACTGGATCTATTCGAATCCACGATGTACACATCACCATAAGGATTGGAATTGGGATGATGGTCAATGTTTAAAACTGTCTTAGCCAACTTAAAGTTACCATCAACACGTTCTTCAGTTGCACAATCTAATACGATCGCATGACTGGATGCAATTTCAGCATCACTGACTATCACCATATCGGGGAAAAAAACAGCAATCGGTTCTTTATACCCAGCAACATACACAGTCTTCTCAGGATAGTACTCGTTTATAAAAGTAGCCAATCCCCATTGAGAGCCCAAGGCATCCCCATCAGGATGGGTATGTCTGAAGATTGAGATGACGTCATATTTTTCAATATAATCTATTAATTTATTCATTGTACAAAGCAAAGGCATCACGCGCCAATACAAATTCTTCGTCGGTTGGAACAATCCATACTTCTACTGCTGAATCATCGGTAGAAATTTTAACTTCTTTACCGCGTGTATTTGCGTTGAGTTCAGCGTCATATTTAACACCCATTCCGACAGCCAATAAATCAAGAATCGCTGCACGAATCATGGTGTCATTTTCTCCAAGACCTGCTGTAAATGCGATGGCATCTACTTTACCCAATTGGAGCATATATCCACCCACAACTTGACGTACACGCTCAGCATACATTTTACGTGTTAAAATTGCACGTTCATTTCCTGCAACTATCGCATCATCCACATCACGTGCATCAGATGAAATACCTGAAACACCCAACATACCTGATTTTTTATTAAAGATATTGATAACTTCTTCAGCAGAAATATTTAATTTTTGCATCAAGTAAGTAACGATAGCTGGATCCACATCCCCTGTTCTGGTTCCCATCATAATACCTGAAAGTGGGGTGAATCCCATGGATGTGTTCACACATTCTCCACCCTTAACAGCAGAAATAGAAGCACCATTTCCCAAGTGTAAGGTTAAAAGATTCACTTCTTCTTTATTTTTTCCCATTAATTCAGCCGTTCTTTCAGAAATATATTGGTGGGATGTTCCATGCATTCCATAACGACGTACTTTTAAGTCCGTATAATATTCATAAGGTAAAGGATAAATATAAACTTCAGGCTTCATGGTTTGGTGAAATGCTGTATCAAATGAGAATGTATGGGTCGCATTTGGCAACGCTTCTTTAAAAGAATAATAACCTGTTAAGTTCGCTGGGTTATGTAAAGGTGCAAGATCCTTTAATTCTTCAACCTTTGCGACATTTTCATCAGTTGCGATAACTGTTTTTGAGAAATATTCGCCCCCATGCACAACACGGTGTCCTACCGCTACAATTTCATCTAAACGATCTACAATTTTCTTTTCTACAAGTGCATTCAACACTAAATTTACGGCCACTGAATGATCAGGGATATCCAAAATTTGTTTGTCTTTCTCACCTGCAAATTTAAGGGTAAAAATCCCATCTGGCAAACCAATTCTTTCAATCACCCCAGAAGTAATATCTTCTGCATTTGGCATTGAAAATAATTGGAATTTTAAAGAACTACTTCCTGCATTAACTGCTAAAACTTTACTCATAATTTCCTCCTATATCAAATTTTTCTAAAATAGTATTCACTTGTGGATCATCAAGATCCGCGAGTGCTTTAAATAGTTTATCATATTTTTCACTAAAACCCAGTTTCTTTTCTGTTTCTTCTAAGAACTTTGTTGTCCTTTTTAGGGTATCATATACACCAGCACGACTGATATTTAAAATATCAGCAATTTCTTGATAAGAAAGGTCTTCGTGATAATAGTAGATAAATACTTCTCTTTGTCTATCCGTTAAAAGTGCTTCATAACTGTCAAAGAGATTGTTGAGTCTAACCGTTTTATTCAGACTCATCATCAAACACCAAATTGTAAAGGTAGGTGTCAATATCAAATGCTTTTAAATCATTGACACCCTCTCCCAAACCAATATAACTCACCTTTAAGTCCAACTCATCTTTAATACTGAGTAAGACACCCCCTTTGGGTGAACCATCCAGTTTGGTAACGATAATTGAATCAACATCTGCGACCTCAGTAAACGTTTGGGCTTGAATCAACCCATTTTGTCCTGTATTACCATCAATCACAAGATAAGTATGATCAATTTGACCTGCTTCACGGGTGAGAACGCGCTTCATTTTATTGAGTTCATTCATCAAATTCACTTTGTTTTGAAGCCTTCCCGCACTGTCACAAATCACCAAATCAACCTCATTTTCTTTGGCAAAACGAACCCCATCCACAAAAACTGAGGCAGGATCTTCGCCAGGTTTTCCGCCATAGAATAAAACCCCGACTTTATCAGCCCACACTTTCAGTTGATTACTACCCGCTGCTCTAAAGGTATCCCCCCCTACCAGTAGCACTTTTTTACCTTCTTGGTGGTAGTTATGGGCCAGTTTCGCACAGGTCGTTGTCTTACCTGTACCATTAACCCCAACCATTAAAAATACATTTAAGCCATCATGAAGCGAAACCGGTTCAATGTTATCGCCATATTGGTTTTTGATTACTTTTACCAATTCGCCAAGCGCCTCATCTTCTGACATCGACTTCTTAACTTTTTTTTGAAAAGCCTTGATAATTTTCTTAGCGCTTTTAAATGATACATCTGACTGCAGTAAAAGGGCCAATAAATTGTCAAACCAGGCATCATCATATTGAGTGGCGCCACTAAACAATTGCGTTAACTTCGCCCCAAAACCCTTTCTGGTTTCAGATAAACCCGTTTGATAGACCGATTCATCTTTCTTATTTGAAAATAATTTTTTAAAGAAAGTCATACTACGCCTCCTCTTTGAGTTCAATGGCTTCATCAAGCCTTACTGAGAGCAAAGATGAAACACCTTGAACTGGCATGGTTACACCATATAATTTATCACAACGTGCCATCGTACCTGGACGGTGCGTAATCAAGATAAATTGAGTATCACCCGACAACTCTTGCACATACCGTGCCAATCGCTCCACATTCACTTGGTCAAGTGCTGCCTCAACCTCATCAAAGATACACAAAGGCACATGACGGGCATTTATAATTGAGAATAAGACAGAAATCGCAATAAGAGATTTCTCTCCTCCTGAGAATAAGCGTATATTTTGGACTGATTTACCCGGTGGTTGCACATCAATATCAATACCTGTATTCAATAAATCATCTGGATCTTCTAATACAAGCTTTGCACGACCCCCATTAAAGAGTTTTGTAAAGACGACTTGAAGTTCACTATTGATACGATCAAACATATCTTTAAATTGAACTTCCATGATCTCATCCAGCTCCGAAATGACTTTTAATAGCTTTTCACGGCTATCTGCCAAGTCCGTTAGTTGTTTACTTAAGAACTCGTAACGTTCATTGATGGTTTCATACTCTTCAGGTGCATCCAAGTTCACATTACCCAAACGTTGAATTTCTTGACGTAGTTTTAAAACTTCATCTTTTTCGTGTGCCTTTTCAGCATCATAAATATGCTCAACCGCATATTCGTAAGTCATTTGGTATTCAGAACTTAAACGACTCAGTGTGTTTTCAATTTGGGTTTCATATTTAAGATTGGACATTTTTATTTCATTGAGACTGGTATTGTTGATGTCCATATCTTTTCTGAAAATCCGCAATTGATTTTCTTTACGATGGGTTTCTTCACTAATTTGAAGCCGTGTTTCACGGTTTAAAGATAAATTAGAGGTTAACTCATCCCGTTTCATCAAAGCCTGATTCAATTGAAGAATCAAAGAATCTTGAATGTCTTCATGACCTGATTTATCTGTTTCAAGTGCGTCATAATCAGATTGTAATCTTTCATACTTTGCGCGTTTGACATCCAATAAAGGCTCAATTTTGGCCAGTGCAATACGTTTTTGCATCAGTATATCGTTATCAGAACGTAAACTTTGCCTAAATTGATTGATTCGCAAGTTCAAATCATCCATTTGTATTTCAAACTTTTGGTTTTGAGTTTCAATATTTTCAATTTCTTGCTTAATCGCATAATGACCATTTTGGTTCTTTTTAGAAGTCCCACCTGTCATGCGTCCACCTTGGTGAATCATATCACCTGCTAAGGTTACAATACGATAATTATAATTTAAACGCTTGGCAAGTCTGTTCGCATTGTCTATTTCATCAACGATTAACACATTCCCCAATAAATTATCTGTCAAAGTATCATAAATCGCATCGACTTCCACAAACTCATTTGCAATTCCCAAGAAACCTTCGGCATGTTCTGAGACCGTTAAGGCATCCTTATGGACGTTTCTTGGCTTCATAACATTCAGCGGAATGAAGGTTGCCCGTCCACTTTGGTTTTTCTTCAAGAATTCAATAGCATGCACTGCCGCACTGTCATCTTCTGTGACAATATGTAAGGAAGCCCCTGCTAGTGTCGTAGCAATGGCTGTTTCATAACCTGAAATCGGAATCAGGATATTAGAGATAACATCATGGATACCATAAAGATTCCCTTTATTTTCCATGATGGTTTGAACCCCTTCTTGCATCTCAAATGGACGACTGAGACGGTGTTGCAGTAATTCTTTTCTATTTTCTAATTTAGATTGTTGTGAAACCAAAAAGTTCAATTGTTGGGTTTCTTCATTCAAACTGCGCTGTGTAGCTTGTGTTTTATCCAACAATAACTCAATATCCGCTTTCAATTCCTTTTGACGACCCAACCGTTCTTCATATTCAACCCTTGCTTCCATTAATGAGGCATAAATTTCTTTCGCACGGCTTTCAAGATCTCCAGTTTCAAGCGCATATTTACGTTTTTCTTCAATTTCCACTTTACGTGTTTCCAAAATCCCTATTTCATGGACCAAGGACATAATTTCTTCTTGAGATTTGACGATTGTTTGGTCTAAAGAAAAACTATCATTACGCTTTTGCTCAAGATCACTTTCAAAATTTGAAATTTGAACACTCAAATGGGCAATCTCAGATTCTAAATCATAAACCTTATTTGCAGAGTTTTGAATTTGTAAGTTCAAATCTTGAACATCTTTCACCAAAACTGAAACTTCAATCTGTTCAAGCGCATCCTTTTTATCAATATAAATACGTGCTTTCTCAGCCGCCTTCTTTAAAGGATTGACTTGACGTTTGATTTCATCCACAATATCTTGCATACGCTCAATATTTTCTTGTGTGCGTTCTAATTTTCGGATGGATTCAAGTTTTCTCTTTTTGTACTTGGAAACACCCGCTGCCTCTTCAAAGATGAGACGTCTCTCAATCGGTTTCGCTTCTGCGAAAAAACTGATTGACCCTTGTGAAATAATACTGAGGGAGTCTCTTCCAAGGCCTGTGTCCATGACCAAATCATGAACATCACGAAGACGACACGGTACTTTATTGATCAAATACTCGGATTCTCGAGTATCGCGATATAATCGACGCGTAACCTCAACTTCCTCGTACTCTGAATTCAATGCTTTACTTTCATTGTTAAAAACAAGTGTAACTTCTGCTAAATTTACTTTTCTTCTAGATTCAGAACCACTAAAAATAACATCCGTCATGCTGTTACCACGCATTGATTTCACGGACTGTTCCCCCAAAACCCAACGTATTGCATCACTTATGTTACTCTTGCCACACCCATTTGGACCTACAATCCCTGTCACAGCGTCAGTAAAATTAATCTCTACTTTATCTGCAAAAGATTTAAACCCTTGCATTTTAATACTTTTAAGGAACATAGAAACCTCATCTTCCCTTTCATTTATCTTATCTATTATAACCGAAAAAGCATAAAAGATAAAGAGCATATAACGGATTGATGGGTTCTGCCTTTGTTGAACGATTTGTGAAAATTCCCATGTTTATTTGAAAGTTATTCAAATTAGTGTATTATAATAACAGTGAGGTGAAATAATGAGTAGAAAACTAATCGCAATTGTTGTTTTAACAGTCCTTGTGATTACCACTCCAGTATTGCTATACTTTCATTTTAGACCATCCAATGTTTCACTGGCCAATTATGATGCACAAAACCTTGATTTATTTTCTGAAGTTGTAACTTATGAAGCAATGAGTGATTACATAAAAAATGTTAGTACACGAGAAAACAGTGAAATTTTATCTTTTTCTAGTAATGATGTCTATAAATTCATTATTTTTATTGGAAACAATGATGGAACTTCAAACTATATCGCAAATTCCTTGATTAAGCCCCTTTCCATTGAAACGGATACTAAGCTGCCCGATATTATCAAGGTAGATACAACCAATACTAAAAATCTAACGGTAACACAACTTAAAAATAATTTTAATATCGAAGTTATCCCAGCCTTTATCTATGTTGAACAAACCAATGGTGTATGCAACATCGTGGATACATTGGTTTATCGTGAAGATGAACCTTTAACGAAAGATACGCTAAAGAACTGGTTATATCATAACGGTTTGTGGGATACCCCTATCGAATAAACTAAAAAAACTGTTTAAAAAACAGTTTTTTTATACCATTGATGCAATAAAATGTTGCGTAATTTCAGCTGAGTGTTTACTGGCAATGGGTAGATATGCTTCAAACTCCAGCTCATTTCCTGTTTTAAGGGGCACATCTGATAGTGACCTTAAAATGATAAAAGGAATATCTCTTCGTTTAGAAACTGCGCCTACCGCAACAGCTTCCATTTCAACACAAATGGCATCCGCAAACTTTGTTTTAATGCGATCCAGTGCTTCTGAACCATGGGTTATAAATTGATCTCCGGATACAATTTCACCCAAGTGAACGCGATAACCCAAGTTCTTTGCGATTGTATATGCTTTTTGAGCATAGTCTAAATTGGGACGATAAATAAAGCGCGCATCGGTTAATGTATTGGGTCCAATATCAAAATCATGGGCTCTTACTAAATCAGCGATTACAATGTCTCCAACCCTTTGGTTCTCTTGAAGTCCACCCGCACTACCAATATTGATAATCATTTTGAAATCATAAATTTCACATAGGGTTGCGGTGGTATAGGCTGCATTCACTTTACCGACCCCTGACAAACAAAGGACCACTTTCTGATTCGCCAATTCCATTTCAACCACGGATATATCTGAAACAACACGTGAGGCGACATTATCACCCAACATTTTTAACGCATTCAATTCCTCTAACATGGCAGCAACAATTAGAATCATCGTGCACCTCGACTACAAATCATCATCAGTTTTTCTCCCTTGAGCTGTGTATCTTCAATGTCAAAATCTGTATATACTTTGACATCATAGCCTTTATCTTCAAATCGCTTTCTAAAGTCATCAACGTCAAATACCCATTGCGTTACAGCATCAAACGTGCCATCCAAGAAATTGATTTGGTGCATTAAGTAATCTTCGTTTTTCTCAATAGTATAAACATAATCAAATGCATCCGTTGCCCCTTCTTCAAAATAAGGCGTTTCAAACTCAATCAACCGATGGGGATGATGCATATCTAAAATGATATGGTCTGAAATCTGGCTTGCATTCTCAACAAATTGGATCAAGTCTTCTGAAACCAATAAATAATTTAGACTGTCCCCCACACAAATTAAGGTGTCTACCTTATCATGAGGTTGGTAATTTAAAAAGTTTCCAATTGATACTTTATCAATTAAATTTGGATATTTTTTTTTGCATTGATTTAACATTTTATCATCTAAATCAATCCCTCTTACCTCAAAATCTTTTGATAATAGATTTAACAAGTCACCGGTTCCACAAGCAAATTCAAGCAAGGAAGTCCCCTTTACATGTTTTTTTACAAACGCGTAATACTGGCGCGTGCCTTCCATATCCGCAAATAAAGTATCATAGTAATCAATCACGGATATACTCCATATAGAGTTTCTCTAAATTATAATGTGAACGTTCCTCACTTTGGAAAATATGAACCACAATATCAAGGGCATCAATAATAAGCCAAGTTGCATCGGGTGTGGTGGGTTGGTGCTTAATTTCAAACCCCATGTCCACTATTTTCCTTGCGGTTTCTTGGTAAATTGCATTAATTTGTCTTAAAGAGGGTGCTTCACAAATTACAAAAAAATCACAAATTGGACTGGTGTTTTCAAAATCAATCACCGCAATGTTTTGTGCTTTTTTATTTTCCAATGTTTCTACAATTAAATCTAATAATTTCATAAATTCTCCTTAATAAATTGTTGACTGCTTAATTTAACGGCTTCAAAACCTTCATTTAAATCAGACATCGCAAGTGAAACCAAGGCACTTGTGTCATAGGGTCTGCCTTTTTCACATTTATCTGCAATGAATAAGACTTTTCCCAAGTCATAGGATACATTACCATCCACATGATTTTCAATTGCATCTAAGATTTCAATATCCGCAACATGATAATCATGTTTTAAGATGTATGAAGCTGCATAGGCATGATAAAATGCAGGATGTCGCTCAACTTGATTCACGAAATGTGCTTTCATTAAATCAAGTAAATCTTGAGAATCCCATTCCTTCGCAATATCATGCATCATGGCCATCAGATAAACTTTTTTCAAATCTAATTGATGTTTCTCACCCAATGTCATTGCCAATTCCATAACCCGCAAACAATGTTCATATCTTTTCTTAGACAATTTATTTGAGGCCATTGACTTTAAATAGAGACCTTCATGCATCATATAAGATAATACTTTTGGATTTGTATCAAGCGCGTTTCCTTTTCTGATTTCAGTAGAACTCACATTATAAGTCTTTCCATAAATTATGGGGTATTTGTGTTTCTCATTATATCCTTCTCGATGATAAACATAAAAATCCGTTAACATTTCAAGGCTTTCAAAGTTTTTCCATTGCGGCAAGCCTGCAATTTGATCTGAACCAATTAACCAAGAAAATTGGATTTGGGGATAGTGGTCATTCAATGCACGCAATGTATCAATTGAATAGGAAGGTATTGGTAAGGATTTCTCAATATCACACACCTTCATATTAGGGATATTTTCAATCATCAGATTGATCATTTTTTTTCTTTTGTCAAAATCAGTTGCGTCCATTTTAAATGGATTCAAGGCAGCTAAAACAAACCAAACTTCATCATGAATTTGGTTTTTAAGTACGTTTTTGGCAATTTCTAAATGCCCGAAATGGATGGGATCAAAAGACCCCCCAAACAACATCACTTTTTTCAAATATGAATGCGTCCTTCCTTATTGTAGCGATAAAGTACAACGACCCTTCCAACTGAACTCACGACATCACAAGAAAATTGGTCAATCAGTATTTCAGCGACTTCATCTACTGTAATGGGTGCCGTTTTTAAAAGTTGTACTTTGACCAAGTTATGTGCCAAAAGAGCATTTTCAAAGCTTTCAAGCACCGTATCAGTCATTCCCATTTTTCCTATTTGGACCAAGACTTTTTCATCATGGGCTATTTTTCTTAATTTCTTTTTATCTGTATTACTTAACATTATATTATTGCCTTTCTGAGGATAACCTCTGCTTCAATATCCATTACTGTTTTTAAACGATTGTATTTACCTTGAATTGAAATGAAGCCGACATCAAATATTTCTAAATCAATGCGATCGTCTTTTCTGGGCCAATGGCGTGTCTTATAGATCGGATTTAAAATCATAAAATCATGATCTAAATCCAAGTTAGCATCCGCTCTATCTGGTTTAACACGTTTGACTTCAAAGGGTAAATAGCTGACAACATTAATATGATCAACGGGATCAATTTCAATGTACCCCAAGTTACCCAATACAATGGCTTGTTTTTCATAAATTTGAATGACCATGGGTTTAATAGGCTTGTTGGGTGATAATTTGAGTAAGCATTCATCGGTAAATTTCTTAGTAAGATCTGACTCTTTGATAAAACCTGGAGTATCATAAACCCGATAATCTCCATCCAATATTTCAATAATATTGGCCGTTGTTGAAGAAACGGGACTAACTGATAAGGTTTCTGATCTGAGCAATGCATTCAATAAAGATGACTTCCCTGCGTTAATGCAACCCACAAATGCGACAGGTGCATCACTTAAATAGGGATATAGGGGTTCTAAAGAACGCTCAATCTTTGCGGAAACGAAAATCACATCCATCAAAGAGACATTATAATCCCTTAAAAGACGCATAATAGATTGCTTAAGTTTGTTGTTGGAAACAGACTTGGGTAATAAATCTCTTTTATTAACCACTAAAACGACATCTTTTTTAGACAAAGTCCGAATCAATCCATCGTGTAGGCTTTGGTTTAGATGCATCACATCAACAACCCAAAAAATATGTCCATCAAATTCCTCAATGAAATCTAATGTTTTTGAGGAATCAACATTTGCGCGTACATGTTTATATTCGCGATAGTGGCGTAGTCTAAAACACGATTGACAAAGATCATGACTTAAATCTTGCACATACCCTGCTTTACCTACCATGTCTTTTTGTAGGATTGCCCCACATCCAGAACAGTTTTTCTCAATCATAATCATCCTCCTCATAGGTCAAATTTCAAAGGTTCAACCTTTTCTTGTTTTTTTTCTTTTGGAATGGCTATAAAATCAGTAAATTTCAGTTTATCAATGATAAAGAAATCAACTTCCTTTAATACTTGAGAATACGTTGCTCCAAAATTCATCAAGGGAATGTCTTTCAGTTCAAGAATTGACAGTTCCTCTGAGTAATAGGTAATCATATCAGATATATTACCCACACCAATATACTTAATATGGTGGGGATTGGATTTAACCTTACGGGCAGCTAAAACACCCATAGTTGCACGATTGTTAACAGCAATATCATCGCTCTTAATGCGTTTAAAATGATAACGATCTGAAAGAATAAATACATCCGTTTCATCATGGATTACACAGGAAGCACTCACGAAATCATTGCCCTTAAGCTTCATACCAATCACACCCTTGGCACGTAAACCTTGTGGATTGATGTCTGAAAGCTCAATTCTAATAAATTGACCATCACGGCTTCCCATGAGAATATGCCCACTGTCTTTAGCCAAATGTGCGCCTACAAGTATATCATCTTTTTCTAATTTAATACAATCATACAAGCGGTTGTTACGAACGACTTCAAGTTCAGGGATGAGACTGCGTTTAAGTAACCCGTTTTTGGTGACCATCACCACATACATATGGGTATTAAAATCATCTACGATAAAGGATGAGACGATTTTTTCACTTGGATTGAGCTTCACGTATTCATTGAGGTGTGAACCCAAATCACGCCATCTTGCCTCTTCAATATCATGCACCAACAAATGACCATAGCGTCCTTGTGAAGTCATGAAGACCACTTGATTTAAAGTGTCTACCTGGCCCACAAAAATGGGTCTATCCCCTTCATTCATCTGGAGGAGATTGTGTTGAGAAGAATTGTACGAACGTAAAGAAACACGTTTGATATAGCCTTCTTGGGTGAGTGTCAACATCACTTGTTCATTAGAAATCAAACTGAGTTTGTCTATTTCTAATTCTGAAACTTCAGCTTCAATCTCTGAACGACGTGGCATGTTAAATCTTTCTTTGAGTTCATTAAACTCTTGAATTAGGGTTAGGTTTAGAACATTGTCATCCTCTATAATGAGACGAAGTTCTTCCAATTCATTCGCAAGTTTTGCGAATTCTTCTCTTAAAGCCACAATATCTGTTGAACTCAAACGGTAGAGTTGTAAGTCTACGATTGCGCTGGCTTGTTCAAAAGAGAAATCAAAAGCTTTCATTAAGTTATCTCTTGAATCTGATCTGTTTTTTGATTTACGAATAAGCGCAATAATTTCATCCAAAATACTAACAGCTTTAATCAAGCCCTCAATAATATGAAGTCTGGCTTCTTTTTTGTCATAACGAAATCTTGATCGGTTTAAAACGACTTCTTTTCTAAATTCAATATAGGCATCCAATACAGGTAAGACACCAGTTAATTGGGGTCTTTGGTCAATAATAGAAACCATATTCGCTGAATAATAAATCTGAAGGTCTGTTTCTTTCAAGAACATATTTAAAATACTTTCAGCATTGGCACCTTTTTTACAATCAATGACAATTCTGAGTCCAGTTCTATCCGATTCATCACGCACATCCATAACATCGCCCAAACCTGCCTCACTTTTCGCAAATCTAAGTTCATCTATCTTTTTCACAACATTTGATTTAATGACATCAAATGGCAATTCTGTGACGACAATTTGAACTAAGTTTTTCTTATCAATGATTTCAGTCTTGGCCCTAACAACAATACGTCCTTTACCTTTTTCTAAGATATCATTTATGCCATCTTGGCCTTGAATGATACCCCCTGTTGGAAAGTCCGGACCCAAAATAAATTGTCCAATTTCTAAGATAGAGGCTTCTGGATTTTGCATCCGATAAATGGTTGCATTTAAAACCTCGTTAAAATTAAAGGGTGGAATTTTGGTAGCATATCCTGCCGCAATCCCATGGGCACCATTGATCAATAAGTTGGGAAATCTAGCGGGTAATACAGAAGGTTCTGTGGTCATATCGTCGAAGTTTAAAACAAAAGGCACCACTTCTTCATCAATATTTTCAAGTAAAGCATGGGCAATTTCTGCAAGTCTGGCCTCTGTATAACGCATGGCTGCTGCTGGGTCATCATCAATCGACCCATTATTTCCTTGCATATCAACCAAGGGCATATTCATTTTCCAATCTTGACTCAATCGCACCATGGCATCATAAACTGAACTGTCACCATGGGGGTGGTAATTACCAATTACAATCCCAACAGTTTTAGCAGATTTACGATAAGGTTTATCGAAGTAATTGCGTTCGTGAAACATCGCATAAAGAATACGACGTTGGACTGGCTTTAATCCATCCCGAACATCAGGTAAAGCACGATCTTGAATAATGTATTTGGCATATCGACCATAACGATCCCCCACCAAATCTTCTAATGGTAATATTTTATGATTATAAGTCATGGTCGTGGTCATCCTCCTGTAGTGTAAATGCGACGTTTTGTTCAATCCAATCACGTCGCTCATCAACTTTATCTCCCATTAAAGTATGAACACGTCGGTCAGCCTTATAGAAATCATCAATTTGAACTTGGATTAAGGTTCTTGTTTTGGGATTCATGGTAGTATCCCAAAGTTGATCTGCATTCATTTCTCCCAAACCTTTATAGCGTTGAATTTCTAATTTTCCATATTTTTCGCGCATTTCATCCAGGGATTCATCATCATAAAGATAATGTTCTTTCCCCTTAACTACCACTCTATAAAGAGGCGGTTGGGCGACATATACCAAACCCGCTTCTATTAAAGGTCTCATATATCTAAAGAAAAACGTGAGCAACAATACTTGAATATGCGCACCATCGGTATCAGCATCCGTCATAATAATAACTTTATTATAATTGGACTCTTTTATTTCAAAATCATTTCCAATACCTGCCCCCACTGTATGGATGATGGTATTGAGCTCTTCATTCTTTATGATTTCATCTAAACTTGCTTTTTGGGCATTTAAAACCTTACCTCTTAAAGGTAAAATGGCTTGAAATGATGAATCTCTTCCTTGTTTGGCACTGCCGCCAGCGGAGTCCCCTTCCACAAGATACAATTCATTTTTCGTTTTATTTTTAGTTTGGGCATTGGCTAATTTTCCAGATAATAATTTTTCAATTTTATTGTTTTTGCCTTTGCGTGTTTTTTCTCGGGCCAAACGTGCAGCTTGACGTGCTGCAGCTGACTTTTGAATCTTACCTAAGATGGTCATGGAGGCTTCATGATTAAGATCCAAATACCTTGGGAGTTGTTCCACAATGATGGATTCTACAACTGAACGGGCTTGGGGTGTACCCAGTTTTGCTTTGGTTTGGCCTTCAAACTGTAACAAATCTTCAGTAATGGATACTGAAAGAATACTGGACAGTCCTTCTCTAATATCAGAGCCTTCGAAATTCTTATCTTTTTCTTTTAAAACACCGTGTTTACGGGCATACTCATTAATTACTTTGGTTAATCCTGAACGATATCCCACAACATGGCTACCACCATCACGGGTTCTGACAAGATTAACAAAGGAATAGACGTTTTCATTATAACCATCATCATACTGAAGCGCCATTTGAACTCCAATTCCTTCAATTTCACCATTTAAAATTATGGTGTCATTGAGTGTTTGAGTGCCTTCATGAATGTAATCCATAAAAGCCTTCAAACCATCTTCATATTGGAAATGTTTGGATTCATGTGTTCTTTTATCTTCAATGGTGAATTCAATACCTTCTAATAAAAATGCGGATTCTTGAATTCGTTCACAAATTGTATCAAAGCTGAATCTGGTGTTCTTAAAAATTTTATCATCCGCTTTAAATCGCACCAAAGATCCTGGTTTGTGTTTGGTTGTGCTTTTTTCTAATTTTCCAATGTTCTTACCGCCATTTTCAAATTTCATACTGTAAGTACCATCTGAATTATAGACTTCAACAAATAAATAATCACTTAAAGCGTTCACGACTGAGGCCCCCACGCCATGTAAACCACCACTCGTTTTATATCCACCTTGTGCTGAAAATTTACCCCCAGCATGGAGTACAGTAAAAATTACCTGTAAAGCCGAAACGCCGCTTTTGTGCATTTCAACAGGCATACCCCGTCCTTCGTCTCTCACTGAAATTTCTAGATCATTTTCAATTACAATTTGAATTTTCTTCCCATAACCATTGAGTGCTTCATCAATTGAATTATCTATAATTTCCCACACCAAATGGTGAAGTCCTCTTTGATCTGTAGACCCAATATACATACCGGGTCTTTTTCTTACGGCTTCTAAGCCCTCAAGTATTTCTATACTTGAAGCTGTATAATCGATATTACTCAAGTTCATACCCCTTCCAATCATTCTTATTATAACAAAATTTGATTTAAATATGTAATTGAATCTCAATAAGTGGTAAAATGTTGGTTAGGAGGCTGATTATGAAACTTATCTTAGCTATTTTAATCGGATATTTTATTGGATCCGTACCCTTTGCACTTGTGGTTGGAAAGGTCTTTTATAAAACAGACATTCGTGAACATGGTTCTGGTAACCTTGGGGGTACCAACGCCGGAAGAACTTTGGGTGCCAAAGCAGGTGTTTTGGTTTCTGTATTTGATGTATTAAAAGGGGCAATCGCAATGGCCATTGTGAGTCTATTTTCACCTGAAAATATTATTTATGCTGGTTTCTTTGCCACACTGGGTCATTGTTTCCCAATTTTTGCAAACTTTAGAGGTGGTAAAGCCGTTTCTACAGCCGTTGGGTTTTTGTTGGGAATCACAATTTTCTTAACACACAGACCCCTCTTACACTTTGTTATACCTGTTGCATTTTTCTTTGTTTTATTATATATCACTAAAATGGTCTCTTTATCGGCAATGCTTACTTTATTGGTGGCTTCATTGATTCTTTCAATTTCACAAAGCAATTTGGCCATTACCCTTACCTTCTTTATCATTACACTCATTGTTATTTATAGACATAAAGAAAACATTGGACGCATTCGTAGAAAAGAAGAACGTAAAATTACGTGGATGTAAGGAGTCGTTATGATTAAAATTGAAAATATAACCAAAACCTACAATAAAACATTTGTTGCAGTGGATGATATTTCAATGGCTGTAAAGCCAGGCTCCATTGTTGGCTTTATTGGCCCCAATGGTGCAGGTAAAACAACCACCCTCAATATGATTACAGGTGTTTTGAAACAAGACTCTGGAACCATTAAGATTAATGGCCATGATACCTTAATCGATACAATACAATCAAAAAAGGAATTTGGATTTGTGGGTGACAGTCCAAACTCGTTTTTAAAATTAAAGGGCATTGAATATTTAAACTTCATCGCCAATATTTATGAAATAGACCAAGCAACCAAACTGCAACGGATTGATAAATATACAAAAGCCTTGGACATGGAAAACGCTTTGGGAGATCGTATCAGTTCCTATTCACATGGGATGCGCCAAAAGATTATGGTCATTGGTATTCTCATTCATGATCCCAATGTTATGATTTTGGACGAACCGCTCACGGGTTTAGACCCCAAATCATCCTATACCTTAAAAGAGATTATGAAGGAAAGAACAAGAGAAGGTAAATCCGTCTTATTCTCTACCCATGTCTTAGAGGTTGCAGAAAAACTTTGTGATGAAATTGTGATCATTAATAAAGGTCGTATTCTCTATACAGGGACCCTTGAAGCCTTAAAAGCGCAACATGATGATAGTTTGTCACTTGAAGAGATTTTCCTTGAGGTTACGCGCATATGAAACGCTTTTTAGCTTTGGTTAAAGTGAATCTAAAAACAGCATCTGTAGACTACTACAACAACTTAAATATCAAAAGAAATTTATCCCCTTTAAAAAAAGTGGGTCAATGGGTTTTAATTGCTTTACTCGTCGTATACTTATGGGGCATTATCAGTTTCTTATCCTATGCGATCGTTGAACAATTTATTAATTTTGGTCAACCGACATTGTTACTTTATTTGATCATGACCCTTTCACCCGTTGTTACATTATACTTCTCAATTCTTTCGACACCTGGCATTTTCTATTTTTCAAAAGATGTTAAAGATTACTTAATCTTACCCATTCACCCATGGGAAATTGTAGCAGCCAAGTTTGTGTCCGCTTATCTTTATACTCTTATTTCTATGGTCTTCTTGTTGGGTCCCATCTTTGTAATTTATTTTATAAAGGTTGCGCCTGGAATAATCTCGGTATTATTTACGGTTTTGTCATTTATTACCATACCTTTAATCCCCTTATCCATTGCGCTATTGGTGGTCATTCTCCTTATGCGTTTTGTACCTTTTTTCAAAAACAAGGATTTATTTATGTACTTAACTTTTGGCTTGGTGTTTATTCCAATCTTTATTTTCTCTTTTTCTATGAGCTCGATAGGTGAAAATCCCGAGGCGATTCAACAAATTATGGAATCCCTGTTGGCCATGGATAACCAAGCTTTTAGATACATTAATTTATTCTTGCCCACTTCTAGTTGGATGACAAACGGGATTGTGAATCAAAATTTCTTACCCATTCTATTGAGTATTCTCGTCAGTTTGGGAGTAGCAATCTTAGTTATCTTTACCTCACAGTCTCTATACTTTGAAGGCGTTCTTAGCACTTCTGATTCCAGCAGTAAAAAGAAACGGCTACACCAGGGAGAAAAAGCCAAGGAAACGAAATCTCAATCCATACCAAAATCAATCATGGTTGCAGATTTTAAAACAATCTTAAGAACCCCTTCATTTGCGATTAATTATTATTCTGCCATTTTTATTGTTCCCATAGTTTCGATGGTGCCATTGTTTTTAAATGGCATGCCGTTAAACACTTTGGATGGCATATTGGGCGTGAGTTATTATTATCACACTTTCTTTGATGCCCTTGCGCCTTTGCAGCAATTGTCGCTACCCCTTTCTTTTGGGGTTGCAGTAGGATTGTTTTTAGGCAATATGGATGCCTCTGCGAATACTGCCATTTCTAGAGAGGCGCGCAATCTTAAAATGTACCTCACCTTTCCCATCAAACTCTCTGACATGGTTAAAGGTAAAGCATATCTATCCATGATTAATTCTGGATTTATGCCAAGCATCTTAACACTGGCTTTCGTTATTTTAACGAAGCCCAAGTTCATCACCTTGGTCTTGCTCATTTTGGGACTTGTTGAAGGGATTGTTCTTATTACCTACATTTCTCTTTTCGCAGATGTCTATTCCCCCAGTTTAAATTGGGAAACTGAACAACAAGCTGCCAAAGGTAACTTTAAACAGGTCATCGTTATTCTCCCATTTATGGTGATTCCACTCATTTTACTCATTCTAAGCTTCACCACTTCACCCTTGATCATGTTTCTTGTGCTCTTAATTGGAGCACCCATCGTTATCTATTTTGTAGTAACCAAAACCTACAAAATTGCCAATACGAAACTTATCGAAACCATTCAAAATATGAATGATTAGGAGGACATATGAAAAATAAAGACTTGACCTTGCCTTTAATTGTGATGACTGTATTTTATTATATGCTTAGAACAGTCTTATTTAACTACCATGGTATGCATGATATTCCATTTCTTTACTTTTTATTTGGATGTATTGTGACATTCATTTCAATCTTAATTAAAAATAAAGTACTTCCCTACTTCATCAGCGGTGGATATATCGCGGGCTTTATTTTGGGTTATATCCTCCAAAGTGACAGTTATGATCCAGGTGGGGGTCTCTTGAATAACTTATGGATTCTATGGTTGGTTGTTTATTTGGGTTTTATAATGGTCGGTCTTGTTTATCCGTTTATAAAAAAGAGAATGCGCTAATCCGTCATTCTCCTATCCAATCTAGTATTATTTGAGCACTTTCAACCATGGACTTATTTGTAGTATCAATGCGTAGATAGTGCTTTTCTTTTATTTCCCCTTCATCGGAATTGAGTCGATATGCATCCATTGAGTGCAACAAATCCTTCTCTGAAGCAACGAGATCTCTTTTAGATGGTTTCTTATTGAGTCTATTTTCAGTTTTATTGCGTGATAATCTTGTTTCAAGGGTCGCTTCAAGTTCGATGAAATACATTTCATCTTTAAATAAATCTTTTATACGAGCTACATATTCCCAATCCGATGGGTCATCAAAGTTCCATACTAAAGTAAAAATAAGTCCCGGGTGGTTTTTGTCTTTTGCGATATAGTTGAATATTCCAAATCTCAATTGTTCAGACAACTTAAAAGTGGTTTCATTCCACCCAATATAAGGATAAATCACGTCCAAAGAAATATGGTTGTGAAAGAGTGGTAATTTCAGTTTATCCGAAATTATTTCGCCAATACTCATTTTACCCACAGCTTGGGGACCGAAAATCATGATAAATTTCATAATCTAGTATCCCCCAAATTGGAATTGACCATTGAAGCATTTTCCCGATCTTTCATTTCTTTTATTTCACGACTTTGTGTAATAAAGCCGGCCGATAAAATACCTGTTGGGATTGCGGTTAAACCAATTCCCATAAAGGTGATAAAGGCACTTAAAATACGACCTACGGTGGTAATGGGATAGATATCCCCATATCCTACTGTGGTGATGGTCGCCATGGCCCACCACATTGCTGAGAGCGCATTATCAAAAACTTCTGGTTGGGCTATATGTTCGACATCATACATCAACATGGCTGCAATAAACATCAAAACCAAAATCACAAGAATTGAACTTAAGAGTTGCGCAGCTTGTTTCTTTAAGACCATCCATATTAAGGTCAGTGAATGCGTATAGCGGTTGATTTTAAAGATTCTAAGTAATCTGATGATCCGTATCGCATTTAAAGAGCTGACACTGATTCCAACCAAGGGTAAATAGAAAGGCAAAATTGAAAATAAATCAATCATAGCCATGGGTGTCAGTGCATATTTTAAACGAGAACGCCAGGGACTTAAATTTTCATACATCAGTTCTGCTGTCCAAATTCTTAATAAATATTCAATTGTAAATAGGATAATAAAAATAGTTTCAAGGATGAGAATTAAATCATGGGTTTCATCTTTTAAATCAAAAGTTGATAAAAATGCGACGATGACGGATACAATAACCAAAACAATTAAAAAACCATCAATTAAGTTGGCATGAAAAGTATTAATATCATCTTCACGAATTAAATTAAAGATTCTACGCTCTAGAACATTGTGTTTCCTATGTGTAGGCATGCAATCACCTCTTTTGATTATCATAGCATAAACCTTTATGAGTGCATATAGCTGGCATTTATTTCGAATTCGAAATATAATAAGACCGTAAACAAATAAAAAGGAGACAAAAATTATGAACACGATACCTTACACTTCATATAAAGCAGCTTTACCTTCAGAAACAAAATTGGGACTTGTACACCTAAACGTTAAAGACTTAGACAACCAAATCAACTTTTATACACAAGCCTTAAAACTCACCATCCATCAACAAGATGAAAATGGTGCCATTTTAGGAGATACCAAGACACCCCTAGTACACCTTCATAAAGGAAATTACAAACGATACCACCACACATCGGGTATGTATCACTTTGCGCTTTTATATCCATCAGAGGAAGAACTCGCAAAGGCCATCGCATGGCTTGGCGCGCTTGAATATCCACAAGCACCGACAGACCACGGTATGTCTAAGACAACCTATTTAAAAGATGTGGAGGGCAATGATATTGAACTTTATATCCGTACCCTAGATCGTGGTGATTATGTTTCTGTCAATGGGATTATTCAAATGAAGTACCATAAAGATGGTCGCTTAACCGATGGACGAGATCCACTTGACCTACAAGAACTGTTCTCAACCATCACTGACGAAACTGAAATCAATTCCCCACTTTATGATATGACCATGGGCCATGTGCATCTCTATGGAAAGAATTTAGATAAGATGACACAGTTCTATACTGAAGTAATTGGCTTTGGTTTGGGCGTCATTGACCCAAGATTTAAAATGGGAGATGTAGGCTTGGACTCAGTTCAAAATCACGTACTGGCATATAATGCTTGGAAAGATACAGATATTGAAGCCCCTGAAGATGCACTGGGACTCAGATACCTCACCATAACTTTACCAGACGCCGTTTCGTATGATGCACTCATCAAACGATTAGAAGATGCCTCTGTCGAAATCATAAATAAAAATGTTGACACTTTAATCAAAGATCCATCCAATGTTTGGATAAAATTAGAAATTGCATAAACCAAAAAAAAGACTCAACACATAAAACTTGAGTCTTTTTTACTGAAACGATTTTAACGATTCAGAAATCATTTCTTTAAGTATTTCGATATCAATGTCATCCAATTTATTTATATATATACAAGCTTTAGAGGTTGTGTGTTTTCCAAGATCTTTTAAATAGCATGTCAGTTTATCAGGATAAGAAAGATACAACGTAATTTTTGCCTTTCTTGGGGCATAGGCAACCAAGGGCATATCCCCTTCACGACCACTATCATAGCGATAATGATGGTTCCCAAACCCAATAATACTATCGCCCCACATTTTGGCTTTTAGACCTGTTACTTCAGTAAAAATTTCTAAAAGCTTAAAGCCATCTTGGCGTTTCTTTGGATGTTCGATTTCGTTTAAAAATTCACAACACTCTTATTTGTTTCTCTCATTTTTGGTTCAGCCATTTTGATTATCTCTACTCTCTAATAAACTTTTGGTCCGTTTCAGGAATGCCCGCTTCATCGGATACATAACGCTCAACACGCATAGATAAATCATACTTCTCACGCATCTTAAGGATGGTATCCATCATGGATGAAGCATGGTGACGATCAATGGCTTCTTGGTCAGTCCAACGATCCACCAATAAAACTGTTTATTCATTATCCATTGAAACAAAATAATCATAAGCAAGATTCCCTTCAGCTTGTCGTATTTTTGATACGGTGCCACTTGAAACCATTTCTTTCGCAAACTTCAAGGCATTACCCTTTATTCCTGTATCGTAAATATGAATGATTATTGACATCTTACCTCCTTTTTAAGCGCATTATTATGGATGAATTCATTATACCATATTTACTCTAATTACCCTGTACCTTGTACGTTATGCTATTTCAACGATTTAACCATTCATGGACTGATATGCGTAAATCATTTCATTTTCACCTATAAAAGATTTAAAAAACCCTCAGAATTCCAATGGAAAACTCAGGGTTTTTATTTACTTTAATCTATGACATTCAACATTATACGGCACCTTGTAGATCAATTGCTTTTTTTACGCGTTCGTAAGAAGCAAGATTTGCGCCGACGACATAGTTATAAGGTTTATCAACAGACATTGCCTTTTCATGAATGGTTTTGAAGATATTGTTCATAATTACTTTGAGTCTGGTATCGACATCTTCAAATTCGAAAACGTCCATTTGTGCATTTTGCATCATTTCAATCCCAGAGACCGCAACACCCCCTGCGTTGGCAGCTTTACCTGGTAAATAGTAGATATCTTGATTCAGAATGTATTGAACGGCATCATTGGTGAGGGGTTTATTTGCACCTTCAGCAATGATTTTTGTGCCATTGTGGATTATTTTCTTAAGGGCAACCAAATCCATCTCATTTTGTGTTGCACAAGGTAAAACAATATCCCCAGCCACATCCCAAATAAATTCAGTTGGATAAATATCGAGATTGAATTCAGTGGCGTAGTCTTTTAAAGAACCGCGTTTCTCCAATTTAATTTCAATCATGCGTTCGATGTCTAGACCGTTTTGATTCACAACCGTTCCGCCTGAAAAGTCATTCATGGCTACCACGGTAGCACCCATTTGGGCAGCTTTTAAAGCGGCATAGAGGCCTACTTTTCCAGCACCTGATATAACGACTTTTTTATCTTTAAGATCATCGTTTAGTGTTTCTAATAGGGCTTCTACGATATAAATCAAACCATAACCGGTTGCTTGTGCACGGCCTTTGGCACCGCCAATGGTTAAATCTTTTCCAGTGAAGACCCCTTCATAAGAACCCGTCAGGCGTTTGTATTGGCCATACATATAGCCTATTTCACGATTACCCACCCCTATATCTCCAGCAGGTATGTCAAGGGTCTTGCCGATATGACGATAGAGTTCATTCATAAAGCTTTGACAAAAACGCATGACTTCTTGGTCCGACTTGCCCTTTGGATCAAAGTCAGCCCCACCTTTGGCACCCCCTAAAGGGAGATTGGTTAAAGCGTTTTTTAAAGTTTGTTCAAAAGCCAAGAACTTAAGCACATCCAAATCAACACTGGGATGAAATCGAAGGCCACCTTTATAAGGTCCCAATGCAGAACTGTGCTGTACACGATATCCTGTATTGACTTGTAGGATGTGTTGATCATCATACCATGGGACTCTAAAAGTAATGATTCTTTCTGCATGCAGTAACATTTTTAAAGTAGATTCATCCAAATAAGCTTCAATTGAGTCCACAAACTCTTGGATTGTGTTGATAAATTGCGTTTCATTTGGGTATATATCATGAAAATTCTTTAAAACAATGTTCATAGGGTCACCTTCTTTTTATGTTTTTATATTATGATAAATATCTTGTACATCCTCACATGATTCTAACATCTCTGTGAGTTTATCAAACATTTTCTTATCTTCATCTGTCTCTAAGACGACACTTTCATGGGCAACATAGGTTAATTCAGTAACATCAAAGACTATATTTTCCAGTACTGCTTCAATGGCCTCTTTGGCTCTATAGAGATCTGTTGTTTCCACTGAGACTGACATAAATCCATCTTCAACTTCGATTTCTTGGAGGTCTACGTCTGCGTCAAATAGTATTTCCATGATTTTTTCTTCATCTTCATATTCAAATCCAAGTAAACCAATGTGGTCGTAACCGTGAATAACAGAGCCACCTACCCCCATTTTTCCTTTGGATTTGGTGAAAGCATTTCTAACTTCGGAAACTGAGCGGTTGTCGTTATCTGTAAGGCAAGTAACAATAAAGGTTGAACCATTTGGACCAAAGCCTTCATAACGTACTGCGTGATAATCTGCCGCATCGCCTCCCTTCGCTTTTTCAATCGCACGATTGATAATATCGTTGGGCACTTGTTCCTGACGTGCGCGTTCAATCACACGTTTTAAATTGGTATTCATCTCTGGATCAGGTACACCATTTTTTGCTTCCATGTAAATTTCTTTACCGTATTTTGAATATACTTTTGTTTTTTGTGCCGATGTTTTGGCCATCGCATGTTTTCTAACTTCAAAAGCACGTCCCATAAATTATCCCTCTTTTCTTATCGAATGGTTACATTCAATTTTGTAATTAAATCTATTTTTATTTTTTCCATTACTTCGGTAATTTCATTTTCACTTAAAGTATGATCTGCCCCAAAGGTAATCTCAATCGCAATCGACTTTAGACCTTGTAGGCTCTTGGATTCATAGACATCAAAGACATTGATTCCTTTTAAGAGTCGAGAAGCACTTTTCTCAATGGATTGAATTAAGTCTTGGGCCTTTGTGTTTTTATCAATTAAAATTGATAAATCACGGGTAACATTTGGATATGGACTGATTGGATTAGACTTAATGGCAGCTTTCTTTTTACTCATGATATCAGCTAAATCAATTTCTAAAACTACCAAATCATTAATATCTACAGCTTCTAGCACCTTTGGATGCACATGACCCAAGATACCAATTCGTTTTCTATCCAGTGTAACTGAGGCACTCTTAAATGGATGGAATGCATTTGTATCAAAGTTATCAGCCACAAATCCAATTCTTTTCTCAGTAAATCCGAGATGTTCCATGAGCTCAATAAAGATTCCTTTAAGTGCATAGAAGTCCATTTTAATGGATTCTTTCGTCCAATTTAGGGTTGGATTGGTTCCCTGTCCCACAATAATAAGTTTTTCAATACTCTTATTTTGTGCATAAACTTTCGAAATTTCAAAATACAAACCATAATCAATACGACGGGCTGTATTGTAGCTGACGGTTTCTAAAAGTGAAGGCCATAGCTGTGATCTTAAATACGCACGTTTATCAGACATGGGGCTTAAGAGTTTAATGGGGTTTTCTAAGGCTTCTGAACCTTCTGTAAATCCCTTTTCTACCAATGTATAGGTAAGTGTTTGCGTTGCCCCAAAACCAAGCAAAATCTGCTCAATTTTTTGGATGAGTGTTTGTCTTTCACTCAAATTACCTGAAGTCGCGCCCAATGTAGGGAGTGTTTCTTCTAGTATATCATATCCTATCACACGAATAACTTCTTCAATTAAATCAACATCTATTTTTAAATCATTTCTATAAGATGGAATTTCACAAGTAATGATATCACCATCAACTGATGGATTGAGGTTTAAACGATCAAAGACATTCACAACTTGTGCTAATGATAGGTCTGTCCCCAAGTAAGCATTCACTTTGGTAAAGGAAACAGAAGCAATCGTATTTTTATGTTCAATATGACCAAAAACCACGGTTTCCTCTATTTCGGTTGCATCAGCATATTGGATTAATAAGTCAACAGCCCTATCCATGGCTTTTATGGGAGCCATTGGATCCATGACTTTAGAGAAACGTTGTGAGCTTTCTGTACTTAAACCCAATCTTGAGGCAGTTTTTCTAACTGAAACCATATCAAAACTGGCGACTTCAATAATTAAACCTCGAGTTTCACTATGAATCATCGAGTTACCCAACCCCATGATTCCAGCAATTCCCACGGGCGTTTCACCATTCATAATCAACATGTCGCCTTTTTCAATCTTATAGGTTTTTTCATCCAAAGCCGCTACTTCAATTTCTAAATCATTTCTAACACTTAAGTCTTGAAGCTTTAAAAAATCAATATCATAGAAGTGCAAGGGTTGTCCTGTTTCAAGCATCACCAAGTTAGAAATGTCGACGACGTTATTAATAGCACGAATCCCAGATGCATTTAAAGCATCTTTAATCCACTTTGGACTTTCTTTCAATGTGACTTTATTGATCACTTTACCACTGAAGTAGGTACATTTATCGGTATCTGAATGAATTTTGAGTTTTGATTCACTGCCAATTTCACTTGCCCCTTCAAAATTAGGTAATGTAAGATTTTTATCAAATAAAGCGGCGACCTCATGCGCAGCCGATAAAATAGAGAGAAAGTCTGAACGATTGGGGGTGAGATCAATATCCAAGATTTCATCATCCATGCCCAAGGCTTTACGAACATCCCCACCAGGTTCACCTTCTGTTAACACCACAATGCCTGCATTGTCTTTTTCAGTCAGTTGTTTTTCATTGACTCCCAATTCTTTCAGTGAACAAATCATCCCATTTGAAGCAACACCACGAATTTCTGTAGGTTTAATGGTTAAATCTTTGAGCTCTGCTCCCACTGTTGCGACTACAACTGTTTGGCCTTTTGCAACATTGGGTGCACCACAAACAATTTGCTCAATAGAAGCGCCAATATCAACTTTACAAACAGATAGTTTGTCACTATCTGGATGCTTTTCACATTCCAATACTTTACCCACGACCAAATTGGTGCCGTGAATTAAGGGTGATACGCCTTCTACTTCTATTCCAGCTTCCGTGAGTCCTTTAACAAGTGCTGCAGTACTTAATTCGGAAATATCTACGTAATTATTTAATAATTTTCTGCTTAATAACATCTTATCCTCCAATTATTCATAGCGTTTGAATTGCTCAATAAAGCGTTTGTCGTTGGTATAGAATGAACGAATATCGTCAATACCATATTTTAGCATTGCAATGCGTTCAACCCCAATCCCAAACGCAAAACCTGTCAGGCTTTCATCAGTATATCCTGCCATTTTTAAAACCTCTGGGTGAACCATACCGGCTCCTAAAATTTCAATCCAACCTGACTGCTTACAAATTGAACATCCCTGTCCATCACAAAATGGGCAACTGACATCAACCTCTACACTGGGTTCTGTAAATTGAAAGTATGAAGGTCTAAAACGAATGGTTCTAGATTTTCCAAACATCTTTTTAGCAAAATAAGATAAGGTTCCCTTTAAATCAGCCAAAGTGACACCATGACCCACAACCAATCCTTCCATTTGGAAAAATTGATGTGAATGGGTTGCATCATCATCATCACGACGATAAACCTTACCAGGACATACAACCATCAAGGGCACATTGGGCGCAGCGGCTTCTAGGGCTCGGGTTTGAATTGAAGTTGTATGGGTTCTTAAAAGTGTGTTTTCATCAATATAAAATGTATCCTGCATTTCACGCGCTGGATGGTCTTGTGGAATGTTAGCACGTTCAAAGTTATAAAGATCTAACTCGACTTCATCCCCTTCCACAATTGAATAACCCATTTCTCTAAATAACAATTCAATTTCTCTTTGAATCATGATCAAAGGATTTTGAACACCGTATTGATAGACATTACCCGGTAAAGTAATATCAATCGCATCTTTTTCCATGGATGATTCTAAATCCAATTGTTCAAAAATAATTTGTTTCTCTTTTAGATGCGCCTCAATTTTTTCTTTAACCTCATTAATGGCTTTACCAAAAGCTGGTTTTTCATTATTGGGTAAGTTTTTCATATCACGCATCGCATCCGCAATAATTCCTTTTTTACTCATATATTTAATACGAAGTTCTTCAAGTGTTTTCTTGTCTTCTGTTTCAAGAATTTCACTTAAAGCCAACTTCAATAGTTCTTTTAATTCCATCTCTATTTCTCCTTCTTAAGCATAAAAAAAGCTCTTGCCAGGAACGACAAGCGCGGTACCATCCTGATTCATTTGTTGAAACAAATACTCTTTATTTTTGTTTGTAACGAAAACAACACGGAAGTGATTAGCTTCTCTCAAAGGTGAATTCATCAATCCAAAATACAGGGTTCACACCATATCCCATTCTCTAGTGTATTTATTTGATTGATTACTGGTCCTTCTCAAAGATTTATACATTTTTAATTATACACTAATTAAGGATGTTTTAAAAGTAAAACTAATCTTGAACCAAAGACTTATACAAGCGATTTATGTTATAATGTCTCTGGATGTGATAAGATGAAAAACATTTTAAATGAACTGAATAGAAAAGATATGATTTCCTATGGTTTTATCTCGTTATTAATGGTTGTCTCATTGGTATTTATGGGTTCCATCACTTTAAGTGCCTTGGGCATTCGATTTGAAAAGGAAACTCCCAATATCGTTGAACCCGATGAAGTTGAGGAAGAAACCGAAGAAGATGAAAATGAAACGGAAGTTGAGGATGAAACGGAAGTTGAACCTGAGCCAGAGCCTGAACCTGAACCTGAGCCAGAACCAGAGCCACAACCAGAACCAGAGCCAGAACCCCAACCAGAACCAGAGCCTGAACCTGAGCCACAACCAGAGCCAGAACCACAACCTGAGCCAGAACCTGAACCAGACCCTAAGCCTCAACCTGAGCCAGAACCTGAGCCAGAACCTGAGCCAGAGCCTGAACCAGAGCCTGAACCTGAACCTGATCTTGAGCCAACACCAGAACCAGAGCCTGAACCAGAAACATCTAATAATGCATAAAGTAATAAAGAAGCGAATTAAATTTCGCTTCTTTTTTTAGTCAATATCCTTGATTCTACCTACATAATCCAACGCAAATTTCTCCCCATCAAAACTAATTTTAGTGACTGAGGCGTTGGGAACAATATCACTATCATGGTTTGGATCCAACATTTCAATAAGAGATCTAATCGCCAAGCCATGCCCCACCAATAAAATATTCTTATGTTGGTGTAAGGTTGCTTCTTTTACGATTTTTAATAGACCGCTGTACAAACGCGTTTTAAAATCTTGAAGTTTTTCACCCTTGGGATTATCTATAGGATGATAGACATATTGATAGCGATCTACCAAACTCATCGCATTTAAATCAAAATTATAGGCTTCTGCTTTTCTTTTCCAAAAGCCATCCCCACTATCTCCTTCATAAATTCCAAAGTTTAATTCCCTAAACTCTTTTAGCAGGACTTGTTTAACCTTTGTGTCGACTATCATCTTTAAAGTCTCATAGGCGCGTCTTAAATCACTTGAATAAGCAATGTCAAATTCGATATGTTGGACTCTTTCTTTGGTGATTAGGGCACTTTCGAGTCCCTTATCGGTTAAGGGTGCATCAGATTGGCCTTGAATCAAATTTTTAAGATTAAAATAAGTTTCACCGTGACGGACATAATATATATTAATCATAAAAAGCCTCTAATCTATTTTATACATGGTGAAGGTGCCCGTAGTGAAAATCGTATTTTCATCTTTTATCACAACTTCTAAAACACAGAGTTTACGGGATCGGTTGGTCGGGGTTGCAACAATGGTAAGATCTTGGTTTTGCGCACCCTTTACGTAATTGATATTGGCATTAAGGGTAACCCAATTGCCCTCAAATTGTTTAACATATAAACCACTGGCGATATCCGACAGCGTAAAATAAGCACCGCCATGAATGTAACCATAAATGTTGTTGTGTTTTTCTTCAGTTTTTAATTTTAGTGTTGTGTTTTCTGGTGTCATCGAAACAATTTCATAACCAATTAATGTGTCAAATGTAATTTTATCCAATGTACTGGCTCCTTAATTCTTAAAACTATGAATTGGGGCCGGAATGCGTCCCCCTCTATTAATCAAATCATCATTTCCATATGTATTTACTTTCATAACGGGGGCACTTCCCAACAGTCCTCCAAATTCAATCATATCCCCTATATTTTTACCATAAGCAGGGATAATTCTAACAGCGGTTGTTTTGTGGTTAATCATCCCAATCGCCATTTCATCACCAATAATGCCTGAAATGGTCGTTGCTTTGGTATCTCCTGGAATGGCAACCATATCAAGACCTACTGAACAAACGCAAGTCATTGCTTCTAGTTTTTCCAGTGTTAAAGCACCTGATTGAACGGCTTTAATCATGCCATGATCTTCACTTACCGGAATAAATGCACCACTCAAACCCCCAACATATGAAGCCGCCATGACACCGCCCTTTTTAACAGCATCGTTAAGTAAGGCCAGAGCCAAGGTTGTACCGGGTGCACCCACGGATTCCAAACCCAATTCTTCAAATATTTCTGCGATACTATCGCCTACTGCAGGTGTGGGAGCTAAAGATAAATCAATAATACCAAAAGGAACCCCTAAGCGTTTTGAAGCTTCCTGAGCAATCAATTGACCGACACGGGTAATCTTAAACGCAGTTTTCTTAATGGCCTCAGAAACCGCCCCAAAATCCTTACCTCTTACTTGTGTTAAGGCGTTTTTAACCACGCCTGGACCTGATATACCCACATTAATGACTGCATCATGTTCACCCACACCATGGAAGGCACCCGCCATAAAAGGATTATCACTGACCGCATTGGTAAAAATCACAAACTTGGCACAAGCCATAGAACGATTGTCTTTTGAAGCATAGGCCATATCCAAAAGTGATTGACCCAACATTTTGACTGCATCCATATTGATTCCATTTTGAGTTGAACCCACATTGACACTCCCACAAACCCTCTCCGTTTGAGACAGCGCTTCTGGCAAGCTATGAATGAGCTTCAAATCAGAAGGCGTAAAGCCCTTCTCAACCAAAGCACTAAAACCACCAATGAAATCCACACCGACGGCCTTTGCTGCTTTATCTAATGTTTTCGCAATACTCACATAGTCATCCGTAACACAACTGGCCGCACAAATCGCAATCGGTGTAACTGAGATACGCTTATTGACAATTGGAATCTTGAGTTCCCGTTGTAAAGCATCACCCACTTCAACCAAATCTTTAGCCTGTGTTGTTATTTTCTTATATATATTTTCATTAAAGACATCCACATCAGGATGCGCACAGTCTAAAAGACTGATGCCCATTGTGATGGTTCGCACATCTAAATTTTCTTCTTGAATCATTTTATTGGTTTCAAGTATTTCATAAGTATGTATCATAATTCACCTCATATACGATGCATGGAACTGAAAATACTCTCATGTTGAATTTGAATCACAACACCCAGTTCTCTACCAATTTCCTTTAAACTCTCATCAATTAACGCGATATCCGAGGTTGTAGATTCCAAATCCACTACCATCATCATATTAAAATACCCATCTGTAATGGTTTGATTGATATCCAGTATATTAACATTCAAAGATGCAAGCCCCTGACAAACGCTCGCAATAATGCCAACTTTATCCAATCCCACTACGGTAACAATTCCCTTCATAGTATCACCTCGATTAGTCTCTATTTTAACACAAAGAAAAAGATGTTTAAACTCTTTATACAAGCCTTACATCTTCAAATATTTTTTTATCATAATTTAAGTATATTTTAGAATCCGGTTTTACAGTCCACAAAACAATTTCTTTGGCCATTAATTGCATAAACCACCGCATCAAAGGATTCTTACCCAAATCCACATGATATGCATAAAAATCAGGTTTCACATAAGCATGAAATAGAAAAGATCGCATTGCCAAACCAATTAAGAAGTGATCATATTTATGGATTCCCATAATAAGCAATCCCCTTTTATAGTGAGGACGGTTGCGCTTAAACCATCTCATGATAAAAGGATCAAAGGATTCAACTGAAAACGTACCCTCATAGTCATCCAATAATAAAGCACATCTCTTACAAATCAATGCATTATCATGGCCATTCTTAATTTCAATAATTAATGGCACTTTACCCGCAACCAGCTCCAACACCGCATCAAGTGTCGGTATGGGTTGACCCTGGTATGTATAATGTCTCAAAGCTGCATAAGTTAAATCTTTAATCATAATCGGTTCACCAAACATACGTTCCAAGTTATCATCATGAAAAACAACCAAAATATGATCTTTTGTTAACCTCACATCGAGTTCAATACCATATCCCAGCGCAACAGATTTACTAAATGCAGCCAGAGAATTTTCAAATAATTGCTTATTATCAAAAATGCCACGGTGTGAATAAGCGTGTTCAATCACTTAGAAAACATCCTCCAGGTTCATCTCATCGTAATCCGTAAGTTTTGAATCACCATGATGTACAAATAAAACCATGATAAAGGATAAAGCAACAAAGAATCCCGCATATGGGAATAAGATCTGATAACCAATCACATCAAATAAGAAACCAGAAAGAATGGGTGTAATGACTTGTGCCGACATCGAGAACGTGTAATAAAGACCTGTAAATCGACCCGTATCAGTTCCCTTGGCCATTTCAAGCACCATCGGTAATGAATTCACATTGATGGCAGCCCAACCAAATCCAGCTAACAAGAAATTTCCATACATCAAAGGTGAAAATGATTGATAGAAAAATGCGGTTGAGAATGCGAAGGTTAGTACCACGACCCCAATTTGAATCATTTTTTTACGACCAATCTTGGAGGAGACTGCGCCAATTGGAATAAACGAAATGATCGCCCCAATATTTGCGATTTGAAGACTCATTGCCGCTTGGGATGTGTCTAAATTAATTTGATGCGTAGCATAGCGTGAGAATGCTGAAATAACAGCATTATATCCCATAAACCAAAAAGCAATGGCCAATAAGAAGAAAACCAAACTACGCTTAACTTCTGGCTTCATGGCTTCTTTTTCATCAACCATTTCAGCTTCTTCTTCAGTAATTTTATATTCAACGCTTAAAGCCTTTGTTTCATCAGCCCATGGATTTTCTTTAACGAATATCACCATTGCCAACACAGGTATCAACATAAATAAAGAGGTTGCAATAAAACTTGGGAAGTAACTCATTGTCTTAGCAGGTCCCAATAAAATAACAATCCCCAAAACCGTAACACCCCCAACAGCACCCATCAAGTTAATGATTGCATTCCCTTTTGAGCGCAAAGGTTTTAAAGTTACATCAGGCATCAATGCTACTGCAGGAGATCGATACATTGCTAAAGCCAACAATACAATTCCCAAACCAACGATAAACATAACCAACGATTTTTGCGTTGCAGCCGTTGGAATTAACAACAGTGTTAAAGTCGTAACAATGGTACCCACCACAATAAAAGGCATCCGTTTGCCAAATTTAGTAGATACCTTGTCAGATAAACTCCCAAAAAGCGGCATCAAAATCAAAGCCAATATATTGTCTAAAGCCATTACGAATCCTGAAATGGTGTCTGAGACATAAAATACATCTTTTAATATTAGAGGAATCATAAAGTCATACAATTGCCAAAATCCGGAAATTGTCATAAAGGCCAAACCAACCAACACAGTTCTTTTCACATTTAATTTCATGTTATCTCCCTTATACTAGAATTTCTAATCTTTCCTTAAGTACTTCAATTTCAACTTCATTGGATTTTCCACCAAACTCACCATCCAGATTCCATGAACGATGCTTTTTAGATATCAGTTTAATCTTATCTGCCTTTGTTTTTACAAACATTTCATCCGAATAATCTTCCATCAACATGCCATACAGAATCTGTAAAAATTTTTTAGCGGTTTTGGGTCTTTTTACCAACAATACTTCAAAATAACCATCATCAAGTTCAACATAAGATTTATCATAAGCAAAGACCCTTCCGAAACGATAGGCGTTACTGATTGCCCCAAATAGATAGTTGCCCTGAAACTCAAATCCATCTACAGAAACAATATACTCATAATTTCTAAGTACACGCAACTTAAATGCACCATAGAGCCAATATGCAAAATGACCCAATGAGTTTTTAAGCTTTTGCGGTGTTTTATAAGTCACAGACGTAAAGTTACCAAAACAAGCAATGTAACAAAAATGTTTGTTGTTAATTTTACCAACATCAACTTTTCTAATTGTGCCACTATCAATCAAACTGAAATGATCCGCATACTGAGTAAAGTGGATACCCAAGGATTGTGCAAACTCATTGGTAGATCCCATTGGGATAACAACAAGCTTGGCATGGGTTTGAGATTTAATCATACCATCAATCGTTTTACTAATGGTACCATCCCCACCGATCGAAACAATCACATCATATTGTTCTTTTGATTCAACCAAATACTCGATTGGACCAAAGGCTTGTTTTGTTTCAAATACATGCGTAGTATGTTGCGTACTTTTAATGTAAGTCTCAATTGCTTCTGTAGCATCATTGCCATTAGGTCCTGAATGAGGATTATAAATAAATAATACTTTCAAAGAAATCACCTCAAACTATGTATTCACGATAAGGATTAAGTTTAGCGTTTTCAACAAAAACAGATAAAACCATACCCGTATCTTCAGAATATTCATCCACCACCAACATATGGTTTCGAACTTCTTGAACCAAATTCATTTTAGCATAAGGAATTTTTAATGTATAGTAGCCAAAATCTTTCCAAAGAATTTCAATAATTCGGTTTTTAAGTGCCTCTATCCCATATAAATCGACGGTTGAAATAAAGAGAGAATCATTCCCGTTTTCGGGCATGGTATCCAATAAATCCACCTTATTGTAGACATTTATAATTGGAATGTCACTGATATTTAATGTGTTTAATGTCGCTTCAACGGCTTCTTTTTGTTTTTCATAGTTTATATTTGCACGATCAATCACATGAATAATTAAATCAGCATCTTCAATTTCTTCAAGTGTTGAATGAAATGCGTTGATCAGATTATGCGGTAAATCTTGAATGAATCCCACAGTATCATGAAGAATAAAATTATAATGGGGTTCGATTTTTACACTTCTAGCGTAGGTTTCCAATGAAGCAAACAACATATCCTTAACAAAGACTTTCTTATCTTGGAAAACATTCATCAAAGACGATTTTCCTGCGTTGGTATATCCAACTAAAGCAACCAAAGGAACCGCTTGACTCAATTTTTGTTTGCGCTGTGTATCCCTAACTCTTTTATATTTATCCAACTCTTTCTCAAGTTTTTGAATTTGCTTTTCTACACTACGACGATCCAGTTCAAGCTTGGTCTCACCCAAACCACGGTTACGATTCCCAAAACCACTGACTTGTCGTCCTAACTCCTCATATGAACCGCGCATTCTTGGGAACATATACTTTAGATTCGCAATTTCAACTTGGGCTTTGGATTCAGGAGTTTGTGCTCTGCGTTTGAATATCTCCAAAATGAGCATGTTTTTATCAATGACATCCACTTCAAGAATTTCTTCGATATTACGAATTTGTGAAGGCGACAAACCAACATTAAAAACGACGATATTGGCTTCTTGAGCATCAACGATTTGTTTTAGTTCAGCTACTTTCCCTTTCCCAATATAAAAAGCATTGGACGTTGTTTTTATATTTTGAATTAAAACATCCAACGTTTCAATTTCACAGGCCGCTGAAAGATTTTTAATCTCTTCTATCTGTTGATTCATATCAAATTCAGACAGTGTTTGATTGCTCGCAATCATTAAAATAGATTTATCCATTTAATTTACCTCCACAAAATAAATAAAATCTCCGAAATACGGAGATTAGTCTTCAGATGGCTTAATAGGACAATCATAAATAAAGGCATCGCCATCATGAATTACTGTCCTTAAAATACCATCTGCTTCAAAATCATTATCATGCATCCATTCCGCAAGACCGATATGCACATCTTCAAACACATTCGCAGTAACACGAATGATTTGTTGGTCTTCAGGCAGTTCAATAAACTTAATGAGTTCAGTGTCCTGACCTAACTTGTCAACAGCCACGACGATTTCAACATCAATCACTTCAATTTTAGAATCATCATGGTAAGCAACCACAAAATTGTAGTTGGGTTTAGTTAGATGAATTCCTTTGCGATTCAATTCAATCTCAAGGGTTCTCACCGCACGTTTTGTGACTGCAGTAGAAAACTCAGGTATCGTTGTTTTCATAGTTGCTACGTAAATGGGTTTATTATTTAAAAGTTCAACTTTATAACTCATATAAAACTCCTTTTATTAAGTATAGCATAAAATAATATACTAAAGTCGTTTAAAATCGTTAATTACAAAGAATACCATGATAAAGATAGCAAGGGCGAGTCCTATCATCATGATCGCATTTTCGAATTTTTTAGGAATTGGACGGCGAATAATCATTTCAATCACTGTCAATAAAGCACGTCCCCCATCAAAGATTGGGATGGGAACAAGGTTCATGACGGCAAGTGATACTGATAGGCCACCAATGAGATTCCAAAGATATATAAAGTCAAATCCTGAGACAGTCGCTTGAGAGGTCGCTTGAAAAATTGCGACTGGGCCGCCCACATTATTCAATCCTATGCCTCTAATTAACAGTCCTAAAACCATAATAATTTGGCCAACCATGTTTACAAGATATTGGAAAGTATAAACGATGGTGCCACCCAAACCTATTTTTTCCATTGCTCCTGGATAAGCTTGTATCCCCAAAACATAACTTTCTGAATCTTCGTTGAAGACTGGTGTTACCGTAACACTTAAATTTTCTTCACCTCTGAGAAATTCAATCTCAATTGGATTGTCTTCAAAAGTGATAATTCCCATGGAGACGTCGGTAAAATTTTCAGGAACAATTACAGTTCCATTGTAGAAAGTCATTTTAACAATTTCATCATCCGCTTGTAGTCCAGCTGCTTGGGCTGGATATCCATCGGCTACAGCCGCAATAATGGGTTCAGGTTGTCTTACAACACCTAAAAACCCAAATAAAGAAACGTAGACAATAAATGCCAGGACCATATTCATAAAGACACCGGCAAGTAAAACGATTAAACGTTTCCAGCGAGAGATTCCTTGAATTGTTTTTTCTAAAGGAACATCTTCCAAGCCCTCTTCCCCTGGTTCTCCTGCCATTGCGACATAGCCCCCAATGGGAAGTGCACGAATACTATACGCTGTTTCAGATTTTTTACTTTGATAAGAATAAATTTTAGGTCCCATCCCAATTGCAAACTCGCGGCAATATACACCAAAAGATTTCGCAGCAATTAAGTGACCTAACTCGTGTACGAGAACAATGGTTCCCATTACCAAGGCAAAAACCAATATATTTATGATAAACGTCATACTATCACCTACATGAAATGTCCTAGAATCGCATTAAATACTAAAATTGTAAATAGAATGGAGTCGATGCGATCCAATACGCCACCATGTCCTGGTAATATAAAGCCAAAATCTTTAATATTATAAGTACGTTTTATAAGACTGAAACTTAAATCACCGACTTGTGCAACAAAGGGTGTTACCAAAGATGTGATCAAAATAATATTTAAGTTCAAGTCAACGTAGAAATATGCGAAAAGCAGTGAAAGTGCAATTGAAAACAATGTCCCAATGACCGCACCTTCAATGGTTTTATTGGGAGAGATTCGCTCAATAAGTTTATGTTTACCAAACAAACTTCCGCCCAAATAAGCAAAAGTATCTGTTGCATAAGTACCAATCACGACATAAGCGAAAACTGCAATTGGAAAACTCAAAATGTTTTCAAGCGCTTGAACGCCCAATACCAATACAAGTATTAAAAGAAAAACAAGTGCAATATCGTGGAAGGTTATCTTTTCTGAAAATATGGCCAAGCCAAAGTTTAACACCAAAATAATGGATACATAGGTTAATAGCGAAATGGATAAGTAACTCATTGCTAAAAGCATCCATATGTAGACCAAAAATGATTTGGGCCATACATCCTTCTTAATTAAATATATTTCTAATCCTCCCAGTAACATAATCGCTTTAACGAGAATAGAAACGTAGGCATTTCCCATTAAGAAAATACCCACAATTAAAGCAATCAATATAATGGCAGTAATCGTTCTTTTAAACATCGTTTAGCCCTCCAAAGCGACGATTTCTATTTTTAAAGTCATCGATACATTGAACAAAGATTTCTCTTGTAAAATCAGGCCACGCTTCATCAACAAAAACAAGCTCACTATAGGCAAGCTGCCATAGTAAATAGTTGGATAAACGCTGTTCACCACCGGTTCTAATCAGCAAATCAATGGGATCAAGACCATAGGTATCCAAATAGAGTTCAAAAGTGTCTTCACTGACTGTTTCAACATCATCTTGAATAATTTGATTAACCGCACGAATAATTTCATCACGAGAACCATAATTTAAAGCAAAATTTAAAATTAATTTACGATTATGCTTTGTTTCTTCAACTGCCCGCTCCATCACCTTGCGCGTCTTCAAAGGAATGGGTGTTAAATCACCAATGGTCATGATTCTAACGCCTTTTTCATTTAATTCTTTTAGAAATTTTTTGAAAAAGACTTCTGGTAGCATCATCAAATAATCAATTTCTTTTTGAGGTCGCTTCCAGTTTTCAGTTGAAAATGCGTAAAGGGTCAGGGCTTTGATTCCAAGATCTAAGGAAGCCAAAGCAATTTCTCTAACCTGTTCTGAACCATAATAATGACCCACTGAGCGTTCTTTTTGTTTTCGTTTTGCCCAACGCCCATTTCCATCCATGATAATCGCAATATGATTGATTGAATCCATATTAGACAGTCATGATTTCTTCTGTTTTATCTTTAGCTTTTGTGTCAATTTTAGTCACAAATTCATCGGTAAGCTTTTGAATGTCATCCATCAAGCGTTTTTCATCATCTTCTCTTAAGTCATCTGATTTTTTAACTTCATTATTTAAATCACGACGTACATTGCGTAGGGTCACTTTAGCTTCTTCAGCAAACTTACTGACTTCCTTCGCTACTTCTCTACGTGTTTCTTCAGTTAAACGTGGAATGTTAATTCTCAATAAAGTACCATCATTGGTGATGGGTAGATTTAAATGTGACTCATTAAGTGCGCGTTCTACGTCCTTAATTACAGATGGATCAAACAATTTAATGACAAGTTGTGTCCCTTCTGAAACAGAAATTTGTCCCATTTGTTCTAAAGGTGTGGGTGATCCATAATAATTTACTTCAATTCCATAAAGAACGCCTGCATTTGCACGTCCTGTACGTAAAGTTCCCAAACGATCTTCAAAGTTTGAGATTACTTCATTCATTAATTCTCTTCCATCATTTACTAATGTATTCATAATTATCCTCCTACAGTAACTTTGGTGCCATTAGATTCACCTTTAACTGCTTTAATTATATTATTTTTTTCGTTCATATTAAAGACTATTAAGTCAATATTATTATCCATGCACATGGAAGTTGCTGTTGAATCCATAACTTGAAGTTGTTTTTGCAAGACTTCCATATAAGATAAATTCTCATATTTGATTGCATCTGGATTTACTTTTGGATCATCATTATAAACACCATCAACACCATTTTTACCCATTAAGATAACATCGGCTCCAATTTCAGAAGCACGCAGTGCTGCGGCTGTATCGGTTGAGAAAAAGGCATAACCCGTTCCAGCACCAAAGATAACCACACGTCCTTTTTCTAAATGACGGATTGCCCGTCTGGGAATATAAGGTTCTGCAACTTTAGTCATTTCAACTGCAGTTTGAACCCGTGTTTCTACACCTATCATTTCGAGTGCACCTTGAATTGCAAGTGCATTGATAACTGTCCCAAGCATCCCCATATTGTCGACTTGTGAACGTTCAATGTTAAGCTCTTCAGCCATCTTACCGCGCACAAAATTTCCACCGCCAACAACGATTGCTACTTCCACACCCATCGCAACGATTTCTTTAATTTGTAAAGACAAATCCTCTAAAATTTTGCGATCAAAGATATTTTTATCATTTGAGAGTGCTTCCCCACTCAATTTCAATAGAACTCTTTTATACATAACTGGCTCCCATCTTTTAAAAAAGGACACAAAGTGTCCTTATCAATCATTAAACCTTAGAAGCTTTCGCAACTTCTTCCGCAAAGTTCTCTTCACGTTTCTCGATACCTTCACCCACTGCAAAACGCACAAAGCTTAAAACGTCTGTGTTTGCACCTTTGAGTACTTGACCGACTTTTGAATTTCCATCTTTAAAGAAAATTTGGTCCATCAATGAAACTTCTTGCATTGATTTACTTACACGCCCTTTAATGATGCCTTCAATAACCTTTTCAGGTTTGCTTGAGAGTTCTGGATCGTTTTTAACAATGTTAATTTGAACTTCAGTTTCTTTATCCGTAATTTCTTGTGGAATATCTTTCATAGATACATAAGTTGGATTCATAGATGCAACTTGCATTGCCATATCTTTTGCCAATTCTTCGTTATCGCCCGTTAAGACAACAACAGCAGAAATCGATCCACCCATGTGTTTATATGAACCAAAGATTTGTCCATCTTCTTTATTTAACACTGCAAAGCGACGGAATGTAATTTTTTCACCAATGGTTGATGTTGCTTCAATAACTAAATCTTCAACAGTTTTACCATCGACATCCAAAGCCAATACATCTTCGTTTGATGTTGGGTTGTTATTTAAAATTGCATTTGAAACTGCATCCACTAAGTTAAGGAACATTTCATTTTTAGCAACAAAATCAGTTTCAGAGTTAATCTCAATTACTACCGCTTTATTGTCCCCAATAACAATATTGGATAAACCTTCAGCAGCAATACGCCCTGCTTTCTTTTGTGCACTGGCAATTCCCTTTTCACGTAACCAAGTTACGGCTTCTTCAACGTTACCGTCAGTTGCTTCCAATGCTTTTTTACAGTCAAGCATTCCGGCACCCGTACGATCACGCAATTCTTTTACGAGTTTTGCTGAAATAGCAGCCATATTAGTCCTCCTTTACTTCTGTTTTTTCTTCTTTTGTTTCGGTTTGGTCAATTCTTGGACGACGTGGACGGGTATCGCGAGTGTCACGACGGCGGTCGTTACGACGACGACGTTCTTCGAAACGTTGTTTACGACGACGTTCGTTTTCTTCAGCTTGACGCTCTACGTTAACAATAACGTCTTCCATGGTAATGTCTTCTGCTTCTTTATCTTGGTAAGCAACTGCAACTTGACCCCCTTTGGGTTCCACCATTGCATCTGCCATCAATTGTACAAACAAACGAATTGAACGTACTGCATCATCATTACCTGCAATTGGGTAGTCAACAACTTCTGGATCACAGTTTGTGTCAACAATTCCAAATACTGGAATACCTAATTTTTTAGCTTCTGCTACCGCGTTGTAATCTTCAATTGGATCAACCACAAAGATTGCATCAGGTAGTTTTCTCATTTCTTTAATTCCACCTAAGAAGTTTTGTAAACGATCTTTTTCTTTAATTAAAAGAGATACTTCTTTTTTAGGGTAAACATTGATTGCGCCACTGGCTTCCATTTCTTCAATATCAGTCAAACGACGGATACTCTTTTGAATGGTTCTAAAGTTTGTAAGTGTTCCACCCAACCAACGTTGGTTAATAAAGAATGAACCACTTCTCAAAGCTTCTTCAACAACAATTGTTTGCGCTTGTTTCTTAGTACCAACAATTAATAATTTACCGTTTTTCTCGGCAATATCACGAAGTGCTGTATAAGCTTTCTCAGTCATTTCTTTTGTTTTGTTTAAATCAATGATATAAACACGATTTTTTGCACCATAAATATATGGTTTCATTTTTGGGTTCCAACGACGGGTTTGATGACCGTAGTGAACCGCTCCTTCCAACAGTTGTCTAACTGTTATAATTTCTGACATAAATTTGTCCTACCTTTCCGTTTATCCGCCACTGCTTCTGGTAACGATAACTCAATTGAGCACGGATCGCTAAATCCACAGTGTGAGAATGGCATTTCGCCATTAGTAATAATACCACAATTAAAGTTAAATAACAACTATACACTCACGATATCCAACATCATTTTAAGCGCATGCGATGTTGCACGATTTAGAACACGTAAATCATCATCAGAATGACCCCGTTCATAATTAACTTTTTCAATAAACACCAAATCATTCATATAGATCACAATCTTATATTCACCTTTGATTTCCGTCTTAAAAAATCCTGCCACCATGCCATCTCTATGCACATCTTTCAGTGAAGTTAAGGTTTCTTCCAGTGAAGATAAGCTTAAATCTTGATTCAATACAATACCACGCGCAACCAAAGACCCCAATCGATGACTCAAAAGCCCCTGTGTCTTATTTTCTAATACATAAATGGGTGATGCATACTTATGTCTCAGTGCATCCTCTATTCTTGGAATGTCTACACTGTAAACATATTCCCCTACAATTTCATGAATATATTCAATCACGGGGTCAATTAAAGCAATACAGGCGGCTTCTGTTTCAGCACTGGCTGTAACCCGAATATACAAGCCATCACGATCACTATAAGGCGCCAAGGTTGGGTTGGTATAAGTTTCCATTTCCTCTTTTAATATCGTTTCTAAATTTGATTCACCAATCCCCCACAAATAGATACGTTTGGAAACTAAAATATCATGAATTTTTGAATCAAAATAAGGCATCACTTGTTTTTCAAACATATCTACCAATTCAAAAGGAGGGCCTGGTAAAAGAATCAGCGTTTTACCCTTTTTCTCAATCAATAAGCCAGGTGCTGTACCCTTATCATTCGCAAGCGCATGGCCATTTTCAAATATATAAGCCTGTTTTTTATTGTTTTCTGACATTTCACGATTATTGGATTTAAAATAATCAAGCAAACGCTCATATGAGACCTCATCCAAAACCAAGGGTTCTTGAATACTTTCAGCAACAATTTCTTTAGTCAAGTCGTCATAAGTTGGACCCAATCCACCGGTAAAGAAGATAATATCGGAACGCTTGAGTGCCGTTTCAATTACTTTTTTTAATCGATGCTTATTATCTCCCACTACTGTATGGTAATAACAGTTAATACCCAATTGGGTAAGTTTTTCTGAAATATAGCTGGCATTGGTATTAATAACGTCCCCCAATAATATTTCTGTACCGACACTGATAATTTCTGAGTTCATAAAAAGCCTCCCTTAGAGATATTTTACCATATTCATGTTATAATGGCTTCAAATATGGAGGTCTTTTTATGAAAATTTTTGAAGCCAGTAAAATTGGTGATTTAACACTTAAAAATAGGTTTATCATGCCGCCCATGTGTATGTATTCCGCATTCAATCATGATGGTATGGTAAATAGCTTTCACAAAGCCCATTATGTGAGTCGTGCCATTGGCCAAGTTGGGTTGATCATTGTGGAAGCCACAGGTGTTGTTCCTGAAGGAAGAATTACCGATCAGTGTTTGGGACTTTGGAACGATGCCCAACGTGACGGGCTTAAAGAAATCGTAACAGCAGTGCATGAACAAGGTAGTAGCATTGGTATTCAATTAAGTCATGCAGGTCGTAAATGCACCGCAGTAGACGGGGTAGACACCATCTATGGACCTTCTGCCATCGCCTATAGCGACGCCTATCGCACACCTAAAGCGATGCGTAAGGAAGATATAAAGCGTATGATTCAAAGCTTTGTGGATGCCGCAAAACGCGCAAATGAAGCCAATTTTGATGCGATTGAGTTACATATTGCACATGGATACTTACTATCCTCATTCATGAGTCCACTTTCAAACTTGAGAGAGGATGAATATAAAGATGCTTCTGTTCTATACACTGAACTGATTGCAGCTATTAAAACAGTTTGGCCCAAGGAAAAACCAATCATCTTAAGAATATCTGCAACCGATTATGAAGAAGATGGTTATGATGTGTATCATGCAATAAAGACCCTCCAACCCATTTTAGATAACGTTGATGCCATTCATGTTTCAAGTGGTGGTATTACGCCTATTAAACCAAAAGCATTTCCAGGTTATCAAGTTCCCTTTGCATCTATTATTAAAGAAGTAACCAAGAAACCAGTGATTGCAGTTGGACTCATCACGACCCCAGAACAAGTCATTGATATCATCGAAAACGATCGTGCAGATTATGTAGCTTGTGGAAGGGCTTTATTAAGAAACCCCCACTTTGTTTTGGAAGCCATGATGAATTCAAAAAGAAAAGATTTACTACCAGAACAATATCAACGCGGATTTAGATAAAAAAAACGAGCATGCAATGCTCGTTTTTGACTGTCTATATAATTAACGTCTGAAGAAATCTGGAATACCACTGGTATCCGTTTCTTCTGTATCTTCAACAGATTCTTTTTGAATTTCACTCGCTTGAGAACGGGTAAATGTACGTTCCTTCGTTGCCTTTACGGGTGCATCAAAGCCTGTTGCAATCACAGTAACAATAATGGCATCGCCAATTTGTTCATTAATCGCAACACCAAAGATAATTTCCATATCCATACCTGCTGCCTCACGAATATAGCTCACCGCTTTATTTGCATCTTGAATGGACATGGTTTCACCACCGGTAACATTAATAATGGCTTTACGAGCACCTTTAATTTGTGCTTCAAGAAGTGGCGATGTGACAGCAACTTTAGCAGCTTTAACCGCTTTATCTTCACCTTCAGCCATTCCAATACCAATCAAGGCTGTACCTTGTCCTTGCATGACAGAACGCACATCCGCAAAGTCCAAATTAATCAAGGCAGGAACCGCAATCAAGTCAGTAATGGTTTGTACCCCTTGTCTTAATACGTTATCTGCTTCTAAGAATGCTTCTTGAAATGGAATATTACCAATAAATTCTAATAATTGATTGTTAGAAATAATAATAAGAGAATCCACATGTTTCTTGAGTTCATCTAAACCTTCAATTGTATTTTTAACGCGTGTTGGTCCTTCGAAATCAAAAGGCTTGGTGACAATCCCAACAACCAACGATCCCTCTTCTTGTGCAACGCGCGCAAAGATTGGAGCCGCACCAGTTCCGGTGCCCCCACCCATACCAGCAGTCACAAATACCATATCCGCATTCGAAACCGCCGCGCGAATTTCCTCTTCACTTTCCATCGCAGCTTTTCTTCCCATCTCTGGAATAGACCCTGCACCACGTCCACCTGTCAAATCTGGACCCAACGCAATTCTGTTATCTACACTGGACGCTTGTAAAGCTTGTAAATCCGTGTTAGCAACATAGAATTCTACACCTTGGAGTCCTTCATCAACCATTCTGTTGACCGCATTACAACCTGCACCCCCAACGCCCACTACTTTAATTACTGCACCACTACTAATTGTCATAATCTTAACCTCCATGTTTATGAATCTGTAAATAGATTTTTAAGTTTACCCGTGAATGTTTCAGCTTTTGTTTCTTGTTTTGCTTCACGATAAATATTTTTCTTATAGAAACCATCCTCATCAATGCTGGAAGGCATCTCTTGTTTATAAAAGCGCGTATCCTTCACATGATAGAACGTCCCCAATATGGCACTATAGGTTGGATCTTTAACCCCAAACGTATTGGGCACATATAAAGACACCTCCTTGGTACTGGCTGATTTTAACATTGCATCTAAGCCACCGATAATCGCGGCTTCACCAGAAATTAAAAAACTTGTGTCCCCGTACCCATAAATAGGTTGAGACGTTTTATGGATCAAATCCAATAACTGTATCATATCATTTCCAGCAAAGTCTAAGATATCCTTTTGACTTAAACTGTGTTCATCATTTTTGGTGTTCCAAGCAAAGACTGGATTTGTAGATGGTGAAACATTCGACACATCCAAATTAAAATAAATCAATCTTTCGATAATATTGCTTGAAAAACCATAGACTTCATTAAACTTCTTAAAGATATCCCCCACAGATTCATCTATGTAAATGTTGGTCAACAACTGACCCTTATTAAAAAGAGACAACTTACTGTACCCACGTTCAAGGGTAACCCCAATTAATGGGTGATGTATTGATTTTTCAAAAAGACCTGCTTCTTTAGCAAATCCCAAATCATCAATCACAACATCCAAGACCTCAAGACCCGTCCCTTCAATAATCTTCAAGTAATCAAAGACGACATCTCTATTAACGTAATAGCAATCTGCCTCAACTGTTAATTCACGACATTTTTCATTCAGCGGAACTTTTCTTGTGGTCATGCCATTGATATGAAATCTCGTAATATTTGCATTCACAAGAATGCGTCCATCCATTAAACCATGGGCAGTGACTTTTTGATATAAAGTTTCTAAATTTTGTTTGGTTACATATTGATTGATGCTGACAGTTTGTACCGTATCCTTAACAATTAAGTCTACACCAGGCAAACATACTAAAACACGTGTAATCTCGCCACCCACATTTTCCGAAGCATTGGTAACACTTTTGAGAATGGCTTGACGCACGCTTTGAGCATCTATAATTTCAAAGTTTCGAATCCCCTCGTGAGGCACCCGTTCAACTTTTAATATATTGAGTCTTCCGTTATAGAATTGACCTACAATTAAACGCACTTCATGATCGGCTAGTTCTATAGTTGCGAGTATTTTCTTATCCAAATCCGACCTCCTAGTGATAGTATTAGTTTATCACATGTTATAATTTTAATAAAGTGGAATCTTCCCCTATACTATACCAAATTCACGTCTTGTTTTGAAAGTTTTAAGGGTAATTTCATGATAATTTTAATAACAATTTATTTTTCACTTGTTACTTGAAATAGATTTTTCATTATGGTATAGTAATGAAGCTAAAAGAAAAGACGAAAGGGGGTTACGGAATATGCCAAGAAAATGCTCCGTATCCGGCAAAACAGGAATGACAGGAAATAAACGTTCTCACTCATTACACGCAACACGTCGTAAATGGAATGTTAACTTACAAAACGCGACCATCATGGTAGATGGAAAACCAAAACGTGTCCGTATTTCCGCTCGTGCTTTAAAATCATTAAAAGCGCAAGAAGCCAGATAAGTAAATCAAACGGGTTTAACTCCGTTTTTTTTATACCAAAATAACAAGACCCTGCTAACACAGGGTCTATTTTTATCTTAAAGCAGTGATTGCACTGCTTTTTCTATATCGTCACTCTTAAATATATAGGATCCAGCCACAAGGACATCTGCGCCCTTCTCACGGCACTTGGGTCCTGTTTCCCCATTAATACCCCCATCTACCGAAATGAGGTAACCATAACTATTGAGTTTTCGTAACTCATCAAATTGTTTAATGCGATCTAACATTGAAGGAATGAAAGCTTGTCCCCCAAAGCCTGGCTCCACACTCATAACCAATACCAAATCAACATACTTTAAATAAGGAATGGATAAATCAATGGGTGTACTGGGTCTTAAAGAAATACCAGCCTTAAGTCCCATTTCATGAATCTTTTGAATCGCTTCAATCCCTTTTTCAGCTTCATCAAAACACTCAACATGAACAGTAATCGCATCGGCACCACTTTCCTTGAACGCATTAAAGTACTTTTCAGGTCTCACAATCATCAAGTGAACATCCATAAAGTTCTCAGTAATCGACGCAACTTGTTTTAAAATATCCGGTCCAAAACTGATGTTATCAACAAATACCCCGTCCATTACATCATAATGAAACCACTTTGCGGATGTTTCTGCACGTTTGATTTGTAGGCGCATTTCCTTGAAATCTAAAGCCAATAATGATGGTGCAACAATGTTATTCATATGAATCCTCCTCAATTAAATCCAAACATTCTAAATAATGATCATACCTTTGTTGGAAAATTTTACCTTGCATCAAAGCTTCCTTGACCCCACAATTGGGTTCGCTTTGGTGTAAACAATTTCTAAATCGACAGGTTAAATAAGGTTTAAAATCTGGGACAGACTGCGCTAGTTCAAGTTTATCGACATGTTTGAAGTCCAATGAAGAAAAACCAGGTGTATCTGCAATCCAACCCCCTCCGATATTATAGAGCTCATTATGACGGGTTGTATGCTTACCACGGCCCAAAACTTTCGAAATTTCTTGCGTCTTAAGTTCATACTGGCTATCAATGCGATTGATAATACTTGATTTACCGACCCCACTTTGGCCCGCTAAAACTGAGAGCTTGTCCTTAAGTAAAGATATAATGGGTTGCGGATCCTCACCCTTAGTGGTCGCAATGACAGAGTATCCAAAGGGTACATAAGCATCCATCACTTCTTTTAAGGCAGCATCCGAATCCAAATCCGTTTTATTCACAATTAAGACAGGATCAATGTCTTCAACAGATATTAAGAAGATAAGTCTATCCACCAATCGATAAGAAAAATCTGGTTCTTTCAAAGACATCACAACGATGGCTTGATCAATATTTGCCACCAAAGGACGGATGAGTTGATTCTTTCTATCCAAAACTTCCTGAATTACCCATTTATTTTCCAAAAATTCAATACGCACAAAGTCGCCGACGATCGGTCTTTTACCCAATCTCAACTTACCCATCGCAGTTGCAAGATGCACCTGTTCATCAAAATAAACCGTATACTGATTCGAAACATTTTTTATAATTCTCGCTATTTGAGTCATCGTTTATGCATCATTTCCTTCTGCTCCCCCTTGCGAATTATCGGGGATAATTACAGGTTTATCTTCACTAGCATAGTATTCAATAATAAATTCATTATCCGTGGATTGTACATAAGTGCTACCCGCAATGGGTTTCGTACTTTCAACCGTATCAGTTTTTATATTTTCGATTTGACTGTTTGACAAGCCATCATAAGATAATTTTCTTAACACAACCACAATACCCTGGTTTTCAAGCAAAGTTTTGGCAGAATCAACGGGAGTTCCTAAAATATTGGGAACCACAATTTCAACTTCACTGGCGACAACCAAGACAATCTCACGTCTTAACTTGGGATTGATCTCCTCACCAGGTAACACACCTTCTTGACTTAGAATGGTTCCAGGACTCTTATCCATTGAGGATTCATGTCGCACCCGAATGTAGAGGTTGGTGTTTTCACTTAATAAAGTTCGCACCGCATCGATTTGTTGGCCAGCATAATCATCCACTAAGAATAATGAACCGTTAGAAACAATAACTTGAATTTGGCTACCATATTGAACTTCATCACCAATTCCAGGTGAAGTCTCTATAATTAAGTCTTCTTCAAACTCTTCAGAAAATTCATATTGTATATTACGTTTTGAGATGGTGATATTATATAGCGCCAATCTATCTTCTGCTTCTTCAATGTTTAAGCCTGATAGATCTTCCATAATATAGACTGAAGGCTTTTGGTTAAAAAGCGCAATCATTAAGATTGAAACAATCAAAAGGGCAACGCCCCCACCAATATACCACCATTTTTTAGATTTCTTAGTGGGTTTGGCATCGGTTTCTTTTAAGGCTGCATCCTCAATGCGGTCTAACATCTTGGTTGCACCATTGTCTTCAAGGGTGGGAACCCAAAGAATTTCATCTGCACGACTTTCGTCCAATGAGCCCAATAAATCCTTCAATAAATCTTTAACCGATTTATAGCGACTGTTAACACTTTTGGCAGTTGCTTTATTAATGATATTTACAATTGAATTGGGGATAGATGGGTTGAATTTTTGTACAGAAGGCAACGGATCGCGAAGTTGCATCATCGCAATTTCGACCGGAAGCTTTGCATCAAAAGGCAGTTTAGCAGTTAGCAATTCATAAAAGATAATTCCCAACGCATAAATATCTGAAGCGACACTCGCCCCTTCACCCCTTACCACTTCAGGTGCTAAGTAGTGAATTGAACCCATAACAGAATCTGTCTTGGTTAATTGAAGTGCATCGCCTGCTTGAGCAATACCAAAATCCGAAATTTTAAGGGTGCCATCGCCTTTAACCAAGATATTTTGGGGTTTAATATCGCGGTGCACAATCCCCTCTTCATGGGCCTTAGAAAGCCCCCATGCCAACTGGGTCATAAAGTCAACGGCTTCTTCAACATCCAAAGGACCCCGTCTTAGGATCATATCTTTGGCTGTGACACCTTCAACAAATTCCATTACAATATATTGAATATTATCTTCATTTCCAACATCATAAATTTCGACAATATTTTGGTGGTTTAACCCACTGCCTGCATGGGCTTCTCTTTGAAATCTCAGTAAGGAAACAGGATCATTGCTCAAATCAGAGCGCAGCACCTTAACAGCTACATCACGGTTTAAAACTTTATCGTGGGCAAGATATACATCTGCCATGCCACCGGCACCAATCTTCTGTTTGATCTCATAGCGATCACCAATAATCTTAAGATTCATCTTTATCTCCTTTTAAAATTACAAGCGAAATGTTATCAAAGCCACCCGCTTCATAAGCTTTTGTCATTAAAACATCTGCTGTGTTATCTAAATCAAGTTCAAATGCACGTTCTATCTCAACTAAAGGAACATAGTCATGCAATCCATCACTACTTAGCATCAAACGCTCCCAGCCATCTGGAACCCGAATCGTTTCATATTCAATATGGCGATGAACACCCAACGCATTCATCAAGACATTGCGATCTGGATGGTTATCTGCTTCTTCTTTAGTAATTTGATTTTCCAAATACATCATATAAGCATAGGTTTGGTCATGGCTCAAGAGGTTAAGTGATTGCCTGCGATAATCATATAATCGCGAATCACCCACATTAAATCCAAGTGCACGGCCTTGAATAATCACCAAACAAATGACAGTGGTTCCCATGCCTTTACAATCGATATCAGTCATACTTTTTTTATATATTTTAGAATTAATCGCTTTAATAGTATCATCAAACCAGTTGATAACTGCACGATCATCCTCAAGTACCTTTAAACTTTCAAAAGAGTTTTTAAAATAATCTACGGCCATTTGGCTTGCGACATCTCCTGCATTGCCACCGCCAATACCATCACAGACCATTGCTAAAAAACCAACCGGTGTTTCTATCGCCAAAACACGGTCTTGGTTTGATTGTCGAATCAGGCCAAGTTTACTGAGCGCTACATGTTTCAAAATTAGTTACCTCTCTTTAAGCTATATTTTACCACTTTCTAAGCAAATGTGCGACATAAAATCCATCTCCCCTAGAAATGATGGGGTCCATGGTTTCTTGATAAATACATTCAAAATTATCATTGTCCTTTAAGAATGCTTCAATTTGTTTTTCATTTTCCTTCTTATTAAGTGTACATGTACTATAAACAAGAAGCCCCTCTACTTTAACATATTGAGAAATATTTCGAAGGATTCCTTTTTGAATGACTTGTAAATCATCCAAATCTTCTGGCGTGACATTGTATCTTAAATCGTGTTTATGCGCAATCACACCCAAACCAGAACAAGGCGCATCAATTAAAGCAATATCAAACATATGCTCAAATTCAAGGGTCGTTGCATCCCCTTGTAAAATAGTGGCATTTTTAACATTGGCATTCTCCATCAATTCATGAGTTATCTCAACACGACGCGGCGCAATGTCTACCCCAATCAATCTTCCTGTATTGTTAAGACGGTTTGCCAGTTTCAAAGTCTTGGTCCCAGGGGCACAACAACAATCTAAAATATCCATACCCACCTCAATGGGTAAATCATCAATTACTTTCTGTGAGTTAATATCTTGAATGATTAAATTGGATTTTTTAATTAAATCAGTATTAAAAACCTGTTTATCAACGACCTTGTTATCTAAGTATTTTTCTGAATCTTGATCATATTTTAAATGGTTGATCCAACCATATATTGGTTTTATTTCTTGAATATAGTTTGCGTAATCCAGCGCAAAGTCTTCTGAATACTGTGATTTTAAAAGTTTTAAAATCCATATAGGCACAGATTTTTCAATGCTAACAATCTCAAGCTCACTGCCACTGACCGCTAACAACCCCTTTTCCGAGACATTCTTTAAAACAGAATTCACTAATCCAGTTTGGTGATTGAAGTTTAATTTCTTAGCCAAATCAACATATTCATTGACCACCGCATACGCCTTGGTTTCCATTAATAAGAGTTCACAAGCACCCATAAGCAATAACACCTTGAGTTTTGGATTGGGGGTCTTTTTAATATAGTGTTGCAGTTGGTATTCCAAGAATAATTTGTTTTCCAAAACTGTATATACCAAGGCACTCACAAAAGCTTGATCCTGGGGTTCAAGATCAAGTGCTTGTAACAATCGATGCGCATGTTGTTTTTGGTTAAGCACCGGTTCTAAAATATCATAACTAATTTTTCTTCTCATCTTACATCAGTGATATCGGATTAACATCAATCCGAATCCCTCCTTTATCTATTTTATCATAGGCTTCATGTACTTTATTTAGCATTGCATTCAAATCCTTGCTTTTTAAAATGATGCGTACACGGTGCATCCCTTTAAGGCGCAATAAAATGCTGGGACCCAGTATTTTTATATCCTCAGTCTTAAGCATTTTGTAAAAATCCAAAGCCTTTTGATAGGCATTTGATTCTTTCTCATCACTAAACACAATCGATATCAAATAGGAATAGGGGGGGTATTGAGCCAGTTTTCGATATGACATTTCTTGTTTAAAGAAGGCTTCATATCGATTATGAACCGCATATTGAACCGCATAATGATCCGTATTAAAAGATTGAATCATCACTTCACCCACTTTATCACCCCGACCAGATCGACCAGAAGCCTGCAAAATCAAATGAAAGGTTTCTTCAACTGATCTAAAGTCTTCATGCGTTAGGGCTGTATCAATATTTAAAATACCCACCAAGGTTACATTGGCGATATCTAAGCCCTTCGCAATCATTTGTGTCCCAACCAATATATCAAATTCATGCTTTCTAAAGGCAGAAAGTATGGTTTCATGGGCATTCTTTTGAGTCGTTGTATCGCGATCCATTCTTGCGATTCTCGATTTAGGAAAGCGTTCCCTTAATCTTTCTTCCAAGCGTTGGGTTCCAACACCACTTCCCACCACTTCTAAAACTTGACCATCCACCCCTTTGGGGATGTGATGGGTATGATAGTCGCATTGATGACATTTTAAAGTATTATCATACTTATGATAGTTCAAAGAAATATCACAGTTAGGGCACATTAAAACTGCCTGCGTTTGCTTGTCTTTAAGTAAGGTCATATAACCCCTTCTGTTTAAGACAAGGATGACTTGTTCATTTTTATCCAGGCGTTTTTGAATGCCTTCAATCAGGGTATCCGTTAAAATAGAAGATTGTTTTTGGTAGAGTGCATCCTTGGTATCAATGAGGGTTACTTTTGGAAAAGAATGGTTGATTCTTTGGGGCATCTTAAGTAAAGTATAGACCCCTTTTAAAGCCCGTGCATAGGTTTCCAAACGGGGTGATGCACTACCTAAAATCAATGGACATGCATGGGTCTTACTTCTTTCAGTAGCAACATCCAAAGTATGATACATGGGCGTTATATTTTGTTTATAACTGGTATCATGTTCCTCATCAATAATGATCAAACCCAATTTATCAAAAGGCATGAATACCGCAGAACGGGTTCCTACCACAATCTGTACTTCATTGTTTTTAACCCGTAAATACTGTTCATATTTTTCTTGGTCATTTAATGAAGAATGATAGATAGCAACATCTTTACCAAATCGCTTGGATACACGCGCAATCATTTGAGGTGTTAAAGAAATTTCTGGAACTAAAAACAGTACCGATTCTTTCTTCTTCAAAACACGATCCGCCAATTGGAGATAAACTTCAGTTTTACCACTGCCTGTAACACCATGAATTAAATAAGTGTGACTTTCATCCAACTTAACAGCATCAAAAACTGCCTGTTGGTCAACACTTAACTTATGTTCCAAATAAGACTTTTCAATGATTTCCGGTTCATATCGCACCTCTTTTAAAACCGATTCAAAGACACCCAATTCAATCAATTTTCTAAATCCCGAATAGACAGCTTGTGCCTCTTTAATTGAAACAAAATCATGCATTTTAAAGGCCTCAACAAATTCTTTTTGTTTAGACGTTAAAACAAAGTCTTGATCACCCACAAACCGAAGCCCTTTGATTGTTTTAGGTTTTGTGGTTGTTTTCTTGGGTCGAAGTTTATTGGGAAGAATGGCTTGTAAACAACGAATCAAAGGACTCACCGTCTGATAAGACATCTTTTCAGCCAATTGAAATAACTCATCATTAAGAATCGGGGCCGCATCAATGACTGCTTGAACTGGTTTAATATCAAAATCAAAATCCATTGGATCTGCTTCATAGACAGCCACCACAAAACCAACCATGCGACGGTTTCTAACATTTACCCAAATTCGCGTACCCAAGGACACCTCAAAGCCCTGACAACTATAGGTCAGTTTTTGATTATGTAAAAAACTTTCTTCAATCAAGACATCACAATACTGCATAACTACCCCTTTAACAAAAAACAACCCATTAAATTTCTTAAAGAGTTGCTTCTATATTTCTTTTTATAATCAACGAAACCATATCGGCAGCAAACTGTGGATCATCATTACAAATCACATAGCGATATTGATTCATAAGCGCCATCTCTTTTTCTGCTTTAGATAATCTTTCATTAACCACATCTTCAGCTTCTGTACGACGCCCTAAAATTCTTCTTCTCAGCTCATCCATACTGGGTGGTACCAAAAAAATACTTAAAGCATCTGGAACCTTATCAATTACTTGTAAAGCCCCTTGTACTTCGATTTCCAGTAAAACGTTTTTACCCAAATCCCTCAAACGATCTACTTCAGCCATCGGCGTACCATAATAATTTCCTACAAACTCCGCATACTCCAAGAGTTCATCGTTTTCAATCGCCTTTTCAAAAGCATCACGATTCACAAAATAATAGTCCACACCATCTTGTTCTTGCGGTCTTTTTTCTCTGGTTGTCATTGAAATAGAAAAAGCGAGATTCAATGCTTCATCATTGACGAATAAATCCCTAACTGTGCCTTTCCCAACACCCGACGGGCCAGAAAATATAATCAACATTCCTCTTTTTTGATTCACTCACACCATCCCTTTTAAATATAATACTCACAAATAAAGATTCTGTCAAACATATGTTGATAGATGATTCAGTAAAATAGATATTGGTATAATACAAGGAGAAAATCCCTTCATAAACATAAATGGAACTGTAATCCAAAAACAATTTGCGGCCCATTATAAAAATATCACAATTTATGAAATATCGGTTTCATCTTGTCAAAGGTACAAAAATATTCAAAACCGATTTCTTTAAGCAGCGCTTTCGCTTCATGCACATAGAATCCCAAATGACTTTTCATATGAGAATCACTACCAATAGTAATAATCTTCCCACCCAATTCATGGTAGCGTTTTAAGATATGAAGCGAAGGTGTGTATCCATCTATTCCATAACGAACATGGGATGTGTTAATTTCAATACCTTTATTATGCTTGATACAATGTCGCAAAATTATATCGATTTTATCCTTGGTAGATTCATAGTTGTCTGTGGTATCTTCTAAATATCGACGTATTAAATCCATATGAGCCAAACAAGAAAAATGATGATAGTTTTTTATAACACTATACATTTCATCATAATATCCGTCATAAATTTCTTGAATTGTTTTATTTTTTTGGTACTCTTGAAGCCAAAACTCTTGGTCATTGATTTGGTGAATAGAGAGCAATACAAAGTCCATTGGGTACCTTTCAAAAAGTGTTTGATACTTATCAATGGTGTGTACTTGAACTCCAAATTCCAATCCTTTTTTTATTACAATTTGACCCTTATATTTTTCTTGAAGGCAACTGATTTCTTTAAAGTATTTGGGGTAATTAACATTTGTTACAGCTATCCCTTTATAGTATCGCTTTACTTCTTCATGCGCATCGGGTTTTACACCATAATCAACATGATCAGTAAAACAAATTTCTGCAATCCCCATTTCTATAGCATCTTTTACAACATCTTCCATTTCATGAGTAGAATCATCACTATAATTTGAATGAACATGATAATCAACAAACATGTATATACCTCCTTATTAATACTTATCTATAGTATACAATACTTTTATTATTAATGAGTCACGAATCTCAAAAATAAATAATGATAGTTTATGAAGGCCCACACACTCAAAACTATAATGGAATGGGTATCATTTATACGAATACCAATTTAAATCACAGACTTAAAACTGGTTTAAAAGATTAATTTCTCGAAACTGACACATTCTATGATTTTCGCACATTCATTTGACACTATGGTATAATGTATCTTCAAAAGGAGTCGATCATATGCCCATAGATGGAATTTTACTCAATAGAATCGTTAAAAACATACAAAATGAAGGTCCCTTAAAAATTAACCGTATTACACAACCCAGCCAAACTGATTTTGTGTTCAATACCTTTGGTCAAAAACGCCAAAGGCTTTTAATTTCTACCCATGCGCTATATTCAAGAATTCAATTCACCTCTACTAAAAATCAACCCAGTATTGAGTTGACCCATTTCTTATCTGTTTTAAGAAAGTATTTAGAAGGTTCAATCATGCAAGATATTGTGCAAAGAAACAACGATCGTATTGTTACTTTAATCTTTAGCTATCGAGATGAAATGGGCGTCATTCAAGAAATACACTTGATTATAGAACTGATGGGACGCAATGCGAACCTTATCTTAATGCATGAATCAGGTAAAATCATCGATGCCCTAAGACGCACAGGAAACTTTATGAATACCGCACGAGCCGTTGTTCCAGGTGCCATCTATGAATACCCAGATGCACTGGACAAAATTTCTATCGAATATTTAAGTGTCGACGATAAAAATATTTCAATCCGACAAAAATATGAAGGTATATCACCCATCTTAGAAAAGGAAATCACATTCCGACTTGACCATCAAGAACCCCAAGCCATCATTGATGAACTGCTAACATCCGATACCCTTTATATTTATAACAACGATTATCATATCCTTCCCCTCACGCATTTAAATAAAGAGGCAACCATCCATCCGCTCATGGATGGGATGGATCTATTTTTTCATGATATTGAAACAGAAGAACGTTTAAACTTTTATACTAAAGATGCCATGAAAGTGGTCAAGCGTGAACTCAAACGCGCCAACTCAAAGCTTCCCAAATTGTTTGATGATTTGGATAGAGCCTTAAATGCCGATTATTTAAGAGAACATGGCGAACTGTTACTAAGCTTTCACACTCAAGCCCCTTCTGGGTTAAAAGAAATAACTTTAAAGGACTTTGAAGGCAATGTGGTTACCATTCCTTTAGAGGAGAAACTCAATGGTATTGCGAATGCGAATGATTACTTTAAAAGATACAAAAAAGCAAAAACATCATTAAGATATCTTGAGAAACAAATTGAAATCACCCAAGATCGCGTAGATTATTTTACGAGCTTGAAAAACCATCTGGAAATGGCCGATATTGAAGATGCTTTGGAGATCAAAGAAGAATTAGTTGAAGCCAAGTTACTTAAAACAAAAGCTAAGCCCAGTAAGAAAACAAAGAAACCAAACTATATGATCATTGAGGTTGATAAAGACAATACCATTTTCATTGGTAAAAACAACCTTCAAAATGATACTGTGACCTTTAAACTTGCTAAAAAGGAAGATCTTTGGTTCCATGCTGCTAAGACCTTTGGAGCACATGTGGTCCTTAAGTCAAACCATGAGCCTAAAAAAGAACTCTTGGAGCTTTGTGCAATGTTTGCAGCATACTTTTCCAATCACCGTAGCGATGTGAATGTCGAAGTTTATTATACTAAGATTAAGAACATAAAAAAAATACCAGGAAAACAGCCCGGTATGGTGAGAATGAGTACGCAGGAATCCATTTACATTACCCCTGATTTATCTCTCATAAAGACTTACTTGCCGCAATAACCGCCTTATAATCAGGCATATGGGTCTTTATAATATCGTAGAATGCTTTTGAATGGTTAAATTCAAATAAATGCGCACATTCATGTAATACGACATAGTAAATAAAGTCGATGGATTCATGGAACAAATATAGATTAAAGGCCAAATCCCCTTTAGAAGAACAACGACCATGAATGCGTTTATACCGCCTTATTTTATAAGGTGGTATTTTTATATTGAGCTTCAAACTCACATCTTTTAAAGCTTCATCAATAATATGTATTAAAGACTGCTTCAATCCATCTTCAATTTTCCTACTTAAATTATCTAAACTGGGCGTATAGACATCTAATGACGTAGCCTTTACGTCCACCCGAAAACGCTTGTCTTTATATAGATTTAATGGAACATACACACCAAATAGTCGCACCGTATCTTGGGTTATATCAATACCCACAGGCTTATATTGACTGAGTTTCTTTTCTATCCAAGGCTTCTTTTCTTTAACAAAAGCATCAATAACCTCAAGGGGCAATTGAAGGGGTGCTCTTACGATGAGTTCCCCATCTAAGATGGAAAGCGCTAGCGTTTTTCTTTGACTTCTTTTTAGTTTATAATTCATACACGCATTATAACATAATCATGATATAATAGTGTTGGTTTTAAAAAGAAGGAGTTAAATTGATGGCAAAAAAAGATAATAAACAAACAAAAGAAGAAAAAGCTTTACTGCAACAACAAAGAGCCCATATCTTCAAAGACAGAAAGAAACGAATTTTCTATATTGAACCCAAAAAAGGAACCTACTACAGATTGAATCCCCAAGATGAAGGATCCATCTATCTCTATGATTCAAAGGTCCTGTTTTCAATGTTACCGCTGACACTTTCAGTGGTCTTGCCCTTTGATATTGTCTATCCTGCAGTGGTCGCTGTGTTAATCTACTTTGGATTTGAAGTTTTCTATCAACTAAAGATCAAGAACATCAACCCAACCAACACACTGCCTCAAGAAGTCATGGATGCTTATATATCTGAACCCCTCGCAAAATCAAGAAAAACAGATTTGGGACTCAAATTCATGATGGTTGTTTTGGTCGTTCTTTTAATTCTCTCCCATATGGTAGAAAATAAAATTGCAATGGATGTATTCAATATTAAATCAGTGGGCATTTATTTAGCTGTGATGTTTGAGGTTTACGTGGGTGTTGATTTATTGATCACCTATCGCAAAGTCCTCGATCACATTCGTAAATTAAAAGCATAATAAAACGAGCAATTCAATCGCTCGTTTTATTTTATTCCAAAAATTCATAGCCCAACTTTTAAACTGTTTCTTTTAATTTTTGAATATCTGTGATCGTTTCATCAAAGCGAACCTCAGCTGAACTTGAATTAAAGCGAACAGTCGCACTTTTAACACCTTGTGTTTAACCGAGTGCTTTTTCAATTTTTAATGCACAAGTTGGACAGGTAAGTGTTTCCATTTTTAGTATTGTATTTTTCATTTAATATTCCTCTTTTCTATATAATAATCGCAATGCATTGAAGGTCACCAGCAAGATACTCAATTCATGCATCAGCATGCCAATTCCCATATGAACAAAACCATAAACAAGTCCTACGAGTAAAACCATGACAGTGGTGATGGCTAAAATAATATTTTGTTTCATGATGGTTTGCGTTTTTTTAGCATGTGTATATGCTTTACTTAGGGTACTTAGCCCATCATCCATCAAAACAACAACTGAAGTCTCAACCGCAACATCTGTACCCTTCCCATCGAAATGCCCACATCACTTTGAACCAGTGCCGGACCGTCATTGATTCCATCTCCCACATAAGCGACAGTCTTACCTTCACGCTGTAGTTTTGTAATATACGCCAATTTTTCATCAGGGAACACTTCCGCAACGATGGCTTTTGCGATTGGATGGGTCGTTGCGGCTTCAAGTCGGCCCATATACTCCAGTATTTTATCGTGGTCTGTATCAAAAAATTGAACATCTGAAACTATGGGTTTCCCTTGGGTTAGTGTTCCTGTTTTATCAAAGACAATGGTATCTATTTTAGATAACTTATATATACTTTCCCCACCTTAAAAATAAATCCCAAGTTTTGCAGCCTTACCAATACCTGTTACGGATACCACCGGAACCCCAATAACCAAGGCCCCTGGACAAGCCAAAACCAGTATTGTGATTGACAGTTTCACATCCTTAAAGATGAGGTAACTCATCATCGCAAAAACTATCACTAAAGGCGTATAGACGCGCGCAAACTTATCAATGACTTTTTCTACTTCAGACTTTGCGTCTTGCGCTTTCTCAATTAAAGCGATGATCTTTGCGAAAGTTGTATCTTTACCCACTTTGGTAACTTTCATTTCTAAATAACCATCTTCTAAAATGGTACCTGTATAAATTGGGTCTTGGATGTGCTTGTAAACGAAATTAGATTCTCCTGTTATGCTTGCTTCATTCAATGCGCCTTCACCCTTAACAATCACACCATCTACTGAAACAGACGATCCTGCACGCACGACCAATAGATCATCTATGACCACATCTTCAATCGTAACAGTTTTAATTTCACCCGCTATCAATTTAGGCGCCACTTTTGGTTTGAGTGAAATTAAAGATTGAATTTCACTCTGAGTCTTCCTCAAAGCTTTGCGTTCAAGATAATCTCCCAACTGAAACAAAGTCGTCACTATGGTTGCTTAAGAATATTCATGAATGCACAAAGCACCCACCACCGCAATACTAACGAAAACTTCTATCCCAATAATGCTGAATTGTAAACTGGATATGGCACGCATTAAGACGGGAGTTCCTGCAATTAAAGTAGCCAAAATATAGTATTGAGTCGAACTAAGTCCAACCTTATCTAACATAAATCCTACTACCGTGATTACCACCGCCACCCACATTAATGAATTGGCATGGCATTTCAATAATCTATAGATCTTTAACATTATCCATGTACTCCCTTCATTTGTAGTATATAATAGAACTAACACTATTAAATTGATGGAATGAGCAGACCTAGTTAAGTGGCACCAAATAAAAAAATA